>Ga0307511_10002671_pt1 | contig 18584 bp, 12 predicted proteins | sample 13_EM_MG_FD_200266 | JGI IMG/M metagenome (GOLD analysis project Ga0307511, IMG submission 200266) | Populus trichocarpa ectomycorrhiza microbial communities from riparian zone in the Pacific Northwest, United States - 13_EM | ecosystem: Host-associated > Plants > Roots > Unclassified | place... | reverse complement strand
AGCCTATGGCTGCTAGTAGTGGTTGTGGTAGGCAGCGTGGGAGTGGTTGGGGGGGGTCATGATAGAGGAGTGGTCATAGGGGGTATTGAGGGTAGAGGTATTATAGAGGGATCAGGGTAAATCGGGGCGGGCTGGCGATATGAAATTTGGATTTTTCGAGTGCTTTTAGCATATATTCATTGTTCTTACTATATTGATATTGCATGTATTGATGGGTATATTGGGATGTGACTGCATGTGGCAGCAGAGTCCATGTCGATCGTCACATGGGCACCGATCGTTACGCAATACGTGATACTAGTTATCACACCCCTGTCACTGTAGCATTGGAAACCTTTGTTCATTGTTCAGCCCCTGCTAGCTAAGTACCTACTGCATTGTTCTTAACAATTGCTAACTATTCGGTCGATATTCAACTCAAGGGATAGAGTACATTATGATGAGGGCCTTGGCCCGGGTATGGCAGGTATGGAAATAAAGTTGTGCACGTCGTTCTCCAAATAAGTTCTCTTGTCTGCACATTGAAACACGTATGCAGGTATCTCGTGATACAGTATTCTTACCCCGCACCAACCCAGTTAACGATCCCGCTCTGTTTTTAAAATTAGACTGCGGCTGATCTACATAGATCTATCACTTGCTGCCTTGAGCATCGCAATCGGTTGGACATTGTGTGGTCATTACTATCAACCAGGGGAATTTGAAGCTGAAAGTTTGAAGTATGGCAGCCTAAATTTATTCAGCTGAGGCATTCAAGACATGTCGAGCGCTTGAGCCTTGCTTTCCCAGCAGCAGATATCGGAACTGGTGAGCAGGGCTCCAATTCCTTGTATCTGTATCTGACAATTGTACTACGGTGATATCTGTCTCTTTGAGCATAGCTATTTTAGTAAGGTAAATATTATTAGGCGTCTTCCCTCAAAGCTACATATATGTGAGACTTATCACTCCTTGAGGAGCAAACCCATAAAAATCCCTAGTACTATACCCTACCTGCGCGTCATGGCTGAATCTCAGGATCGTCAAACTTACGCGATTATTATCGGGGTTGATTTCTACTCTCGCCTCCCTAGATTCAGGGACAGGAGTCTCAGTGGCTGCGTCAACGACGCCCGCCAACTTCGGAAGCACGTCGAAGCTTCCCTCAAGCGCCGGGGGGTCCCCGAGTCCGACTACAACAAATACATCACATTTTTCAGTTCCACCCGGAAAGCACCCAGGGAGACCGAGGTGCCACTCGAAGACCCCAAAGACCGCCCAACCTACGAGAACATTTGCAATGCCATCCTCGAACTTACGGATAAAGCCAAAGCGGGCGATATTGTCCTCGTCTCATATGCAGGCCATGGTGCTCGCGTCGATACTGTTGTCCGCGACTGGCCTGCAAAAGGGAGTGGCAAGGATGAAGTTCTATGTCCGTTCGATATCAGTACCAAAGGGAAGGCCATTCGTGATTTTGAACTTAATTATCTCTTTAGCAGGATGGCAGACAAGGGAATTCGACTCACGGTATTCTTTGACTGTTGCAATTCTGGAAGTGCTACGCGTGCTCCGGAGGAAAAGAAGGGTCGTGATGTTCCCAAATATAGGGGTTTGCTTGAGGGGGATATCCAAGCTAGGCCAGGTCCGGAGGAATACAAGAAGGAGTACACTATGGGAGACAAGATGACAGAGATGCGAATTGCATGGGACACGCTCCAGCAGAAGTCCACTCAGTCTACTGCAGGAATCGGAGCGATGCTGAAGCCAATGGGATATGCCATCTACAGCGGTTGCCTTGCCCACGAACTTTCTATGGAATTCAGTGGTTCTGGGGCGTTGACCAGTGCTACAACTACAGCCCTTGCTATGGCAGAGAAGATTCCACACCCAGAGCAGGTCACCCTTCAGCAGATGTATAGGTATATTTTCGATAGAGTGTATCGCCTGTATCAAGACCCAGTCTGGGGATGGTTTTACCAGAGCCCCCTCCTTCTCGGTGATGTAGAAAGACCTTTTCCAGGAAGTGTCGTTGATGTTTTAGCCAACAATCAACAAAAATCAGCAACTACAGTTATTCCGGTTCGCTCTGTTCCTGATCCCACCGCCGCAAAAACCGCTGTTCCTGTCGTTCTATTTCTCCGTGCAGGTGCTGCTCATGGCGTCCAAATCGGCGATGAGTATGAAGTTTACTTGTGGTATCAGGAACCCGGTATAGCTGCCTCTGAAGTCCGAGCCGTCGTCACAGAGGTTCGGACTACAATTTCTGTGGTTGTTCCCATCGATGCTCAGCTTCCGGAGACCTGGGCCTCTCAGTACAAAGTGGAATGCGAGGCTACTGGGGCAACAAATCAAGCTTATCCCTGGCCAGGAGGATGTGTTGCCCGCTTAAGTACCAGGGCTGCCAGCCAGATAAAGAATCTCAGGCTCTTGGGTTCGGTCCCTGGTCTTTCTGAGGGGAAGTATATTCCTGGCGAAATACCGTTGACTTTGATCGGAGAGAAGGTTGAGGAGGCGGAAGACTTCCGCCTTGCTTATGGCTCCAATGGGTATGAATTGCAGGGGAAAGGCGGGAATGCCAGCTTACTCCCCGCCACTCCAAGTCTCCCCACATGCTTAAAAAATGCAAGCAAGATCGCTCGCTACAATCTGCTCAGAGCTATCACCAGCGGTTCCTATGCACATGCCTTCGACCTCACAGCGACACAAGATGGGGAAGTTGTCAAAGCAAAATTCAGCCCTGTTGCAAAATATAAGGGAATCACTGAAACCCGATATATCAACATCGTTGTTTTCCACTTTACTCTGAATTATGGTGTGAGAAAGGTTTATCCTTTCGACGGAAATTTTGAATCTGTGGATACTGGGGACACGCGAGAATTTTCGTTCAAAGGGAAGGGTGGGTACCTCAAGGCATTGATGTTCTTTGCCTCTACGAGTTTTGATGCATGGGAGCAGGAGGATGCCACTGTGGGAAGTGATGCAGGGTTGGGGGAGAGTGTTGTGATGGAGGGCTTACCGATTCCACAGGCAAAACCCGCCGTGGAGAGGCCTAGTGCTGAGGTGCAAGATGTTGAGGAGGAAAATGAACAATTCAATTATTGGGGCACGAAAGATTTGACACTGGATTAGGCCTAGGTAGTGTTCTCGTGGTGATAGTATTTTGCTCAATGCTTTTGGGGATATATGAAATGTATCTTTTCCTAGTTGCAATAAATATGAGATATTGTCTACGGCTTAGGATCACAGGGAATAATCTGTAGCAAAAGCCTTGAAAACTGCAGAATAACGTGAGTTCCCAAAACGTCCTTGTTATGTGTTCAGCCTGCTGTCACACCAACATATAGCTAATAGAGCCCAGGTCCCACACAAGTTCTCAATGAGAGACATCAAGCTTACCTTACATACCCAAATAGTATAAACATCCCCGAGCCTTATGCCTTGCCCTCCAATGTGCTTCGTCTCACGCTGGTACCTATTGTAATTTCATACATGCTCGAGGTTGTACTGTACATATATGATGCTGAATAGCCCTGTATTGCCTTGGGGGTGGGTGCCTGCCTATACGTAACCAGCGCACATCACCCTATATACTGTATGTATCAAGATTCTGACGTACTCGGCCCAAGACGTACGCCTGATGACTGGCAGTGAACATTCGATATGCCGAAGGAACCAGCTATTGCCTCAACAGAATCAGATGTGGATGCCCTCCACTGCTAGCCGCAGCTGAAAAGGCGATTCAGATGCGGGTCTCAGAAAGTATCACTGGGGCTTGATCAAAAAAGCAATACCCACACGCCTCTCTAGTTAAAAGCTGACGAAGCTAATGCGTTTATATATCCATTTAAGGAGATACCTTCCACGAATAATTCTGTGGAGCATCAACGTACGAATCTCTAGAACAAACCGCAGGCACGCCACAATTACCTAGGGAGAAATCTCATCACCTTCTGCTTCCCTATACGGGCTCGATATAGGTATACACAAGACTGATCTCAATATGCAGCAATTCTTCACGCTCAAAGTCCCATCCCGGATGATCGACACTCCTATCCCTGATCCAGCTGGAGTTGCGTCAACCGTTGATCTGGAACACAGCGAAAACAACACCCCAAGTCCCATGATCACGGCTAACGATACCCTTGCATCGGCAATTTCCGATAGCGTTAATCACATCTCGTTTGCAGCGCCAATAAGTAGCATTACGCCTACTACCCGCGAGTTCAATTATATGACTATCCGGGACTTCAATTTCGATCCTCGTTTCAGTCCTGGCATAATTTTCGAAAGTCACTCCCAAACCCCCCCGCCAGCAAAACCCGAGTCAACGAAATTCCCAGAGCCAACGAAATCCACAGAGCCAACGCAATCCATAGGGCTAACGCAATCCACAGAGCCAACCTACACCATTTCCCTTCTCGAATCTACTCTCCAACCCTTCCTCTCTCACCGACAGTCTTTCAGTATCCAATACTGGACGGAATTTCAATCTTCAGCTACCAAAGACCAAGTTATCTCCTCCCTCAAAAAATCAATCCTCCTAGATCAATGGCTCCTTAGCGAGGCCCAGCAACAACCCTCTAATACTCTCTCCGAATCCGCAGCTGAGATCGTAGAAGGCTGTGGATGGAAACACGTTGAGTTATGGAATCTAACGAAGAATGTCATGGATTTAGAGCGTGCAGTGGGATATTTTCGTCTTCTGATCGGTATAAAGAGCGATGGTGAGCCTCAAGTTCTGGAGCCGCGCAGGGCAGAAATTTTGGAGGGAATGATGAAGTGCTATAGACATATCTATAGCTATGACCCCGGGTGTAATGTCAACGACCTGGAACGTGCAATCACCGCGGGGGAGTATTGCATGAATCTTCCTCAGTGTCCGGTTGAGACTCGCGAGACGGCACTATGGGGGGTAATGGAGTGCCTTCTTATACTTAATCAATTACCAGTGCGTTCACATACCGAGGTGAAGGAATATTCTACCCGCCTTTTCGAGGTCCTATGGAGATACAGGACCCAGCAGAGGAGATATAATGACTCGTATGCGGAGATAGCAGAATCCTACAAGCGATGGGAAATCCCGGCAAGAACCCTTGAAAGAATTGCCTCGATCCTCTACAGGCACTATGAGCTCTATCCGAATGGGCGGAGTCCCTTCGACTACGCCGCCGGAATTGGCTCATCACTGAGGCAGTCAAATGACCCCCCCAGTGCAGATGTCCTCGACATGGCGATCAATTTTCAGCGACATGCCCTAGATAGGGTAAATACCGTGTCAGAGGAAAAATTATGGTGGGGCGTGAACCTCTCCTTAATGCTTACGCAGCGTTACCTACGGAACCGAAGTGAAGAAACAAAAAAAGATATCGAAGAGGCAACGAAGCTTTGCGAAGATGCAGGGAAGGACTGCGGGGAGTGGCTCCCGGGAAAACGAGCACATTTGCAAAGTATCCTTTCAAAACAGCTTGGGTTGATGTGGAATCCACGAGTGCCTGAGTCGATGGTCTACCTTGACTGGGCTATAAAATTGCTCACAAATGCAGTGATGATAGGTCGAGAATTGCTCCGAGGTGAATTAGCTGAGGGAGACAGGAATCCAGAGGCGGATGTTCTCCCGTGGACTGTCCAGCTCGAAGAGCTTCTTATTGCGGAGATGCAATACCACCTTGATATGCGCCAGGAGACCAAATGCGCGGAGGTAGAGGAGAAGGTGAAGGAACAGATGGCAGAAGCTCTAAAGTCTAACGAGACAATTAAGAAGAGTGAACGTTGGGTTGGAAAGGCACAAGTGTTACTCACACGAGCAAGGTTGAAATATTTGCGCTTCCGGAAGAATCAAAATGACGAAGAGGGGAGAAAAAAGCAATTAAATCAGGCAATTGAGGAGGGCATCCAAGCCCTGAATACCGCCACAGATCTGCAACATACCAATGACTCACTGGTAGCCCTCAATATCCGTGACGCTCTTGCTACATTCTACCTTGCGCGGTATGATACTTACGGAGACGCAGATGATCTAAAGACAGCCGAGAGATATGCCCGAAAATGTGTTAAGCGTCTCCGGAAGGAGCACAGCTCTGCCGAGAGCACATACCTTTACCCACGAGCCTGCAGTAGCCTGGCTGCTATCTTGGTACAACGATACAAACTAAATAACGTGAGTGCTGACATCGATTCAGCCATAGACTTTGAACGTGAGGCGGTTGAACGGTCATATTCAGATGGGCTATTGCAAGCCACTTACATGGTTACCCTGAGCCAGTATTTGGAGATAAAGTCCGAACTGCAGCTCGAGACCGAAAGCTCAGAGCTACAGGCACAAGACTCGAATCCAGATGAGCCTACGCCGACCACCAAAACCCTCCGGGAGGCGATAGAGCTGGTAGGGGTTGTCTGGGATCTCTTGGAGGCTCATGGCAACCAACTTATCCGACTAGCCTTGCGTAACACCATAGCCAGTCTCTATTCCGAGCTGTACAAACGAGACAATGTGCAGTTGCGGTTACTAGAAACGGGCCTCGAACGTGCACAGCAGGGTGTCGACAACACGGAATTCGACGGGGCTGATAAAGTGGGTATCTTCAGCACCCTGAGCGAGGCCTACTCACTTTCCCCGAAAGAAGGTCACATGCAGAAGGCGGTAGATTACGCACAGAAGGCAGTTGATGTATGCCCAGCGGCGCGGTTCCAACGTGCTGAGTTAGAGTATCAGCTCGGTACCCTACTCAGTAGGCTTCATGAAAATAACCTCGGGACAGAAATCGACACGATCATTGCCCCACTGAACGCATGTGTCGACAGAAAGGCTGCCCCACCTAGCTTTCGCCTCAAGGCTGCTGTCCTTGCCTCCACGCTTCTCGAGAAGACCAAACGATGGGCCCAGCTGTATGAAATAACAAAGAAGGCTATGAAAATTATCCCACTTCTCTGTATCAAGGTGCTCCCACAGCGTGACCAGCAATCAGCTCTGAGGTCCATCTCAGGACTGGGTTCCACGGCAGCCGCAGCCGCGTTGGAATTGGGTCCAGACAATGCACCAATTGCGGAAGCCCTTTCACTTCTCGAACAAGGTCGTGATGTCATCGCTAGTAACCGCTTCGACACCCGTGCAGATTTAACGACCTTGCGGGAAGATCCAGAGGGCTCAAAGCTCGCGGAGAGGTTTGAAGCCCTCCGCGAGGAACTCGATCCTGCCGGAGTTAGCGTCCGAATGAATCTCCGAGCTGACTCGCGCTCTGCTGGGTTCGGACAGTCGTCAAAGGAGCTGGACGGGATCACGACGAAGGTATTGAATGCGAACGAGAGGTTTCAGCAACTCCTAGTGGAGATTCGTGCAAAGGACAATTTTAAGGATTTCCTCAAGCCACCAAATGAGAAAGCCATGACAGATGCGGCATGCAACGGTACCATTGTGGTCGTAAATGTGGCAGGGTGGCGAAGCGATGCGTTCATTGTTCGTAAGGACAAGCCAATCACCATTTGCAGGCTTCCTAAACTCAAACAGGCAGACGTCAAAAAATTCCTTCAACATGACCCCCGCGATGATATCTCTATTCCGCCGGTGGATATCTCCAGCAAGAAGATTCTGACGTGGATTTGGAACTCCATAGCAGAGCCAGTGCTAATTAAAACTCTCAGCTACGAGAAGGAGTATGCTAGCCTGGAGGAACTCACAACCTCTGGTCCTCGGATCTGGTGGGTCTTAACCAGGGAAACTTCACGTCTACCAGTCCACGCCGGGGCGAGTGACGGCGTAATATCCGAGCCAATGCGCGTATTTGACCGTGTCGTCTCATCGTACACCACCTCCATCAAGTCCCTCATATTCTCCCGTGAACAACTAGCCAGGCGATTAAAGGATGATACGGCAAAAGGAAAGCATGCGCTTCTTTGTGGACTGATGAACACCAAGTACGACGAAGAACGGGGACTCAGGTCTGTCGATAACGCAGAGAGTGAGACCCAAGCCATTAAAGAGGTACTCGAGGGGGGTAAAGATGTCGACGTGGTCCGCTGGGCCACTCCAACAAATGCTCCTTACGCTGAGGCGGTTTGTAATGCACTTTCCCCGCCATCGAGCCCAACCCCGTCAATGTTTCACTTTTCCGGTCATGGTTCCTCCTCTCCACTCGATCCCTCGAGCTCAGCAATTTACTTGTACGACCAACCTCTAGACGTTGCAAGCCTTTTGCAAGCACGAGTTTTTACTGGTGCTCCGATCCTGGCCTACCTCTCTGCATGTTCTACCGGAACCACTACTTTGTTGCCTGATGAGGGTGTACACATTATGTCCGGTTTTGTCTCGGCTGGCTTCATGAATGTAATTGGTACCCTTTGGGATGTTGATGATATTGTTACGAGTACTGTGGCGATATCCATGTATAAGAGGTGGGTGGCGACTGGGAGGAAACCCGAGGAATTAGCAGGGTGTTTGCAATGGGCGGTGGGGAAGTTGAGAGAGGATGGAACTGAAGGAAAAGGGTTGGCACGTAACTGGGCATGTTTCGTTCATATGGGGGTCTAACCTGGCTGGTTGCGTATCAATTGTCGAATAAAAGGGGGTCAGCTTGTATATTAGCTCAGGTGTACGTTCGGAGCAGCTGCAAACTTCGTGCCCCTCATCCCTATGAACCCGCTGATAACTATCGGGAAAAGCAAAATATATATATATATTTTTTTACTGGTAGATAGACTATATGGGATATCTAGTCCAGCACATAACTATTCAAATTAAGTCTTAATTTATCCGGTGGGATTTAGTGAACATCCTAGACTCAATATTCCAATCGTGATTTGATTTTTTTCATTTCCCGATAGGATAACGCTTACGGGATTTATCTGGTGTTATTCTAGTTTGCAACTAGACTGCCCGGAACCACACGCCAAAGTGTTCTCGTGATGATCGGGACCTGGTTTCATCTCGAGCTCCAGCGGAACATCCCAACTTTGGATGCCCTTATTGATCAGCGGCTATGGTCTCGGTTTATTAGTTTCAAATCTGCTCGAGTAGTAGGTACTTGGCAGCCTCTACCATGGGACCAAACATACCCCCTTCGGAAAATGGGAATCGACCTTCATACTTTCCCCCAGAATTTTAAAATGAATCAAGCCAATAGCCTAGATACCTCGTATTTGACGGTAAGTTCACATGATAAAGAATTCCCCTGAAGCGGATATTTGAAGAATAGAAGTGTAGCTACAACACTGCCTCCTAACGAGTTCAATACCATAGCCATGCACAAGTTTTCCAAAGGGAGATATATTGGGGCAATAACTTGAAGGCTACTGCAATATGGCCCCAGTATAATATAGCCTCTGGCTTCCTGGGTTTCAGATTTAAGTTCCTTTGAATCTCGGGGTTGGTCTCTATGCATACTCGTAGAAGTTTAAAAACTATAGGCTGTAGCTGGGGGCACCGGCTTTTCATAAACACTGGCATACTGTAGATTTCTCATCAGCTGCACAATTCCAAGCGGCTACATGACAGGGAACTCTTGCACGGCCTCACAGCTTGGTTCTATTTAGGGCAAGTGGTAAATATGAGCTGCTTATATGATACAAGCTTAAGTTGTATTTTGAAGGTTACATGTTTATGAAGAATGATAGTCGACAGCCAGATGAAGTAATCACGCAGGCATGAAAGTCTTGGCATGAGGTCACATTACAGACGGTTTGAGATACCATAAACAGACTAGAGATATAGTTAGCTTACTATATACTTAGGGCTTAGTATCTACCTGGGGCTTGCTAGTCGAAGTTCATCTATATCAATGCAAGGATTCCTATAGAAATACACATAATTATATGCATACGTATGTAATGTACGTTCCATACTTACAATATCTGCCCTCATGTACTCATCGTAGAAGGATAGTAATATTGTGGACAATAGTTGATTTACTAGGGAATCGGGCCCCTAGCCGGGGAATATTCTTGCATAGGATGCAGGCTATTTAGAGAAGGGCGAGGCGAACCAATCGCCTACGTATTTCCGATCTTATTGATCGTTCAGTAGGTATACGTATACCAACCAGACTACGATCGTCAATATGCCAGCCCTTCGGAACGATGTTGCTTCGCTGTCAGCTATAGTACCATGCATTGTATCGAAGAGTTTTTTCGGTTGACATCGACGACCCGCCAAGCGCTGACTAGCTGGAACATGTGAGGCTCACGGTGCCAAGAACAGGTCCCCCCCACCTGAACCAAGGAATTTCATCCCACTCCGCCCACTTTTTTTCTTTCTCTTCATAGACAAGCACATACTTTGAAAGATCAGTCTCTCGGCCAACTCATCACCCTTCAACAACACAAACCAGCACATTATATCATAATGGTTTCTGCATCCAAGGCAAAGCGTGAAGCCGAGCGTGCGGCAAAGCGTGCAGCTGGAGGCGACGCCCCCAAGGAGAAAAAGACTATCTCCTCCCGTCTCAACACTCCCGCCGGCGGAAGCAGGGCAACATCCAAGGCATCCTCTGTAGCAGGAGACGCAACCCCCCCAGCGACCTCCGATGACGCTCTCCCAGCTATCTCGAAGCTTGCTCTTCAGGAGGACGCAAACGGAATTTCTGACCGTGTCACCACTGGCGTCTTGGCTTCCATCCAGTCGTCCAGGGACGTCAAGATCACATCTGTCAGCTTGGTGTTCCACGGAAAGGTTCTCGTTCAGGATACTACCCTGGAGCTCAACTACGGGCGCCGATATGGGTTGTTGGGTGAGAACGGATGTGGGAAGTCGACCATTTTGAAGTCCATTGCCGCTCGAGAATATCCGATCCCCGAGCATGTCGATATTTACCTTCTGAATGAGCCAGCAGACCCCACTGATCTGGGTGCGTTGGAGTGGGTCGTTACGGAGGCAGAGAATGAACTTAAACGGTTGGAGAGTTTGGCAGAGGACATTTTGGAGAAGGATGGCGCAGATTCCCCACTATTGGAAGACTTGTATGAGGTATCAACTGCCCTGCCTCAATCGCTCTTTACGTGTGCGGATACTATTTCTACAAAGGGCGTTCCAAATAGCTAACATTTTATACAGCGTATCGATTCTATGGATCCTTCAACCTTCTCTTCCCGCGCTGCACTCATCCTTACTGGTCTCGGCTTCAATAAAGTCACTATTCACAAGAAAACCAGAGACATGTCCGGAGGTTGGCGTATGCGTGTTGCTTTAGCTAAAGCACTGTTCGTCAGGCCCTCACTCTTGCTCCTCGACGACCCCACTGCGCATTTGGATTTGGAGGCATGCGTGTGGCTCGAGGAGTATCTCAAGAAATGGGACAGAACCCTTGTATTGGTTTCACACAGTATGGATTTCTTGAACGGCGTGTGCTCAAGCATGATTGATATGAGATCGAATAAGCTTATCTACTATGGTGGTAACTACGATGCGTAAGAACCAAACCCGCATTCATACGGATTTTGGACAATTACTTACTATGGAGGTGATTTTAGTTACATGAAAACAAGGAGCGAAAACGAGGTTAACCAAATGAAATCATACCACAAGCAGCAAGAAGAAATTGCCCACATTAAGAAGTTCATTGCATCTGTACGTACCACCCCCACTCACACTAGCCCAATTCGAGCTAATCCGCCCTCATAGGCTGGTACATATGCGAACTTGGTCCGTCAAGCCAAATCCCGCCAAAAGATTCTCGACAAGATGGAGGCAGATGGTCTCATTGAGAAGGTCGTTCCAGATAAGGTCTTCACCTTCCGTTTCGCACAAGTTGAGAAGCTTCCACCGCCTGTGCTTTCTTTTGACGACGTCACTTTTTCATACTCTGGCAATGCGGAGGATAATCTCTACGAGAATCTGGATCTCGGTGTGGATATGGACTCCCGTGTCGCCCTTGTCGGGCCTAATGGTGTTGGGAAATCCACACTTCTCCGTCTAATGACTGGAAAGCTCTCATCCACCTCCGGATCAGTTTCCCGCCACACTCACTTGAAGCTTGGCATGTACTCCCAGCACAGTGCAGATCAACTCGATTTGACCAAGTCGGCCCTTGATTTTGTTCGTGACAAGTACCGAGAGAAGAGTCAGGATTATCAATACTGGAGACAGCAGCTTGGCAAGTACGGTTTAACTGGAGACGCGCAAACTGCGTTGATGGGTACCTTATCCGAGGGCCAAAAGAGCAGAATTGTGTTTGCATTGTTGGCAATTGAGGGACCCAATATGTTGTTGTTGGACGAACCTACCAACGGTTTGGATATTCCAACAATTGACTCTTTGGCTGACGCTATCAATGCCTTTGAGGGTGGTGTTGTGGTAGTGTCTCACGACTTCAGGTATGCGGCTCCTTTTATTCCGTGGTAATGAGCGATTCTCTAACATTCACAACCATATAGGCTACTCGATAAGATTGCCAAGCAGATTTTGGTGTGCGAGAACAAGTCGATTAGGAGATGGGAGGGTAATATTGGTGAATACAAGAAGTACCTGAGGAAGAAGATGATTGACAGGGGTGCCGTGTAACAGAAACACCAGCTTGGGTTCTTCTAATAGATGGCTGGTTTCAAAGTATAAAGCTGCACTCGTAACCGGCTGCCATCGCGATTTTGACTTTACAATCATAGTTACAAAAGCTGCTGTTGGGGTCTCCCTTTTTTTGCTGTTTTGTGGGTTTTTTCTCTTTTATTGCCTTGGGGTGGATTGGGTTCGTTCGTCATCCTAATTAGTTACGAGGAATAAGGACTTTCGTAGTCGTGGGGAATGGCGAGCGGAGTAATACGGTGGGGTATGGAAGTGGGAAATTATAGAATTTGATTTTGATTTACGTCGATCTGGCCTGCCTGTTAACAGGCGGCTTTGACAATTGTACTTGAGTTGAAGGCACGTGAACTTAGCCTCGGCGTAAAGGTCTGTTAACCTTTTCCCGATTCAGGGTAATAGTCCAGCTCACACCAAGTCCCTTGCAATGTAGAAACCACCGGTGAAGGAAGGAATCATGGATAAGAAAGTAATCGCGGATAAGACGCTGCACAGGTTTGATATGTCGATGCAACATGAATAGGACTGCAGTCTTAACCACAGAACTCTGTTCCCCATATGCGTTTTGGGTGGGGGTACGGATGAGCGTTGATCTCTGCCCCTGAGCGCGGATTTCAAGCGAGTCCCAATATGGATGACTATCATCAAACAATGGAGGTTCCCTATTTGTGAGATCCGGCAGACCAACGTACTGTCTTATACTTAAGGGAGGAAAATCCGCAGCGGAACCAAGTGTGTGCCGTGTACGCCGTACCGAGGCCAGTTCAAGTGTGGCAGGGCAAGGTTGGAAGCTAAGAAACTCTTATATCAAGTCAGCATGTGACAATTCCTCTGTGGCAATTATGTATATTAATTGCTTGAAGCCGAGTTGAAGCCTCATTAACATTAGTGATTTCAGATTTAAGCCTCCCGAATTGATGCGTGTATCAGGACATCTCATGATTCAGATGACAGTTGTATGCAAATTAATCATCCAGATATCTTCTAGTTCAGAAGTTTCAATATGATACATGTCAATGGCTGGCTGGTCTGCCTGTACTCAAATAAGCTTCGCGGGCGCTGCAACTTTGACAGGGAACCTTTTTGCGTCTATCAGCGCATGCCATAGAGCAAATGACAATTGGATGGATACCTTTTTTCAGTAGTTGCCTAGTTACCTACCTGCAAACCTCACGGAGGATATTTGCAACACTGCTTCTTTGACCTTCTAGTAAGCGTAACCTACACTCAGCTGCGTAAAAGATCAAGAGGTTCTCCACAATAATAAATTAAATAGCAAGACTCCCGTGACTTGAAAATCGTGAAAAGTGTTAATTTCGGTAACTTATTGTCTCTGATCGTTAGGTTCCTAGATCTTTAATTCATTGGGTCCAGGGAAGCTCTCTTAGCGCTTGCCATTGGGAAAAGAGGCTTTGATGTCAAATGCAGAACAATGCCACGTCGAGTTCGAAGTGCATGGCCATGATTGGGTGCCGATAGAGGGGGCATTGGGCATTGCACTTACGGTTGTGATGTTAGGAACATGAATAGGCTTGGTACAAGTGGGGCATATTCCATGGCATGTCTGTTCGATCGAAGAGGATCAATGTTGACGTCGTCCGGTCGAATTCATAAGGTGAAGTCAAGTGATACTTTATTTGGTATAGCGTTGCCGGTTGTCGATTACCCCTTCGAACTTAGTCCGTTTCTCAGTTTGGATAGTCTTGAACCGAGTTTGGGATAAGGTTGCCAGCAGACTAACTTTATACTGGCATGTATCCAATTATATATTTGGTGTTCTGGGCGAACCGGGAATCGGGAACTGCTCCAGGGGTGAGTCGAACTAGGAATGTGCTGTAGCTCCAGGGGAGCCAGGCTGCAGCCGAGGGATTATTTTGTTTTCTTTGGGCGAGCCATGCATTATCACGGAAGAAATCAAATTATTTAAGAGGCCACCAAAGCTGTAGAAAAATAAATGAATACATGTGTGGAGATCATTGATAAGTATTAGCAAAGTTAGACCCTTTTCAAGCACGTAGATACTCAAATTTTTCACGTACCTAGGCAACTCAGAAATCCAGGTGATGATATAAGTATCGATATCGATCCTGATAACAGTACGAGGTCTCAACATACAGCCACTGCAACACACAACCCCTATTCCCACACTAAAGTAGCTTTAATGCCTGACGAAATATCTAAGTACATATAAGCTGTATGTTGATCATAATTATGAACACCTCGAATAAAACCGAGCCAGCTTAAGCCAAGGTGCCCAAAGTCAAACATGAATCTGGAACCAATGCTCTTCATTCATTCATTCCGTAAAATTATGACTACATCCCTCATCCCCAGAGTAGCCGGGATTCAACATTTCATGGGCAATTCATGGGCTTCACAACAGGGTATCCGGCCCCAGATTCCTTCTAGTTACCTCGGATTTAAGTATCGCTGGCGGTTAGCATTGATTCAGCAACAGTCTGTGTGACAGTGTGGTATTGACCTGAACGTATCGGTACCGGTTGCCGTTCACATTCTACATCTGAAAATAAGCCGGGAAGTGTGAAACCAAAGAAAATAAACGGGTTACACTTGACTGCATTTTATCCTTATTCCAGAATGTACTTCGTTCTAACACAAATGCCCCATCAAGGAGCTCATTTCATACTAAGCAACCTACAACATACGAATCATCCCTATGTAACAAATAAACTTGAATTATCAGTCTAGCTGCATTTGAAGCCAAAGCCATAGGGTGATTGTAAATCTCGGCCAGCCAAGATCCAATGTAAAAGCAAAGAGTAACAGGGCGTTAGAAGAAGTTTCCTGAAAGAAAGCACGAAAGTAAAAAATAAATGAGTGTAAAAGCTAGAAACAAAATAATAGCAAACATCAAAAGATCAGGAAGTTGAATTGAAAAATAAAGATCAAAACCGGACATCTAACCCGATGTCAATTAACTTCCCGTCTCCCACCTGCATGTAGCCGTCGTGCAGAGCTAAGTATTAGCATGTGGGTACGTAAATATATAGCTATAGTCTAGACTTGGGCCTATAATAGCCCTAGGCGGGTAAAGGAAGATCAAGTGGGGTATAATAGAGCTATACGTAAGATATAAAATATAGGAAAACAGACAAAAGGAAAGCATATATAAATGCTGTGCTGCATGTGCGATGAGAGTAGTAGTATGAATGAGTGAATTCCTACGCATGCAGGATAGTGCGCCATATATCCACACCTTCCTAAACCTAATACCCGCCAAATTCCAACGCCAGAAATTTCCACAGGCAATGAATGGAAATAATGGAATCCCCCTCCACCCAACCAAGCCGTGATGAGATTCATTAGACAATCAAGAAAAATCAGTAAAAAAATCTCCAAACTCCAAAGCCATGATCCCCCTAGCGATGCCATCGCCCCAATTCATTGGACTGATATGCTTCCGGACAAAGGCTTGCCCAGTTACGCATTTTAAGCCAGCCCACCAGCCCGAGCCAGATAGCCATCAAGATTCAGAGCATCATTAGGACCCATATTGCTAGCCTAACGAAGTAGACTACTGCCTAATCAGACAATATACTATCGCTGATTTGTGTAGCTATAAACTCATTGGTTTGACCGGACTCATTTCCCCCAGCGTTAGCCAACCCAAAATCGCCACACCCACTGCACCTGCAACAAAACATACAAAACTATACGCAAGGAAAAAACCCTGGAGAACAAAAGAAACCCGACTCAGATGGCCAGAGAAAAGGAGATATTTCCCTCCTGTGCTGAAAGTTCCATATGTCAAAATCATAATCATTGTTGTCATAATCGTGGTCGTTAAAATCGTCAACTTCGTCGTACGCGAGTACCTCAGAGCCATAGCCATGATCGTGTGCGATATCCTCGATCTGGGCTCTTTCTCGAATCAAGGAAGGACAAATGAAAAATAAAGTTTGGAATGGGGAAGCAACACAAAACTAATGGTACGACACCAAGAAATCGTTAATATCGCACACTGTGGTCGAAATACCCAATCCCCAAAAAAGAAAATAGTAAAACGCCTTGTGCACCACCCAGCCAAGCAAAAGAAAAGTAGTACCGCCAAAAATAGAAATAGTGAGGTAGAAAGTGGAGCCGGAGATTAAGACAGGAAATTAGGAGGGGTATTATACAATTGATATGTTGCAGATTGGCGGGAAGGTGCGTCCGATGCCACCCACCCCTTCTGGCGCTGAAGGGGACGTTTCAGATCAAGCAAGGAGTGTCCTTAAAGGAAAACAAGAAATTTTGGTGGGGTAAAGTAAGACGTTCGGCAGGGGATGTAGGCGAACTATCAAGAAAGGTGCCAGAGCTCTAATACAAGCTGCAAGGAACAGATAGGAGACGACGTGAGAAAGAGGAACAGGAGCTGGTTTAAATATATATCGTTGGACATCTTGGGAGCCTCCAACCGGGAAAATTGGGTGTTGTTGACATGCCGCGAACTTCATGTTGAAAAAACTTAACGTACATAAATTATGTTCGTCACTGCGTGGCTGGTCACTATAGGACAGAAATTTTATTGAACCAGTCCTTGTTCCAATCAGAGTGTATGTCTGGCTTAACCCAGTGGATCCGTGGGGCACCTGTTTTGACCACAAACACTCGTAAGCAAAAATACATAGATCATTCAATTTTCCACTTAAAGAGCGTTTAGGTAAGAGCTAAACTCACAGATATTAGTTGGTGTCCCCCCGAAGTAAAAGTCATCTTCCCCTGCCATTCCAATGCACCTAAAGTCCAATGTTGATGGTTTCTTGTGGCGCTTGGTCAGAAGCCCATGACCGACTGTTGGTACCTTGGAGATCCTGTGTATCCTCAAAGCTCCAAATGGCAATTCAAATTCAAATATTTTAGGGAACTTTGCAAACAATCTTTTTGACCTCCCCGAAAAGGTCGAAGCGGTCGTTGATATTGTCGTTGGTAATGAGCTCGTTGAATTGGCGGTTGTAGTCCTCCCACGACGGAACCTCAGGCTTAGCGCCCTGCCCTTCATTGTTGATGTCAAGACCGAAAATGATCTCTTGAGCCCCCCGTTTCCAACGTACGCAAAGGTTCTCACGGAAAACGGATATGATGCTGCAGATTCGAGAGACGATCTAGATCTATCAAATTCCTCGGATATTGGCGTACTGCAACTGCTTGTTGGAGCCGTGAAGGTGAGCTCCGGAGTCAAATTGAGGCCTGTAGGAAATGAGTTGAAAAAGTTGGAGTGTCTATATGTGGGTGGTGCACTTGTTGGTCTACCGTATTCGTTCGCTCTCATTGTTGGATTGACGTTCATTAAATAAGGCTATAGGGCAAGAGGGTGTGTGGAGGGCCGAAATAGAGGGCTTGAAGCGAGGCTGTTCGTTCCCGTGGCAGCAACCTCCGTGCAATTCAAAGACAGAAACCAGCCAGTCGGGGTACGGGACAGCAGTACTGTAAAGTCTAAATCTGCCGTGGTCAAGTGAGTGATAGTGGGATGATGAGCAAGGCAAGATGTAGCATGCGGTGACCACAATGAAGTGGGACTGATTCGTCAACCTGAACACCGCGTCGCTGCTGTTGTGACCTCCGGCACTGGTGGATCCCACTGGCGGCGTAGTATCGATAGCCCTATGCTGAAAGCCGTGCAAACTTTTGTGTATCGGCCGCCGCACCTCCTCCAACTAGCACGCCTGCAGCTGACAGTAAGAACGTTACTGTACAAACGCTGGACAGCGGGGCAGTGTGGGTATATCAAGAAAACGAGTGTGGGGGGATTTTCTAAAAAATATGTTGTATGCGTCTTTTAAAGTCTAAACGAGTTTGGGGTATTTAACGAAAGTCCGGTGTATACAACGTGCGTAACGGGCATAAAAACTTTCGTTGACGTTGTGCAAAAGGAACGACTGGGAAGGTTCAAAGTACTAGGTCAGAGTAGAACGGAGGAGCAGATGGCCGAAATAAGAGGAAAAAGAGAAGAGACGATGGGTGCGACAACAGCCGGCAGTTTAGGATCAACAAGGAAAATATTGACATAGCATGTACAGCCTATTGAGTGCAGCTTTGTCTGCAATAGTACCAATTGCATCGCGGGTGTGCAAGTCCTCGGCGCGATCCAGGGGGCGGG
>Ga0307511_10002670_pt1 | contig 18585 bp, 7 predicted proteins | sample 13_EM_MG_FD_200266 | JGI IMG/M metagenome (GOLD analysis project Ga0307511, IMG submission 200266) | Populus trichocarpa ectomycorrhiza microbial communities from riparian zone in the Pacific Northwest, United States - 13_EM | ecosystem: Host-associated > Plants > Roots > Unclassified | place... | reverse complement strand
TTGATGATAAAGGTTAAAAAGAAGAATATGTAGTGCAAATTTATGTTAAGCCCGTGAGCTCGATTTAACATAGTTAATTGAGCCCACTTGAGCCTATGTTAGGCATGGTTTGATTCCCAACATAAAATTTGGTTTAACTTGGTCAAATTGAACCCACTCACTTAAATTAAGTCCTTTTATACTTGGTTCAATTAGACAATCTAGTTTTTTTTTTTTTTTCTCAACCTTTATAGTTTATTAGTATTCATGTTGACAATTTATATGTTGAAGAAGATGTCAACATGTTTAAATTACACTTTCATTAGTTATTTGTCTATACCTTTCCAACCTAATATTATCCGTAAGAGAGCCTAGGATCAAGGAAAGTTCCCATAAACTCAATAAATTTAGAATACAATTAATAAAATAATTATACCATATTATTCATTTAGATACGTATAACTATCTAAAAAAATTAAGAAACTACCAAAAATCTTGTCCAATAGGTCCATTGCTGACATCACCTGGGCTAAAGATAAACAAAGACAGCAAGCCCACATGATAAACGTACACCCTTCCATACACTAACATCACATACTAGGGTTTTTAAGGACCAGGTTTCTCCCTACCTACACTCCCATATTCTCTCTGCCGCATTGGCTAGGGTTTCCCAACACCGCTCACTCTCCTTGCTAACTCATCTTCTCGCCTCCCAAACACTCCTACCCTAAACTACTATCAGGTAGCAATGGATTTAAGCAATCAATAAGGGTCTCTTGGTTGCTATTTTAAAGAAAACAAGCTAAAGGACTCTATAATTATTTGTGCTTATCAGAAACTCAAAGAGAGAAATGGCAACCGCGAACCCTTTTGATATCCTTGGTGATGACGACAACAATGAGGACCTTTCTCAGCTCGTTGCCGCCGCTCAGCTTAAGGCAGCTGAGAAGCCCAAGAAGGTTGAAAAGCCAGCTGCTCCTACTTCTCAGCCTGCCAAGCTCCCCTCCAGGCCTGCTCCCCCTGCTCAAGCTGGTGAGCTTTGATTTAGTAACCCTTCTTTATCTTTTGATTAAGTCTGGTGCTTTTGGTTTATATAAACCAATAAACGTGCTTTGAAGGTGTTTCAAGCATTGAGATTTTTTTTTAATGTAGATTGTTTTCATTTTGTTTCTTTGTTCTGTTATAATTTATAGAAATTGTTGATTGAATAGTTGTTTCAACTTGATTTTTCTTCGAGTAAGCCTACTAGTGTTAGATAGTTCTGGTTGTTGAGGAAATAGAAGAAAATGTTTATTAAATCTGTTGGTGTTTATCATTACTTGAAATGGGCTTTGTATTTTTTTTTGTTTTGAAATTTGGATTTAGTAGGAGAAATTTGTTTAATCTCTGTATTTAAAACAACAACAAAAAACACAATGATTCTGTGTTATTCTTTCAAACACAACCTTGTCTGGAATTGAACAAGAAACAACAGTCAACAAAAGCTTCATAATCTTGTCTTTTAAAATGTTTCTATTTGATGAGTTTTTGGATTAATTTAGTTTTCTAACCTTAGTTTGCTAGAGTGTTGGTTTTTTAGCTGGTACACCTGTTTGCTTACTTATCATTGCAATGCTGATTAGTGTTGAAGTTCTAGATGATTGGTTAATCTTGTTTTGGTTGTTGGAAGATAAAATTGGTGATTGACTCTACCCATGTAGTCCTGCTAGGTTTCTTCTGGTCAGTTTTCGTTTTCTCTACACTTTACATGGTTTACTTTTTTCCATGTATTTTGAAAGTAAATTCTCTGTTTATATGTTTTGTTAGCTTTTTGTTATTTCACTGAATCATAGCACAGGATGACAGCTGAAACAGATTATTGTAGGAGTTTCATATCATGTTTTTATTACTGATGTTTTTTTTTCTTCTCAACCAGTGAGGGAAGCAAAGAATGAAGGTGGCCGTGGAGAAGGACGTGGGTATGGGCGTGGGCGTGGTCGCGGTGGCAGTGGTGGATTTAACAGAGATTCAAATAACAATGAAACTTCCTTCACTGGCAATGGATTCTCTGGACGATCCAGACCATCTGAAGATGGGGAGGCTGCCGAGAGACGCGGATATGGTGCACCTCGTGGTGGTTTCCGTGGCAGTCGCCGTGGCGGTTATAGCAACGGGGAAGATGGAGAAGGTGAACGCCCTCGAAGGATGTATGAACGGCACAGCGGCACTGGTCGCGGGTTAGTATTTTGTTACTGAAATATTCATTTTTATGTATTCTGTGTTGACCATAAAATTTCCTTCATCACTTGGCATAAGGATTTTTATTCCACATTGCATCAGGAATGAGATTAAGCGTGAAGGGTCTGGCCGTGGTAACTGGGGAACTCCTACTGATGAAATTGCTCCGTGAGTTTCTGTCTTTATACTCCCAGCATTTTTGAAAATGTAATTATATTTGCAATAACTTAGCTATGCTCACATGTATGTTTACTTGTTTAACTGAATTCAGGGAGACTGAAGATCCTGTTGTTGACAATGAGAAGAATGTTATAACTGAGAAGCAGCAAGGAGAGGAGGATGCTGCAGATGCCAATAAGGACACTGCTGAGAAGCCAGAAGAGAAGGAGCCAGAAGAGAAGGTAAATTGTTCCTTTTGAACCTGGTCATATCTTGAGTTGTCTTCATAAACAAACAGAAAAGTTCCATCATCTAGAACTTCAATTGTTATAATTTTTTTATTTTTCAGAGGTATTTCTGTCAAGCTGGATTAGTAAGACAGGATTTATTATCTACTATGAATATAGATGGATCAGAACTGTTTTAAATTTTTTTGCATGATGTCTAATTTCATCTTCTAAATTTTGGCAAGATCCTTCTCCAAGTGTCCTGTATATAATCCCTGATTTGTGCAAGTGATGAATTTTTAACTTGGTGTTAAATATTACCAATCAAGGGCCTCCTGTTTCATACAAGTTTAGTGAAAATGATGATGTGCATGCTTATTTTGTAAGCAATTGCATTTAAGATTCAGTTTATGCTTCCCTGGGGAAGTCACTGATAAAATCTTAAATGTTTGTTGGTTAAATTTTTTTCTTATACATGTAGATTTGAACTCATATGGCTGATGGAAGGGCCTTGATTACTTGTTTTTGAAGTGCGACTTTTGATCTAGATATTTCTATTCAAGCACCTTTTTTCTGTGCTTTACATACATTATCAGCTTCTGTTGCAGCTGTTTACTTAACCTTGGCATATTCTACTACTAAGAGTTTGATTAAGAGATTAGTCAAATTAAAAGTTGCTTACATTGATTAATCACCATTCAGAACAAGTTTTGTGTAATTAGAATCATTGGATGCATAGACTGTTTTTTTGTCAACTTTTTCAGTCACAGCACAAAATTCAGTTGGTTTCATCTGAAAGTCAAAACTCCGAAACATCATTTACCCAGATTGATTTTTCAAGCTATGTGGTGAAATCACAGTACTGTAACGATATCATGCTGCAATTGAAGTTTGTTATGACTAGCTCCAGTGCACATTGAAATTCAACTTTCTGTTTTTGTTGCCTTAACTATTCTGTGTTTTCATGTTCTATGCTAGTTTTCATAAAACCTTCTCCTTTATTAATAGGAGATGACATTAGAAGAGTATGAGAAGGTTCTTGAAGAAAAAAGGAAGGCTCTGCTTGATCTGAAGACCGAGGAGAGGAAAGTTGGCTTGGACAAAGACTTGCAGTGCATGCAACAGCTCTCGAGTAAGAAGAGCAACGATGAAATCTTTATCAAACTGGTAAGAATAGTTTCCCTCTTTGAATGTGGAATTCTGTTTCATTTGGTAGAGGCTAAACATGCATATGAACTTGTAATTGGCTTTTAGGGTTCTGAGAAGGACAAACGAAAAGATGCTGCTGACAAAGAAGACAGAGCCAAGAAGGTGTGTATTCTTGGTCTCTTAACCTTTTGTTTTGTTTGTGTGATGTTGGCCATTGTGCTCGTTGTAATCTTAACCTCAGTTTCTCTTTGATATATTGACATCTTACATGTGTACCGCAAAGTACCAGTACTGACTTTATATGCCTTTACCTCTTTCTTATTATCCAAATTTTTGTTTGACCATGTATTTTTATGTGACCTGGAATATTTTTTTTCATAATTCTCTATATGTATTGATGATGGTTAACACAAGTATTGTTACTTGAATGCAGGCTGTCAGTATAAATGAGTTCCTGAAGCCTGCTGAAGGGGAGAGGTCCTACAACCCTGGTCGTGGTGGTCGAGGCCGTGGCCGTGGAAGGGGTGGATATGGAAGCGGAAGCGGATATGGAAGCGGAAGCGGATATGGAAGCAATGCTCGTGATGTGGCAGCCCCCTCTATTGAAGACCCTGGGCAGTTCCCCTCCTTGGGTGGCAAGTGAGATTTCACTGGCTTTTGTCATCACATTGATTTTCCCTGTGTGGAATTCCTTGTGATCTAATTGGAGAGTTCTGAGTCGAAGGTTATCAATGGGAATTATGATTTCCTGTGTCAAAAACCATCTCAAACATCTAGTCTTTGGGGTGTATACTTTAGATTATTCCTGTGATTCCTTCTCAACTTTCATAACGCATGCATACCCCCTTTTTTTGTTTGAATTAGGGCATATGGAGTCATTACTATGTCTTGGACTCGGTGGCATCAGTTTTGGTTTGTTGTAGGGTAACAGTTTTTTTTATTAGTTTTTTTTATTTATTTTCCCCTCGTGTTTCTAATCTATACTTTCATCATTGCTTTAAAAGAAAACAATGAGCAGTTCGCTATTATACAGGTATGCTTCAGCCTAACTTCACAGCTTTGCTCTATGATTGATTACTGGTCAAGCTGAGCGTTAGGCAACTGATGAATAACCTACCTGTCTATAGTATACGCGTAGAAGCAATGTTATCAAAATCGCATGTAAACTTGTTTCGACATTTTAGGCTTCCTTTGCTTGCAAGAAAGTGATTTCTTGAAAAGCACTTGTTATTTTTTCATACTGTGGAAAGCCGGAAAACGGAATTCCTTTTTGGTCGAATAAAAATACAACTTTTAGATTTTTTAAAAAATTGGAAATATGTTTCATGAAGGATCTAAAATTAAAGTGGTGAGATAGTATTTATATAAATAATAATGTTAGTAAAATATTTTAAAATGTAATATTATTAATAGTATTTTATCCTGCTGGGCTGTTCACAAAATTGATAATAATATAATTTAATTAAATTGCGTTTAAAACTCCCAAGTCGCAATAACGTTAATAAATTATAATGCTTAGCTTGTGCTAAACTCCCAATTACGTCTACTCCAACTTGTTTTCACAAAAAAACAAAAAATTCAAATATTTTATCCAGATTGAAGATGCTTCTGTCCCTTGATTTCACAATTATAATGCGGGAGTTTAGTCTTTATTGATGAGGAGGGCGAAAATCAACTGTGAACTATTTGTTAATTACAACACCATGTAGTCATGTTTTTTGGACATGATATATCTAGCTATTTAACTCATTCGTTACAAGTTCTATTTTTTTTTCTAGAAAAAACTGGATATAAAAACCTTTCCGACGTGTTTACCAATAATTAATAACAAAACTAAAAAAATTAAAAAATTAAAAAATAAATATAAATAAAGATATTTCATCTTATAACATAAAATATTTATCCAATTGTATTTATCATATTAATTTTTTATCCAATATAAAAATACACACACACACGTATGTGTGTGTGTGTGTGTGTATGTATGTATATGTATGTATGTATATGAAATAGATTCTTTTCAGTCGACCATTCGCTTCACAGGACTAGGTTGCCTATTTTGAACGCAAAGGGGTCCTATACCAATTCTAAACACTTATAAAATACCATATAAACTAACAATTATTTAATGTATTTAGTTGATAATACTTTATTCTTGTATAGGTATTTAGTATTTAGTCGACCCTACCAATCCCAGAACATCAGTCATCGTTGTGAGTTGTCACCCAATTTGCAGGGGAGGAACGGGCAGAGAAGAAGAAGTTGTTTCCTTCACGATTTAACTGTGCATGAAGACTTGCAGTGTTACAGTGATGTGAACTCAGCTTCAACCTGAACGGTGAACCGACTGTTTTCGATCATATAGCCCAGCAAAATGCATGTTTGATATGCGGAGACACCCAACCACCCGCACGACACCATCGCGGTTTCCTCTTTCTGATTTTAGAAGCAGATTTCAACGCATTGAAAGAAAACTCCAAAAAGAAGAAAGGTTTTACAAAACAGAAACCTACCAGAGAAGGAGTCTTAATCTCGTCTCCAACTATTTCATCTACCCCATGCAGAGTTTACTTGCCCAATGAAAACCATAACCCAAAAATTCTCTTCTTTTTGCTTCCCAAACCTCGGTATTGAAAATGTATTATTTCCCAACAAAACAGAAAACCCACTTTCCCTCCATTTCCTCAAGACTTTCTCACCCGCCAAACAGCGTGCTTCTTCTCTCTCCACCTGCACTATCCAAAACCCAAATGCCGATCCTAACAGAGAAGCAAATTCCCCAACCAAAACCCAATTGTATCCTACCATTTTTGGCAAATCTACTAAACCACTTCACCACCACGCCAAATCTAGTGACGTCATTTTATCAAACAAGATGATCACTAGCCATATCAGATGCGGCGACTTAGATTCTGCTCTTAACGTGTTCGACAACATGACTCTTAAGACAACAGTTACCTGGAATTCGGTTTTGGCGGGTTTGTCAAAGAAGCGCGGTAAATTGAAGGAAGCCCAAGAACTGTTTGTTAAAATACCTGAACCAGATGCTGTCTCATATAACACCATGTTATCTTGTTATATACGTAATTCTAACATGGAAAGAGCTCAGGCTTTCTTTGAAGATATGCCTATTAAAGACACACCTTCTTGGAATACAATGATAACCGGTTTTGCGCAGAATCAGCAAATGGACAAAGCACGCGACTTGTTCTTGATAATGCCAACGAAAAATGTAGTGACTTGGAATGCTATGATTTCAGGTTATGTAGAGTGTGGGGACCTGGACTCCGCGTTAAAGTTGTTTGAAAAAGCGCCATTTAAGAGTGTGGTGGCCTGGACCGCTATGATCACTGGGTACATGAAGCTTGGGAGGATTGGATTGGCAGAAAGATTGTTTGAAAAGATGCCCGAGAAAAATTTGGTGACTTGGAATGCTATGATTGCAGGTTATATTGAGAATCACAGAGCTGAGGATGGTGTAAAACTTTTCCGAACAATGGTGGGATTTGGTATTCAGCCAAATTCGTCAACTTTGAGCAGTGCTTTGTTAGGGTGTAGTGAGTTGTCTGCTTTACAGTTGGGCAGGCAAGTGCATCAGCTAGTTTGTAAGTCTCCACTGTGTGATGATACAACCGCAGGAACTTCGTTGATTAGCATGTACTGTAAGTGCGGAGTTTTGGAGGATGGCTGGAAATTGTTTGTTCAGGTTCCAAGGAGGGATGTTGTCACTTGGAATGCAATGATTTCTGGTTATGCTCAGCATGGAGAAGGTAAAAAAGCTCTGGGTTTGTTTGATGAGATGATAGAGAAAGGAATGAAGCCAGACTGGATCACTTTTGTTGCGGTATTAATGGCATGTAACCATGCTGGATTTACAGACCTTGGGGTTAAATATTTCCATTCAATGGCGAAGGATTATGGACTTGTAGCTAAGCCTGATCATTATACATGCATGGTTGATCTTCTTGGTCGGGCAGGTAAGTTAGTAGAGGCTGTAGATTTGATAGAGAAAATGCCTTTCAAACCTCATGCTGCTGTATTTGGAACCCTTTTGGGTGCTTGTAGAATACACAAGAACACTGAGATGGCGGAATTCGCTTCCCAGAAGTTGCTTAATCTTGATCCAGCTAGTGCAACTGGTTATGTTCAACTTGCTAATGTTTATGCAGCTACAAAAAGATGGGACCATGTTGCTAGAGTTAGAAAATCAATGAAAAGCTGCAAGGTGGTGAAGACACCAGGGTACAGTTGGATTGAGGTTAAGAGTATGGCCCATCAGTTCAGATCAGGTGATAAGTTTCACCCAGAATTAGCTTCTATACATGGGAAACTGAAGGAGTTGGAAAAGAAAATGAAGTTAGCAGGGTATGTGCCAGATCTTGAATTTGCATTGCATGATGTAGGGGAAGAGCAAAAAGAGCAGCTTTTACTGTGGCACAGTGAAAAGTTGGCAATTGCTTATGGCCTTATAAAATTGCCACCTGGCACTCCAATCAGGGTGTTTAAAAACCTGAGAGTATGCGGAGATTGTCATAGAGCTATCAAGTACATATCACAAATAGAAAGAAGGGAAATCATTGTTAGAGATACTACGAGGTTTCATCATTTTAAGGATGGGCATTGCTCTTGTGCTGATTACTGGTAGGTTGGCAAATTCTCTTGTAGAAGTTTTTGATCCATTAGCTGCAGTTAGACATATATGGGTCTCTATGAAGGATCGGTTCTACAGGAGAGGTAATAATAGGCAGACTTTTGACTTCTACCTGATCATAACAGCCTGGTCAAGTTGGCACTTGCCAAGGTAGCTAAGGTTCTTGAAGCCATACTCTCCCCTATTTGGAACTTATGTTGCATTAAATATTAAAGCTGGTGTCAAATCTTCGAGGACTAACTTAAGCTTGATATGGTGGCAAATGCAGGTGGTTACTTGCTGAAGTTGATTTGTCAATCAACAGATAGAGTTGCAACCGTTAAGTTAGATGAATAGAAGCAAGTCCGACAATGAAATAAGAACAGTACTGAGTTGCATTGAATAATGCAGTTCATTGTTCAAATTAGGTGTTGGTTTAGTTTGATTGAGTTTTTGTGTTTAGAATCTAGCGTGATTGAAAAGGGTGGAATCAGCTGACCTTGTCTGTAAATTTGAACAGTATGATAGAAAAAAGCAATAGACTAGGGGCCCTGGAACTGCAATGGCTAGGAAGGGAAGGGGTAATGTTAACCTGATGAGCAAGGCCATGGGTGTGGTTCAATCTGTGAATTAGGTGGAGTCAACACTCGATCTGGCATGCCCTCACATCCAGGATTGCTGCAGTTGCTCACCGCTATGATATGCTAGGTACTGAAGTCTTAAATCTGCATTGCATTATGAAAGGAGTTGGATGTGTACAAGATTGTGAAGCCATGGCCTTTTGGCCAGTCAGAAGCCTCGTGATGTCATCAGATTGTCTGACATGGCGGTTCAGGAACTTCAGGAGGTTTTTAAAAATTGTGATATCCACAAAGGATACAAGTATATAACATTATTGCAGATATACGGGAGAATGATTGTGCAGTCTGGTGGAGAGATGGTATGCTGTTACCCTTGGAGTTTAACCATGATTTTCAAGTTTACCATCCAACTCTTGAGACACTGAGTTTCCAGTGTACCTTCAGGCCCACTGGCAGAGGTCATCAGATTATTCAAACTGGGAGAAAAACGTTTCTAATGCCTGTATCTCGCCAGAGTCGTGTTTCAGGATCAAAGGTTGTCCAGTTATGATTGCAGAAAAGAAAATGACAAATCCCTCGCCGTAGCAAACCAGTAATTTGGTTGTTCCCATCACTGGACATTCCATATGACCTTTCAGCCAACCAAATGTGCTACAGTCAACGCCTGACTCCAAGCATCAGTTCGGTTTACTTTATGAGCATTCTAAAGGGACGGCGAAAGTTTTGTTCCCATCCCGCTGTCAAATGGGAAAAGCTGGCGGAGTTGCCGAAAAGAGAATTTTCTTGGCGGCTTTAAGAAAGATAAGAGTTTTCTTGCGGTTACTGTTTCTCCTCAATAAGCATTCACGGTAGGACAGCTCTGGTCAAACCATGATATCATCAAAAACAAATCCTTCATTATAAAACAGTTTCTTGACTGACGATTTCAATTGCCCGACTCGAAACGGAGAGCATTTATTCTCTTTACTCTATTCACTAAATTAATTTCTTGTGCCTTGCCTGATATCCAGTCTTGGTGGGTAAGGGAAACCAGAAGATCAAACCCCATCCTCTCTAATAATTATTGCCGTTATCCTGGGCTTCTCATTTGATCTTCTTGAGAATTGTAACGGTTTACAGAATTGATTTCAGTTTTTATATTTCTAAGTATTCTTTTTCCAGTTATAATGCATGGTTTATACGACTTATTTGTCTATAACGCATGTTTCGCAATTCTATTAGAAAAATCAAGAGGTTGCAAAGCCACATATCAGGTGCATCGGCGTGATCAAGTGCGCACGTTAACAACCAAAAATAAAATTAAAACAGCACGATCAAGTTCCTATTTAGTACAGATGTTATAAGGAAATGACAAGGCAAATACTGCTATTAACCAGTATTCCTATTTTGTACAGATGTTTTTAAAATCAAATACATTTAAAAGAATGGAAGTTTTAACATAAGTGTTAAACATCTGACAGAAATGCAAATCATAACAAATAATCTTCATATCAAAGCTTTGAGAATAGACGAACTAGGTTTACATGCCAACATGGTTATAACATCACAAGCCAACTTCGACTCTCTTCTAAGAGGAGCAGCAACCAGACTTCTGGTTGACAGGCTGTCCTCGAATCTGCACTGTTGGGGGCCTTGCATTGTTCATGGCCGGCTGGCTTGCCATCCTGATGGATAAGAATCAAAGCGTAAGAGGCCAGTAGTCTAAAACATGCTCATGTTATAAAATTCTCCACAATAACGAGAAGTCTGTGGAATTTCTATGGCAAAACGCCCCCCTATTCAGCAAGGAAATAATGGATTCCATTAAAAAAGGAGTTTGCAACGTAAGGACAAAATTAAGAGTACCTGTTCTTGATCTCTGCAGCCATAGCCATGAAAGCCTGCTCAACATTAGTGGCATTTTTTGCACTTGTCTCCATGAAAGGGATCCCAATTTCATCAGCAAAAGCCTGAATAAAGATGCGATTTCCTTATTAAAACTTCCAGACTCATCTGACTGTAAAGTGAACCAATATATTTCAACATGCAAAAACAAACAAAAGAAAGTAGATGACTAAATTACCTTTGCTGTCTCATACGAGACGACTTTGTTAGCAGTGAGGTCGCACTTGTTCCCAACTAGAAGCTTGTTCACATTTTCACTTGCATAACGGTCAATTTCATTCAGCCATTGTTTAACATTGTTGAAGCTCTCTTGGTCTGTGACATCGTACACAACCTAGCCAAAATGCAATCAATAAGACAAATCTCAAGATGAGACGAAAAGTAAGGTATTAAGTAAACAAGGAGAGAGGAAGAGAGAGAGAGAGAGAGAGGCAATCTCACAATGATTCCATGAGCTCCACGATAATAACTGCTTGTGATTGTCCTAAAACGCTCTTGACCAGCTGTGTCCCACTGCAAATTTAGTAAACCAAGAAACACACTTAATAATTATGTACCGAACATTGCCATATCCAAGAAATTTTTATATTGCCATCAGTGCACCACATTTTTTTAAGATAAATAGAACAAGCAACTTATATAAAACATTGTGTCTCAAAGACCGTTACAGCTAACCCAACCTCAAACGACCCTTCCCCACCCACCAGGAAAAGAAAAGAAAAGAAAAGAAAGAAATGCTCAACACAACCAATTAAGTTAAACACAATTTTAATCAAGATCAAAGCAGATGTTTAGACTGAAATCCAGAAAAAATAACTCAGGAGGCCATCAAGACGATTTTATAACTTACAATTTGTAGTTTAATGGTTTTCCCATCCTGTTCCACAGTGCGGATTTTCTAGACAGTAGAACAAAAAAAATAAATCAATCCCATGATTATATAATTGAAGATAAAGGGAAAAAAAGTGTAAAGATAATAGCTTACAAAGTCCACTCCGATGGTACTGATGTAACTCTCCAGATATGAATCATCCTGTTAAAAAAACATACAAAAAAAATTAGAGAATCATAATCATTAGTACACTACTACAGCATGACACATGGATTACATATAGACAAATAGCTGAGAGAAGAATAGAAGAAACTTACAGCAAACCTCAAAAGTAGACATGATTTTCCAACACCAGAATCTCCAATAAGCAAAAGCTTAAACAAATAGTCGCTGCAAAATAAGAATCAAAGTCACATGGTTGTTTTTTTATTCTTTCCCTTTCGTAATACAATCACAAAGATCATCAAAATAAAAGGTTGAAACACCCTCCTACCAATTACCTATTGAAGGAAAAAAAAAAAAAACAAATCTTTCCCAATTAATAGCGAATTGCAATCGATTGAATTACAAGTTATAAAAAAAAATGTCAACGGATCTGAAGGCAAAACACCTAGATCTAATCATCAAAATCCATCATATAATTAAATCATAATCCTACCAAAAACAATTAGAGGACGAAACAAACAAACTTGCATACTTGCGAATTAAGGAATCAATTAATCAATAACAATCAGATCCAATACAATTTCACCTATATTTAACATAATTAAGGGGAAAAAAAGAAGAAGAATTCAAGGGTAAAGAAAGTGTTTGATGATGATAGCTTACTATTCAGGATTCATGATTTGATGATTTGTGCTGTCAATGGACCGGTTGAATCGCGTGATTTAAAATTAGATACCGGAGAAGTGAGAAGTCAAAATTGCTGGTTCCGGTGAGAAAATTAACTAAGATACGAGTTGATCGCCGGAGGGGGAGAGAGTGGGGGGGTAATATCGAGGAGAAATAAGGGTTACAGGTGTGAGAGGCAATACGTGCTGTGCTCTGTCGTGTTGAATGCTTGTTTTTTATTTAAAGGGAGAACTCAATTTTTTCGGGATTTATTTCAAGTGGTGGTGACGTATCTTTTTGTTTTATTGCTTGCCACGTGTTCTACACTCTCCACTCATATTACCATATTGCCCATCCATTTGATTAATTGCATGCTTAATGCTCACAGACACACCAAACATAGTAATTACGAAGTTTTATTACGTGCGTAAATATTATTACTACAGCTACCAGTTTATTATATTTAAGACATTTGATTTATTTAATAAAATTAAAATCCATTATATCCGATATATCGAATTAGAGTTTTGTTATAAATTCGTTATAGATTTTATTTTTAATGAGTTTTGTTTATAAAACCACGAGCTTTGAGTCTAATGGATAATCTAGAAATGTATAAGGATATTAAAGACATAATAATTTAAAAATATAATCATCCTATTTATAAACTTATATTTAGAAAAAAAAACTAAATATTTCAGTTTTCGAATATTAATTTTCTTCCTTGTAGATGTTTAAAAAAAAATCGAAAACTGAAATAAACTTTTATAGACTAAAATTATATGTTTTTTTTTTTTTTGACCGAGGTTGGACCACTGATTCATAGGATAAGATCGGAAGCAAATCATTCCTAGTTTATTTAAACGAGTGGTATAGAGTTATATCAAGTTTATTTTTTTCCTGATAAAAATTGTATTTTTAAAAGTATTTTTTATTTAAAAGTATATTAAAATAATATTTTATTATTATTTTAAATTTTAAAATTTTTATTTTAACCCATCAAAACAATCTAAAAATATAAAAAATAATATAAAACTAAAAAAATATTTTTAAAAAAATATAGTTGAATCATAATACTAATCTACAAGTTATGATTCCTGTTGCATATTTTAAAATAATATATTTTTTTTTGTTATGGTTTTAATTTAAGTTCATGGATATGCTGCTGGCATCACCGATCATCTATGATTGAATTATGAATTGCGGCAACTAGTCAACATCCATTTCGAGTGTGGTGAGTCCATTCCATGCAACATTCATCCATTAAAGAGCATTGTATAGTATGATGGAAAAGGCAAGGTATGCCATTTCATTTTAGAGAATTAGATCACATTCTTGTTAAAGGCGCAATACTATAAATAAATATAATTTATAATATTTTTTAATATATAGTTTTAAATAAAAGATTTTTAAGTTTAAAACTTATACAGACTCATATTATCTCATGTTTAATTTTTATAAAATAGAATAAAAATAATAAGATTCGAACTTGTGATCGCTTGGTCAATAAAATTATAATACTATATAAAAAAAATCAACATAACTTAATAATTTAAATTATTAATTGAGATCTCAGGATATAATTTAAAATAACGGTGGAGCTTTTTCGAAATTCACACAAAAAAGTTTATTTCGTCCAAAAATTCTTCATTTACTCATTTTCAATCTCTTTAGTTTTAAAATTTTACATTTAGATCCTAAACTTTATTTTTCTTACGTTTTAATTCTTGAGTTTTGAAAGAAAAAGGAGAAAGTCATCAAAAAATAAAATGGATAAAAAATGGTCAATTAACTACATTCCGGCAAACAAAAAAAAAAGTTAGTCTTAGTATCATTAGGTTTATCTGGACGAGAGGAGTGTCATGAGAGTGTTTTGAACTTTCATCTCATTAAAGAAAAAATAGATTAGAGCTTGAGAATTTTTTTATCCGGTTTAAATTTTAATTTTTTGAGCGATTTGAAGATATTTTGAGATTGAAATGAGTTTATTTAGGTGCATAGGTGTTTTCATGTAAAAAATTGGTGAAATTGATTTTTAAAATCCAACAACTTGGATCTTGATTTTTCAATCAACTCTAATGGTAAAAAAAACCTTTACCAATAAAAAACATGTCATTTATTTATTTTTAAAAAACTTGTCATTTACCCTGTTAAACAAAAAATATTGAACAAGAAGATTATGCACTCAGGCATGCCCTTGGAACCCTGTGTGCACCTGAGCATCTTTGTATTGGATCAGGTGTGCATGTCTCTTTTATCCATCCTATTAATATTTTTAAATGTTTTTCTTAAATTTTAGTTAGAATTTATTATAAATAAAATATTATTTTATTAAAAACTATTTAATTTTATACTTGTTTTAAAATAAGATCATCACATGTTTTTTTTTTTGTAATATTAGAAATCATTTCATTGATTATCATATATGAACCTAATATATACAAATTGTTTTTAAAGTTTGTGATCATGGATATTCAGTAAAAGTAAAATTTATAATTTTTTTTATTTCTTATTATAAATATTTTATAAAATTTCTTAGATTAGTTATTTTTTTATTTTCTTTTGATTGCATATTAAATATCAAAACATATTTTTCAATGTTTTTTTATTGAAACTTGTTTTTCAGGTATTTATCTTAGTTTAATTTAATTGTATTTTTTTTTATAATAAATAGTTTGAATTGAAGGTCTTTATCAATCAAATATCTTAAAAGTAAAAAAACAATTAAGAAAATATTTAAGAATATAGTAGCATATGCTTTTCAAAATGGTTTTTGCTCGAAAATATATTAAAATAATAATTTTTATTTTTTAAAAATTATTTTTAATATTAGTATATCAAAATGATATCAAAACATTCAAAAATATTAATTTATAACACACAAAAATAAAAACTATATTTTTAAAAAATTATTTTTAAAACATTAAAACAAAAAACCGATTAACATAAAGGTTAGCGAAACGGAGTTTCCTTTCTTTTGTGTTTTCCTAGTTGTTTCCTAGCTTCTTTCGTAGAATCTACGTGAACGCGCCAGCCATGCCTTTCGCACCACAGCAACCGATCTATCATCTAAGTCATTGCTCACGTGCATACCAATCGCGTGTAGTGCACAGAAGGTCGTCAAACATAATTTATTTTTAACGCAAGGTCAAAGAGAAAAAAGAAATGGAAGATATTTTTTTTGTTATTAATCCTGGTAAGGCAAACTTGGTCAAGTTTCTTCTTTCGGTCTAAAATGGCTGGCTTTATGTAGTTCTAGAATAATTGTTAATTGTACGGTTTGAGGTGCCCGAGAACTGCATGCATTTACCATATGTCCAATCGAGAATTTAACACCACATAGTTACAATAGATCCTTGCCTTCGGCCCCAGAACGCGGTATTACCTTAAAGTTTGAAAAAAAAATTATTTAAAATGATTTTTTTTTAAAAAATAAATAATCTAATTAATCTAATATTAAAAAATAAAATAATATCAAAATCAATTCCTAGTAAATCAACTAAAAAGGTAAATCAAACTCACAACTCGAATTATAAAATTATGATAACTTCATAAAAAACAAATTATAAAATTCATTAGCCATTAAATCCAATGTTAGAAAATAAAATTAAAAAAAATTCTCTAAAATATTAAAAGGGCATCGATTAAAATAAAAATAAAAATCAGAATAATAATAATAAAAAAATTAACGTCAAATAATGAAATTATAAAATAAAATGATCCAAAAAAAGGATGTTGATCTATTTTAATATTTCATACTCATGATCTGGGTCATTAAACTGGAAGCATATAAATGGAAAAACCATAAAACTTAATACCCAGTAAATCAAACACTAAAAGATAAAAACAAACAAAAAATTCGATTACACAAAAGTATCTAAAAAAATATAGCTAAAAGAATGTGGATGAAATTAAAAATAAGAAATAAATTAGAGTGCAACCAAATTTTTTTTATTGGAGTGTTAAATTGAAAAGAGAAATAATTTCAACATAAAGAAACACAATAAAAAGAATGAGGATTAAATTGAAAAAAAAATAACAAAATGATGAAATTAAAAATTAAATAAAATTTAACAAAATGGCAAAGGAAAAAAAATAAAAGAATAAGGACTGAATTAAAAAATTAATATATAACAAATTATAATTGAATGACTAAATTGAAAACAAATCAAACTTTTATAAAATGGACAAAAAAATAGAAATCAAAGGAACAAGGATTGAAACACCAGAAACAAAGAGTACCAACATTTACTTATTGGGAGAGGAGAGAGAAAATAAAGAAAAAAAATGACCAACAAGAACAAATAGCAACAACACTTTCAAAGACATGATAAATAAATAAGTAATTATTTTTGTGAAAAAAATCTAAAAAGAGAGAGCATATTAACAAGACGAAAAAGTTTTAATTAAAGAGATACCTTTCTTTTTCTTATTTAATTTTTTTTCAATATTTTTTTGCTGTTTATTCTAATTGCTTTCAATTTTTATTAAATAAACAACATATCTCAAAAACTATATTTCTTTGTTAAAAAAACATAACAATATGAAAACCATGAATTATATTGGAAAATTACTTTGTCTCAATAGAATTGAGGTTATTATTTTCTTACAATTTTTTTTATTTTTATATAATTAAATAAAATAATTTTGAAAAGTGTCCCTCGATGTGATAACAAATATCTTAATTTGCACATGTCTCTTAATTTTGTAATTTAATATTTAGTTAGCGTTAACAATTTTTTTTTTAACATTGATTAGTTTATAATTTTTTATTTTACTTTATTAAATGCATGATCAACCTTTCAATTCATAATTAAACGTTTTTATGACGGTAAAAAAATGTTTAGCAAAGCCTACATATTATTTTTTGCGTTAAAAAAATTGATCTAACCTGCATGACCATATGAAATTGACTAGTTTATGTTTAAAAGGATTATCAAAATATATTGAGGATGAATTGTATAAAGTGATTATTTTGAGTTTTTGGTTTGCAATTATTTTGAGTTAATCTTCATAAATTTATCTATCTAAACAAAATATACCAAAATTGAAGTATTTGGTGGTCAAAATATGCTCACCCTAGAGCTTTCTCTCTTTGAGATTTTTTAGCAGCTTTTCATCTCTTTTCTTAGAATACAAGAACTGAAATCTAAAACAAATGAAGTTAGAGATTAAAATAAAAAATAAAAAATAAAAAAATAAAAGTGCCAAGTGTAAGAAAAACTTAAAATTAAGGGACTAAAGTGTAGATTTACGTTCCCAATGAACAATAATTATGAAAAAATAGCTGCTAATTACTATCCGTGTCAAATTTGATATCTATTTTTTTAATTGTATTTTTTTTGCAACAATTCTACACTTTTCCATGCAAAATTGACATGTTATGAAATCCCAAAATAATTTTTGACACCTCGAGCAAGTGTGAAACCAAAATCTAAAGAGAATGAAAAAAATCTAGTTCAACAAAAATAAGAGAACTTTCAAGGGCCAAATTGAAATAATTTACAGCTTAAAGATAAAAAAAAAAAAAGAATTGGAGGGACTAAGAAGGAATCCAAGCAGTGTTGCAGTGTTTCATGAAGAACAAACTGTGAGAGGATGAACAATGATGATCCTTGTCCTTTTAATTTTGTTATTTTACAGCAATTATAAACTTTTCCATGTGAAATTAACATGTCATGCAATCCTGAAATAAATCCTGATACTTGGGGCACTTGCAAGGACAAAAAAGAGAATGAAAAAATCCAGGTCAACAAAAAGAATTTTTAAGGGCAAAATTGAAAACATTAGCAGCTTAAAGATTAAAAAAACTGAATAAATAAAAAATTAATTCATTATTTAATGTGAGGTTTTTGTTGAATTTTTTTCTTTTAATCTTGGATTCATAATTAATTAATCTTGATATTTTTTATCACATAATAAAATAAAAAAATTAATTAATCCCATAACACAGGTTACGAGATTGATAAATTAGTTAATTATCAATTAAAAAAATAGGTAGAAGTTTTTAAATTTAGACATTGTACCGAGTTTAATAATAATATTAATTTTTTTTTAAATTTATATATATATATATATATATTTTTTTTTTTTTTC
>Ga0307511_10002669_pt1 | contig 18592 bp, 16 predicted proteins | sample 13_EM_MG_FD_200266 | JGI IMG/M metagenome (GOLD analysis project Ga0307511, IMG submission 200266) | Populus trichocarpa ectomycorrhiza microbial communities from riparian zone in the Pacific Northwest, United States - 13_EM | ecosystem: Host-associated > Plants > Roots > Unclassified | place... | reverse complement strand
CGCGCCCTCCTCCAGCATCAGGCCGACGTCGATGCCGGCCGGGATCTTGATGCGGGCGGCCCGGCGCCAGGTGGCGACGGGGTCGCCCCAGGCCTCCACGACGTAGGACCAGCGGGCCGTCGCGTCCGGGGTGACCTCGGCGCCCCAGCGGTCGCTGCCGGGGGCGAGTTCGCGCATCGGGGTCCACGGGCCGGGACGGTCGTTCTCGTCACGGAGAACGATGTTCGCGCCGATTGTGTCGTGGCCCTCGCGGAACACGGTGGCGGTGACCTCGAACGGCTCGCCGACCACCGCCTTCGCCGGACGCGCGCCGCTGTCCACGGCCGGCCGTACGTCGCGTACCGGAATGCGACCGATCGGTGCCGGGGTCGCGTTCATGGGTCTCACCTCCGCCGTGCTCGTGGCCGGGCTGTTCACCCGGTTGGGGGGCCAAGCTGCGCCGGAAGGGGGACTACCTTCCCACCGGGGAACGCCGGTCGACGGCGACGGCGACGGTGACGGGTGGCCCGCGGTGTACGACGGCCGTCGTACGGGGGCGTCCGTTCTGTTCCTGGAGGTACGAGCCCACGCTGCTGCGCAGATAGCGTTCGGCGGCTTCCGCGGCCTCGCGCGCGCAGCGCTTCCCCATCAGCACGCACAGGGTGTAGCCCGAGTCCTCGAAGGTGGCCCGTACCGTCCGGTCGCCCGGCGATGCGAGCATCACGCGTTCCCACGCCCGGTAGCGCCGCAGTTGGCGGGCCACTTCGGCCTTGGCGGGTAGCAGCATGGCGCTGTTCACCTTTCGCCCCGGCGGACCGCGTTCCCGACCATCGGGTGGCGGCCGTGCGCGGAGCGGCATGGCTCCGGCACGGCAGTCGAGGCTTTCACTCATGGTGCACAGGTGATGACCAAGCGTCTTGTTGGATCTTCAACTACCTCATGGGTCGCTCGTGTTGCACGAATGGCGTAGCGCTCGCACTCTGGAGCTGACTCAGAAGCGATCAGTGCTCACGCTTCGTGTTCGGGGCCTCGGCCCCGCAGGGCGAGGGGAAGCGCGAGCTTCGCCGGTAGGGAGCCAACGAAGATGAACACCGCAGTGCCCTGCTACTACCACCTCGACGTGGAAGTCAGTCCGGAACGAGTCGGGCAGGTCGGACGCATCCTGGCCGCCCATCTCCGCCTCTGGGACCTGGAGATTCTCGTGGACCCCGTCTGCCGCGGCGCCGAGCTGCTGCTGCGGGCCATCGACGAGCACGCCACGGACAAGGACACGTCGATCGAGCTCTGGTGGAACGGACAGCACCTGATCACCGCCATCGGCGACAACGACCGCGATCTGCGCCCGCACCAGGACCTTCGCGCCTGCCTCGCCCGGATCGCCGCGATGAGCGACGGCTGGGGCTGCTGCACCACCGACACCGGAAGCAAGGTCATCTGGTTCTCGCAGCGCGCCCCCAGCGGCGAACGCGTCCCGCGCGTCCCGAGGACACCGGCGCCGCGTCTGCGGGAGATGCTCCAGATTCCCCGCGCGGTACCGCCCGCGCTGCCGGCCCGCTCGGCGCACGGCGTCCTGGAGGACGCCCGGTGACCGCGAGCCCGCGCCGGAAAGGGGTGTCCGTGTGGAGCGGGCACCCCTATCCATTGGGTGCCTCCTACGACGGGCAGGGCACCAACTTCGCCCTGTTCAGTGAGGTCGCCGAGCGCGTCGACCTGGTCCTCGTCGAGGACGACGGCAGCCATCGGAACGTGCGGTTGCCCGAGACCGACGGCTTCGTGTGGCACTGCTATCTGCCGGGCATCGGTCCCGGGCAGCGCTACGGCTACCGGGTGCACGGCCCGTGGGCTCCGGCCGCCGGACACCGCTGCAACCCGGCGAAGCTGCTCCTCGACCCGTACGCCCGGGCGGTGGACGGCCAGATCGACAACGACCCCTCGCTGTACGAGCGTTCGGCGAGTCCTGCTCCTGGCGACAGCGCCGGGCACGGCATGCTCGGTGTGGTCACCGACCCCGCCTTCGACTGGGGCGACGACCGACCGCCCCGGCGCTCGTACGCCGACACAGTGATCTACGAGGCCCATGTGAAGGGGCTGACCCGTACCCACCCGGAGGTCCCGGAAGAACTTCGGGGCACCTACGCGGGACTCGCGCACCCGGCCGTCGTCGACCATCTCGTCTCGCTCGGGGTGACGGCCGTAGAGCTGATGCCGGTGCACCAGTTCGTGCAGGACGGGGTGCTCCAGGACCGCGGACTGTCCAACTACTGGGGCTACAACACCATCGGCTTCTTCGCGCCCCACAACGCCTACGCCGCACACCGCGAACGGGGCGGACAGGTGACCGAGTTCAAGGCGATGGTGAAGGCGCTGCACGCCGCCGGACTCGAAGTCATCCTCGACGTCGTCTACAACCACACCGCCGAGGGCAACGAGAAGGGCCCCACCCTGTCCTTCCGGGGCATCGACAACGCCTCCTACTACCGCTTGGTGGACGGTGATTGGGGCCACTACTACGACACGACGGGCACCGGGAACAGCCTGCTGATGCGGCACCCGTACGTCCTTCAGCTGATCATGGACTCACTGCGCCACTGGGTCACCGAGATGCATGTCGACGGCTTCCGCTTCGACCTCGCGGCCACGCTGGCCCGGCAGTTCCACGAGGTGGACCGGCTGTCGGCCTTCTTCGACCTGATCCAGCAGGATCCGGTGATCAGCCGCGTCAAGCTGATCGCCGAGCCGTGGGACGTGGGGGAGGGCGGCTACCAGGTCGGCAACTTCCCGCCGCTGTGGTCGGAGTGGAACGGCAAGTACCGGGACGCCGTACGGGACTTCTGGCGCGGCGGCGAGCACACGCTCGGCGAGTTCGCGTCCCGGCTCACCGGCTCCTCCGACCTGTACCAGCACAGCCGGCGCCGACCGCGCGCCAGCGTCAACTTCGTCACCGCGCACGACGGGTTCACCCTGCGCGACCTGGTGTCGTACAACGACAAGCACAACGAGGCCAACGGGGAAGCGAATCGGGACGGCGAGAGCGGCAACCGGTCCTGGAACAGCGGGGTCGAGGGGGAGACGGATGATCCCGCCGTGCTGGAACTGCGCGCCCGTCAGCAGCGCAACTTCCTTGCCACGCTGATCCTTTCGCAGGGCATCCCGATGCTGAGCCATGGCGACGAACTGGGCCGCAGCCAGCGCGGCAACAACAACGCCTACTGCCAGGACAACCAAGTCTCCTGGATCGACTGGGAGTTGACCGACGAGCAGCGCGAACTCGCCGCGTTCACGCGGTACGTCATCGGACTGCGCGCCGCCCATCCCGTGCTGCGCCGGCGCCGGTTCTTCCGCGGCGAGACCGCCGTGCACCCCGGACAGCCCCTGCCCGACCTGGTGTGGCTGCTGCCCGACGCCCGCGAGATGACCGACCGGGACTGGCAGCGCTCCGACGCGCACTCGGTGGGCGTCTTCCTCAACGGCGACGCCATCGCCGAACGCGATCCGCACGGCGGGCCCGTCGTAGACGACTCCTTCCTGCTCCTGCTCAACAGCTACTGGGAGCCCGTCGACTTCCGTCTCCCCGACGCCACCTACGGCGAGCGCTGGACGACCCTGATCGACACCGCCGAATCGCAGGGCACCCCGGACGAGACGGAACACAAGGCGGACACGGAGACGGTGGTCGAGGCCCGGAGTCTCGTGCTGCTGTCGCGGCCCGCCCGGCGCTGAGGGTCAGGCGGCCGGGCCGTGTCCGCGAAGTTACCCCCAGCCCCGCGACGCCCGGCACGGCACGCTCCCCTGTGGGAGGCCCCCCGCACCGGGCGAAGGCCCAAGTGCGTCCGGTGCGGGGGCTTCCGCCCGGCACTTCTCCAGCCTTCGGCCGGGAGACCCCCGGAGCACTGACCGGACGCCGCGCGGCCCGCCCGGCGCTGAGGGTCAGGGGGTCTCGCGCGAGGTCACCGTGAACTGGGCGCCGTCCGGGTCGCGCAGCACGGCCTCGTGCTCGTTCTCCCGCAGGATGCTCCCGCCGTGCGAGGCCACGACCCGGGCGCAGGACCGGATGTCCGAGACCGCGAAGTGGACCTGCCAGTGCGGGCGGACGGTCGGGTCGGGAGCCGCCTCCAGCGCGCCCGACTCGATCCGCGCCACGACATTGCCGCCGCTGCGCAGGACGACCTCCCCGCCCTCGTACCGGACCTCGCAGCTCGCCGGGTCCGCCGAGGCCCAGTCGAGGATCTCGCCGTAGAAGATCGCCGCGTCGAAGGCGTCGCGGGTGTGCAGGCGGACGAAGGCCGGGGCCGAGCGGCGCCAGGTCTCCCAGCCGCCCATGAGGTCGCCCTCCCAGATGCCGAAGGTCGCGCCGTCCCGGTCGGCGAGGAGGGCCGCCCGGCCGGGTGGGAAGGAGAGCGGGCCCACGGCGACCGTGGCGCCGCGCTCGCGGACCCGGGCCGCGGCCACATCCGCGTCGGGCACGGCGAAGTACGGCGTCCAGGCCACCGCGATCTGCCACATGGACGCCACCGCGCCCAGGCCGGCCACCGGGATGTCGTTCGCCGTGGCGATCCGGAAGTGGTCGCCGAGCCGGGCCGAGCGCCATTTCCAGCCGAACACGGCCTCGTAGAACGCCTCGGTGGTCTCCACATCGCGGCTGGTGAGACTCACCCAGCAGGGGGCGCCGAACACCGTGCGGGTGGAGACGGAGTCCGGTTCTCCGGGGGACGTTGTCCTGTCGTGGTTCATGGCAGTCGCGTTCCGATCTCCTGGACCGGCGGCCACCGGTCTCCTTCTCAGTGTCCAACCGGAATCGGTCCCGCTGCCTCCCGAGAGGGTGTCTTGACCATCCTTTTGGGTTAGTTACCTCTGCTAAAGAGGTAATCTCGGGGCGTGGAGACGGAGAAATTCCCGGAAGAGCTGGCCGACGCGCTCGTCGGGGTCCAGCGGTTGATCCGCAGGCGACTGCGGAGCGAGATGACCATGCCGCGACTGCGCGGTGCCGAGGTGGAGCTGCTGCGCCTGGTCGAGGTCCGGCCCGGCATCGGCATCTCGGAGGCGGCCAAAGAGCTGTTCCTCGCGAGCAACTCGGTGTCGACGCTCGTCAACCAGCTCGTCCGGGACGGCTTCATGATCCGTGAGACGGACCCCGCGGACCGGCGCGCCGCCCGCCTCCAGCTCACCGAGACGGCCAAGACCCGCCTCGGCGACTGGCACGCACGGCGCGCGGCCCTCGTACGGGCGCAGGTCGACCGTCTCGACCAGGCGGACCGGGACGCGCTGCGTGCGGCGATCCCGGCCCTGCACCAACTGGCCGTCAATCTGCACGAGGAGGCCGAGGACTCATGACGCAGGACACTGCCACCGAGCGGTCCGCAGCCGTCAGCTGCACCCGGCTCGCCTACTCCTTCGGCGAGACCACCGCGGTGGACGGGCTCGACCTGTCCGTGGGGGAGGGCGAGGTCTTCGGACTGCTCGGCCCCAACGGCGCCGGAAAAACCACGGCCATCCGCTGTATCACCACCCTCCTGCCGGTCCCGGCGGGCATGGTCCACGTCTTCGGCCACGACACGGCCAAGGAACAGATGTCGGTGCGCCGCATGCTCGGCTACGTCCCGCAGCAGCTGTCCGCCGACAGCGGGCTCACCGGCCGCGAGAACGTCGCTCTCTTCGCCCGAGTCTTCGACGTCCCGCGCAGGGAACGCGCCGCCCGCGTCGCCCAGGCGCTGCGGGCCGTCGACCTCACCGACGCCGCCGACCGGCTCGCCAACACCTACTCCGGCGGTATGGTCCGCCGGCTGGAACTCGCGCAGGCCCTGGTCAGCGCGCCCCGCCTGCTCATCCTCGACGAGCCCACCATCGGCCTCGACCCGATCGCCCGCACCAGCGTGTGGGAGCACATCAACGCCGTGCGCGAGGCCACCGGCATGACCGTCCTGGTCACCACCCACTACATGGACGAGGCCGACCAGTACTGCGACCGCGTCGGCCTGATGCACCGCGGCCGTATCCGAGCCCTGGGCACCCCGGTCCAGCTCCGCGAGGGCCTCGGCGAACGCCGACGCGCCGACGGAGCGCCCGCCACCGATCCGCTGCCCACCCTCGAGGACGTCTTCCGGGACATGGCCGGCAGCGAACTCGAAGACCAGTCAGGAGGTTTCCGCGATGTCCGAAGCACCCGCCGCACCGCGAACCGCGTCGGCTGACCAGACCCCCGAGTACGACCTGAACCTGCTGCTCACCCCGCCCCGACCCCGGTCCGGCTGGCGGCTGTTGCCCGCCCGCGTCATCGCGATGTGCGCGGTCGAACTCCAGAAACTCCGCCACGACCGCACCGAGTTGTACACCCGAGCCGTCCAACCGGCGCTCTGGCTGCTGATCTTCGGCCAGACCTTCACCCGCATCAAGGCGATCCCCACCGGCGGCATCCCCTACATCGACTACCTCGCCCCGGGCATCATCGCCCAGTCCGCGATGTTCATCGCCATCTTCTACGGCATCCAGATCATCTGGGAACGCGACGCCGGCATCCTCAACAAACTCCTCGTCACCCCCACCCCGCGCTCGGCGCTGATCACCGGCAAGGCCTTCGCGGCCGGGGTGAAGTCGCTGATCCAGGCGGTCGTCGTGGTGGTCATCGCGGCGATCCTCGGAGTCGCGCTGACCTGGAATCCCCTGAAGCTGATCGGCGTCGGGGCGATCGTGATCCTCGGCTCGGCCTTCTTCTCCTGCCTTTCCATGACCATCGCCGGCATCGTGCTCAGCAGGGACCGGCTGATGGGTTTCGGACAGGCGATCACCATGCCGCTGTTCTTCGGCTCCAACGCCCTCTACCCGGTGGCGATCATGCCCGGCTGGCTGCAGGCGGTGAGCAAGGCGAACCCGCTCAGCTACGAAGTGGACGCCCTGCGCGGGCTGCTGCTCGGCACCCCGTCGCATGTGGGCACCGACTTCGCCGTCCTGCTGGCGGCCGCCGCGCTCGGCATCGCCGCCGCCTCCTCCCTGCTCGGACGACTGGCTCGCTGATCTTGCCGGGGACGTGATGTGCGGCACGCCCCCGGCCAGGATTCGACGGCCCGAAAACGGATTCTTCCTGCGCACGGCTTGATCAGTGATCAAGCGGGCGAAAACGCTGGCCACAGCGCATTCTGCTCATTTGACAGTGTGCTGAGCACACAGATAGGAAGCAGCTCTCTGAGGCCGAGAGGGTGGACTGTGTACGAGCCGAACGTGGTCGGGGACTGGCACGAGTACGACGAACATGCCGGTCTGCGTGTCCGCGTCCACAGCCTGGCGGCAGCCGAGCCGCCGCGCGGACGCGACGACGCGGCCGAAGGGCTGACCTACTTCACTCTCCGTGTCACCGTCGAGAACCGCGGCGCCCGGCACCTCGGCATCCACCTGGAGGACGGTCAGATCGACGTCAGGGTCGGCCCGGACGGCGAGAGCGCCTTCATCGACTGGCGCAGCTCACAGTTCATCGAGGGCTTCGACGTCTATCCGCTGCGCCGCGCCACCGCCGTCCTGTACGCGGCCGGCCCGGAGGCCTCCCTGACACAGGTCGACGTACAGGTGCAGCTGCGGGTGGAGGAGGAGTGGACCGAGCGGCGCCTGTGGGCGGGCGGCATCGGGCTGTGCGAGGAGGCCGTCGCGGCCGGTGCCGGGCGGGACGGCCTGGCGCACCAGGTGAGCAACTTCCTCCGCGACCAGGCGGAGCCCGGCACCCCCTGAGACCCGCGGGGCCGGGCCCTTCCGGTCAGTGCGGGATGCCGTCGATGATCTCGCGGGCGCCCTGCCGCAGCAGCGCCACCGCCACCGACGTGCCGAGCGTCGCCGGGTCAAGGCGGCCCGCCCACTCGTGGGCGTTGAGCCGGGTCTTGCCGTCGGGGGTGAACACACAGGCGCGCAGCGACAGTTCACCGCTCCGGTCGACCTGGGCGTACCCGGCGATCGGGCTGTTGCAGTGCCCCTGGAGGACGTGCAGGAACATGCGCTCCGCAGTCGCCTCGCGATGCGTCTCGGGGTGACCGAGCCCGCTGATCGTGTCGATGACGTCGGTGTCGCCCTCACGGCACTGCAGGGCGAGGATGCCCGCGCCGATCGGCGGCATCATCGCCTCGGCGGACAGCACCTCGGTGGCCACGTCCAGCCGGTCGATGCGCTCCAGGCCCGACATCGCGACCAGCAGCGCGTCCGCCTCGCCCGCCGCGAGCTTCTCCAGCCGCCGGTTCACGTTGCCGCGGAACGGCACGCACTCCAACTCCGGGTGAGTGGAGGCGAGTTGCGCGACCCGGCGGACCGAGGAGGTGCCGACGCGGGTACCGGCGGGCAGCTCGTCGAGGGTCAGCCCGCCCGGGTGGATCAGGGCGTCGCGGATGTCGTCCCGCTTCAGGAACGCGGCGAAGGTCGTACCGGCGGGCAGCGGCCGGTCGGCGGGCACGTCCTTCATGCAGTGCACCGCGAGATCCGCCTCACCCGCGAGCAGCGCGGCGTCCACCTCCTTGGTGAACGCCCCCTTGCCCTCGACGGCGGACAGGTCACCCATCCACTTGTCGCCGGTCGTCTTCACCGGCACGACCTCGGTGCGCACCTGCGGATGAAGGACGGCCAACTCGGCGCGGACACGCTCCACTTGGGCCAGCGCCATGGGCGAGTCGCGGGAGACGATTCGGATCAGTTCGGGCACGGACATGCGGACACGATAGACCTTCCGGCACCCCGCCGTGGACCGGACCCCGCACCCGGGGAGAGTGACATATGCGTCACACCGTGTCGGTGAGCACGAGGTGCAGGGTGCGGTGACCGGTCCCGCCTGCGGCTACGACGGGTTCCCCCGGCCGCCCGTCGACCGTGCACGACTCCACCCGGCTCCCGCCGCCGCTCAGCGTGACGTCGAGGGTCGTGCCCCGGTACCGCAGCCCGCGCAGACTCACCGCGCCCCAGGTCGGGGGCAGACACGGGCGCAGTCGTAGCGAGCCGTCCGTGAATGTCAGACCGAACAGACCGTCGTGGATCAGCCGCAGATACGCCGTCGCCGACCAGGTCTGGTCGGGCTGCGACACGAAGTGGTCGGCGTGCCCACTGGCACCGCCCTGCCAGCCGCCGTCCACGGCCCCGGTGACCGAGTTGTACAGCTCGTAGAAGCCGCCGCTCGTGGCGATCAGGCCGGCGAGGGTGTCCACGGCGAGGGCGAACGGTTCGGAGCGGCCCGCGTCGGCCGCGGCCTGGCCGTACAGCCCGTGGACCATCGGCCACACCATCACGTTGTGCCGCCCCGGGTGCCGGTCGTCGAAGCGCGGGAAGTGCGGCCAGACGTTGACGATGCCGTACGGCTGCCAGTGCGTGGCGTCGAGGATCCGGCCGGCGCGTTCGGTGTCGGCGACGCCGAGGAGGACGGCGAGGGCCAGTCCCGCGCCCTCCTGCGAGGTGTCGAGATGCCCGGCGAGGGGGCCTTCGCCGTGGACGAGGTAGCCGTAGGTGCCGGCGTCCGTGCGCCACAGGTGCCGGTCGATCGCGGTGCGCAGCTGCTCCGCGTCCGAGCGCAGGGAGGCGGCCTGTACGGGGCGGCCGAGGGACTCGGACATGGCGGCGAGGGCGAGATGGGCGCCGTGGTAGAGGCAGTTGGTCGACAGGCACATCAGCTTTCTGGCGTGCGGGTGGTCGAGGACGAAGGACGAGTGGACGGAGGGCGAGGCGGGCGGGCTCGGGTAGCCGGAGACACCGTCGTTCATGAAGCCCGGGCCCTCGAAGAGGCCGAGCGACGGGTTGAGGTGCTGGGCGCGGCGGGCCGCGAGGGTGCGTGCGGACGTGTCGTGCGCCTGGGCGAGGAAGTCGCGGTCGCCGGTGACCAGGTAGTGGTGGTGGGCGGCCAGGACCCACACGATCTGGTCCCACCACTGATTGTCCTGCTGGACGACGAGCCCGTCCCGTGTGCGGTCGACCACGGACCACAGGGTGTTGCGGGCGACCTCGGGCGCCAGCAGGCTGACCCCGCTCCACGCGTTGACGGCCGCGTCCCGCGTCCAGCGCTGGGGTGCGGGATAGCCGCCGCCCGCCCGGACGACCGTTCCGGGCGGATAGCTGAGCAGGCCCGCCTTGTCGTACACCGAGCGGTCCGCGCCGATGGTGTTGGCGCCGGACACGGACCTGAGCGCGGACGAGTACAGGTCACCGAGCCGGCGCTGGGTGGCCGGGTCGTCGAAGGCGAGGGTGGGCATGGTGTATCCGTTCCCGGGGGCCGGGCCCTGCGCACCCGCGGGGATGGCCGTCGCCCCGGCGATGCCCAGCGCGATCAGGAGAGCCCGCCGCGAGACCCTGCGTTCAGCTGCCACGTTCCGTCCTCTCGGGCTCCCGGGGTCGAGATGGTCCCGGGAGCCCTGAGAACGATGGTGCCCTGTGGACGGTACCGTCAGGCGGCGGGATCGAACGTGATTCCGGAAGGCTTCGCCGAGGTGAGGTGGGCCACGAAGTTGGCGTCCTTGAGCCCGAAGTTCGCGCTGCCGAAGTCGTAGGCGCTCAACTTGTCGCGCAGGCCGGCCGGGTAGCCGTTCCAGCCGACGAGCGGCGGGTACTGCCAGGTGTGCTTGTCGTTCTCCGGCGGCTCGTCGTTGGCGTTCGCGAGGCGGAAGTCGTGCGTCCCGATGCCGTCCTTGTGATAGACGATCTTGGCGTGCGTACCGTCGAAGCGGACCTCGGAGGCCGCGTGCACGGTGAACGAACCGTGGTTGGACGTCGACACGTACTGGATCGTGCCGTTCTGCACCCACACCACGACGTGTTCCCAGTCGTTGCGGTGCCCGCCGATGCTGGAGTTGGCGATCGCCTGGTCCTTCTCGAAGTACAGGCCGTACATGTAGGCGCACCAGCCGTTGTTGCACTTGTAGCGCGAGTAGCTGTTGGTGTTGTCGAGGTCCGAGGCGTCGTGGCACTCGCCGCTGAGCGAACCCGTGGGGTTGAGGCCGCCGTTGATGGTGCCGTCGGGGCCGATCGCGGGCGTCGGGTAGCAGCCGTCCGTGTCGTAGTCGAAGGCGGGCAGATACGTCTTCTCCGCCGTCTCGGCGTTCGCGGGCAGCGCCGCGGGCGGGGCGGCGAAGGCGGCGGAGGGGAAGGCGATGACGAGCACGGCGGCACCGCCGAGACCGGCGAGCCACCTTCTGCGGCGGGTCCGGGACTTCTGGGACGACACTGCGTCCTCCTTTTCGGGCGCAGCCCGACGGCTGCGGATGGAAAGGGCTTTCAGAGTCCCTACTTTTCATGTACGCGCCAAGGGGGTGAGGTGTCACGATGGTGACACGACGCCCAATACTTGAGCTACGCAAGTTCATCGGTTCTCCGGCAGGTCGGCGGCCGACTCCTCCGGTGCCAGGTCGGGACGCAGCCGCAGCCAGGACGGTTGCCGCAGCATCCCGGCCCGGGTGCGGGTGCTGTAGCGGACCTCGCCGACCAGCCGGGGCACCACCCAGCGCGCCCCGGCCACCGCCGGTACTGGATCGAAGGGGCAGCTGTCGGTGCCGGCGGCCCGCAACAGCGCGGCGAGTTCGGCGCGTTCGGCCCCGCTCCAGCCCGTGCCCACATTGCCGACGTACTGCAGCCGTCCCGCCGCGCGCTGCCCGACCAGCACCGCGCCCGGCAGCCCCGACAGTCGCCCCTTGCCCGGCACCCATCCGCCGACCAGCACGTCCTCGCTGCGCAGATTACGGATCTTGATCCAGGCCCGGGACCGCACCCCGGGCTCGTACACCGAGTCCAGCCGTTTGCAGACCAGGCCCTCCAGCCCGTGTTCACGGGTGGCCCGCAGCGCCTCGGCGCCATGTCCCGTGAGCGCGCCGGGAGTTGACCAGTTCGAGCCGTTCAGTCCCAGTCGCTCCAGCTCGGCGCGACGGTCGGTGTAGGGGAGGCCGAGGAGCGGCCGGTTGAGGTGCGGGACGTCGAACAGCACCAGATGGACAGGGGTGTTCGCTGCTCGGTGTGCCGCCAGTGCGGGCGAGCCGGCCAGGCCCATCCGGTTCTGCAGCAACTGGAAGTCGGCGCGGCCCTGTTCGTCCAGTGCCAGCACCTCACCGTCCAGGATTGCCCGCGTGCTGCCCAACTCGCGGACCAGGGGCAGGAGTTCGGGATAGGCGCCGGTGATGTCCGCACCGGAACGGGCGCGCAGCAGGACGCTGCCGTCGCCGGGGAGGTACACCAGTACGCGCTGGCCGTCCTGCTTGGTCTCGTACGCCCAGCGGGTGTCCTGTCCGGCGGGCGGGAGGATGCCGGGCGTGGCGAGCATGGGTGCGATGTGGGGGAGGGGCACGCCACAGGTGTCGACGGCTCGCGGGGGCGGCACGCCTTTTCGGCGGCGGGTTCGCCTGAACGGGCGCCAGGTCGTGTCCGCGAAGTCCCGTCGTCCGCCCGAGGGCGGGCTTTGCCGCGTCCGGTGCGCGTTCTGGGGCGACAGGGGCAGCTCTCACGCCCTCAGGGCAGTGGGGGAGCGTGCCGAGCGTCGCCAGGCAGGCGGGACTCTGCGAACGCGGCCTGGGTCAGAGCGCGGGGCCGGGCGGCGGCGGCGCCTGCACCAGCCCCGACTGGTAGGCCATCACGACGAGTTGGGCCCGGTCGCGGGCGTCCAGCTTCGTCATGGCGCGGTGCACATGGGTGCGGACGGTCAGCGGACTGACGTACAGCTGCTCGGCGATCTCGTCGTTCGAGTGACCCTCGGCCGCCATGGCCATGATCTCGCGTTCCCGGGCGGTGAGGACGCCGAGCCGGTCGGGCGTCGCCAGCCGGGCGCTCGGTACGGGGGTGGCCAGGAAGCGGCTGATCAGGGTGCGGGTGGCGAGCGGGGAGAGCAGGGACTCGCCGGACGCGACCGTGCGGATGCCGGCGAGCAGTGCCTCGGCGGTGACGTCCTTGCCGAGGAAACCGCTTGCGCCCGCCCGCAGCGCCTGTGCCACGTACTCGTCGACCTCGAAGGTGGTGAGGATCAGGACGCGCGTGCCGGACAGCGCCGGGTCGGCACAGATGGCGGTGGTGGCGGTCAGGCCGTCGGTGCCGGGCATGCGGATGTCCATCAGGACGAGGTCGGGGCGGTGTGCACCGGCCAGCGCGATCGCCTCGGCGCCGTCGGCCGCCTCGCCGACCACCTCCATGTCCTCGCAGGTGTCGATCAGGATCCGGAAGGTGGCCCGCAGCAGGGCCTGGTCGTCGGCGAGCAGCACGCGGATGGTCATGGGGTTCTTTCTTCCGGTTCCAGGGCGCTGGGATACAGCGGCAGTTCGGTGGTGACCTCGAAGCCGCCACCGACCCGGTTCCCGGCCCGCAGGGCACCGCCGACCGACCGGGCGCGCTCCCGCATCCCGATCAACCCGAAACCCTGGCCCGGGGGCGGCGCCGGGACGGTCGCCGCACCCGGGCCGTCGTCGGAGACGGTGACGGTCAGGCGGTCGTGGGAGTAGCGCAGGCGGACCTGTGCCGATCCGGTCGTGGCGTGCTTGCTGACGTTCGTGAGCGCCTCCTGCACGATCCGGTACGCCGTCAGGTCCACCCCGGCCGACAGCGGGCGCCGTTCGCCCTCCGTGGTGACGGCGACCGTGAGTCCGGCGGTGGCGAACGTGCCGGTCAGTTCGGCGAGTTGGGCCAGCCCCGGGCTCGGGGCCAGCGGTGCGCCGGGATCGTCGGCCCGGCGCAGCAGACCCACCGTGCCCTTCATCTCGCGCAGCGCGGAGGACGTCGTACCGGCGAGCTCGGTCAGGATCTTCTGCACATGGTCGGGGTGGGTGCGCGCCAGGTGGGCGGCGGTGCCGGCCTGGGCGTGGGCCAGGGCGAGATGGTGGGCGACGACGTCGTGCAACTCCCTCGCGATGCGCATCCGTTCCTCGGCCACCCGGTGTCGGGCCTCCTCCTCCCGGCTGCGCTCGGCGTACTCGGCGCGTGCCTGCACCGCCTCCAGGTAGGCGTCCCGCAGCCGGAGCGCGTTCCCGGCGACGACCGGCAGCAGCAGCCAGGCGGCCGGGCCGACCGTCTTGAACGGCCAGGGGTGATGCACCGGGTCCACCAGCGTCGCCGTGGTCACCACCAGTACGACCGACGAGAGGAAGTAGCGGCGGGCCGTCCTGCGGCGGGTGAGGACGGCCAGCCGGTACAGGGCCAGCATCAGCGGGCCCAGCATCAGCGGGGTGAGGAGGCAGCCCAGTGCGGCGGCTCCGGCGGCGGCGACCGCCGTGACGGCGACGACCGCACGGGGGCGGCTCCGCTGCCAGAACAGGGCCGCGCAGGAGACCGTGGCCAGCGCGATGGTGGGGGCCACCGCGTCGGGCCCGGGACCGCGCGGCACGTTCAGCTCGCTGCCGAAGAGGAACATGGCGAACAGCAGCACCGCCGACATGGTGTCGACGGTGCGGATGTGCTCGTCCGCGTAGCGCTGCCAGCTGTGCTGCATCGGTGTCTCCGGTGGGTCTCCTGGGACCATGGTGGGCGATGCCCGGTCCTGACCTGCGGCCGGGCCCCGCCGGTAAGGTCCGAGGACAGGCGCCGGGGCCGCCCGCCTCACGCTCTGCGGGTGGCCCGTCGGGGGAGGGGCGGAGTCAGGCACGGGTGACCGGTACCGGTTCGGGCACGGCGGGGGCCGCGGGTTCCCTGCTGATGAGCGCCTCGCCCTCGACGTCGATGTTCGGCAGCAGCCGGTCCAGCCACCGCGGCAGCCACCAGGCGGCCCGGCCCAGCAGCGCCAGTACGGCGGGCACGATCGCCATCCGGACGACGAAGGCGTCGAGCAGCACGGCCGCCGCGAGCCCGAAGCCGATCATCTTGATCATCGACTCGCCGGCCCCGATGAAGCCCGAGAACACCGCCATCATGATCAGCGCGGCGGCGACGACCACCCGGGCGCTGTAGCGGAACCCGGTCCCGATCGCCTGCGCCGGCCGGTCCCCGTGGACGTAGGCCTCCCGCATACGGGCGACGAGGAACACCTCGTAGTCCATGGCGAGTCCGAAGACGATGCCCACCAGGAAGATCGGCATCATGCTCATGATCGGGCCGGTCTGTTCCACGCCCAACAGGCTTGCGCCGTGGCCCCATTGGAAGACCGCGACGACCGAGCCGAGCGAGGCGAGCACCGACAGGAGGAAGCCGAGGGCCGCTTTCAGGGGGACGAGGAGCGAGCGGAAGACCAGAAGGAGCAGGACGACGGCCAGGCCGACCACCACCGCGAGATAGGGGATCAGCGCGTTCTGCACCTTCTGCGCCACGTCGATGTTGACCGCGGTCGTGCCGGTGACCAGGAATGTCGTGCCGGTCGCGGACTTGATCGCCGGACGTTCGGCGCGGATGGTGTGGACGAGGTCCTTCGTCCGCTCGTCGCTGGGGCCGGTCGACGGGACGGCCGAGAAGACGGCGGTGTCGCCCGCCGGGTTGAAACGGGCCGCGGAGACGGAGACCACGCCCTCGGTAGCCGCGATCCGCTTCGAGATCGTCGATACGGCGGTCTTCGTGCCGTCGGCCGACTTCGAGTCGACCACGACGGTCAACGGCCCGTTGAAACCGGGCCCGAAGCCCGTCGCGAGGTCGTCGTAGGCCCGGCGTTCGGTGGTGGCCGTGGACTTCACCTCGTCGCCGGGCATGCCCAGTTGGAGGTCCGCCACCGGGAGCGCGAGCGCGCCGAGGCCCGCCACGCCGAGCAGCAGCACGGTGACCGGACGGCGCAGTACGAACCGGGCCCAGCGGCTGCCGCCGTTGTTCTCGCTGTTCTCCTCGATACGCCCCTTCTTCCTGGCGGAGCGGGACAGTACGGCGTTCGGCCAGAACCCGAGCAGCGCCGGGACCAGTGTCAGTGCGATGAGGACGGCGACGACGACCGCACCGGCGGCGGCCAGCCCCATCTTGGTGAGCGTCGGGATGCCGACCACCGACAGACCGGCCAGTGCGATGACAACGGTCAGGCCGGCGAACACGACTGCCGAACCCGCCGTACCGGCCGCGAGTCCCGCCGCCTCCTGGGGCGCGTGCCCCTTGGCGCGCTCCTCGCGGTAGCGGGAGACGACGAACATGGCGTAGTCGATGCCGACCGCGAGACCCAGCATGGTGGCCAACGTGCCTGTCGTGGAAGACAGGTTGAGGGCCTTGGCCAGGGCCAGGATCGAGGACATGGCGATGCCCACGCCGACGACCGCGGTCAGCAGTGGCAGTCCGGCCGCCGCGAGCGAACCGAAGGTGATGAGGAGCACCAGGGCGGCGATCGCGATGCCGATCGCCTCGGCGCTGCCGCCCGCCGACGGCTGGGTCGCGAGCGCGGTGCCGCCGACCTCGACGGTCAGACCGGAGGTGCGGGCCGTGTCGATCGCCTTCTGGAGATGGGACTTCGCGGTGTCGGTGAGGTCGTGCGCCTTCACCTTGAAGGTGACGGTCGCGTACGCGGTCGTCGCGTCCTCGCTCACCGCCTTCGCCGTGAACGGGTCGACGGCGCTTGCGACTTGGGAGCCGTCGGCCGCCGCGGTGACGAGCTTCTCGACGACCGCCCGGTTCGCGGTCGCGGTGATCTTCCCGTCGTGCGGGGCCACGAACACGATCCGCGCGTTCGCACCGTCCGCGGCCGAACCCGGGAAGCGCTGCCCCAGCAGGTCGAACGCCTGCTGGGACTCGATCCCCGGCATGGAGGACCCCTCGTCGGGGGCCTCGGGAGCCTTGACGGCGGCGAGGCCGACGGCGGCCAGCACGGCCACCCAGAACAGGGTGACCAACCAGCGCCGCCGGAAGGCGAGTCGGCCCAGTCGATGGAGAAAAGTAGCCACGGGACGGAGTGCTCCACATCTGCTCTCGGGGACCGGCCCAGACTCGCGGCCGGACCCCCGTCCCGTCGTCGTGCGGCTGCCGACAATCGCGGCTACTGAGAACGCAGTACGCGCCGCCGACCGTGTCATCCCCCGGCACGACCGGCGACGCGCGTGTCACACGTTCTGCAGATACGCCAGCACGGCCAGCACCCGGCGGTGCCCGCTGTCGCTCGGCGGCAGGCTCAGCTTCAGGAACACATTGCCGATGTGCTTGCTGACCGCGCGTTCCGTGACGACCAGGGTCTTGGCGATCGTCGTGTTGTCGTGGCCCTCCGCCATCAGCTTCAGCACCTCGCGCTCGCGCGGGGTCAGCGAGTCCAGCGGTGAATTACGGCGCCGGGTGAGCAGCTCCGTCACCACCTCGGGGTCGAGCGCCGTACCGCCGGCCGCCACCCGGTCCAGCGCGTCGAGGAACTCGTCCACGCGGCCGATCCGGTCCTTGAGCAGATAGCCGACCCCGCTCGCGCCGACGCCCAACAGCTCGGCGGCGTACGACTCCTCGACGTACTGCGAGAGCACCAGCACCGGCAGCCCCGGGATCTTCTCCCGTGCCTCCAGCGCGGCCCGCAGCCCCTCGTCACGGAAGCCTGGCGGCATCCGCACGTCCAACACGGCCACGTCCGGCCGGTGTTCGAGCAGCGCGGGCAGTACCTCGGGCCCGCTGCCCGCGACGGCCACGACCTCGTGCCCGGCCGACGTCAGCAGGAGGACCAGACCCTCCCTGAGCAGGGCGTTGTCCTCGGCGATCACGACCCTCATGACAGTCCTGCCTCAACTACGCTCACCAGACGCACGGCAGCTCCACTTCGATCACGGTAGGTCCCCCCACGGGGCTGGTCACAGTCACACTTCCGTCGAGCGCGGCGACCCGGCGCTGCATACCCAACAGCCCGGATCCGCCCGCCTCGTCGGCGCCGCCTCTGCCCTCGTCGCGCACCTGGACGCGCAGTCCGGTGCGGGCGCGGGCGAGATGGACCTCGGCGCGGTCGGCGCCGCTGTACTTGGCCGCGTTGGTCAGCGACTCGGCGATCACGAAGTACGCCGCCGCCTCCACCGCCGCCGGGGCGCGCGGCCCGTCGTGGCCGTCGGTCAGCCCGTCCACGGTCACGGCGACACCGAGCGCGCTGCTGGCGGCGAGCGCGCGCACCGCGCCGACCAGGCCCCGGTCGGTGAGGATCGGCGGATGGATCGCGCGGACGACGTGCCGCAGATCCGTGAGCGCCTCCTCGGCCAGCGTCTGCGCCTCGTCGAGCATCCGGCGGGCTGCCGCCGGGTCCTGGTCGTAGGCCCGCTTGGCGAGACCGATACGCATCGACAGCGACACCAGCCGGGCCTGCGTCCCGTCGTGCAGGTCCCGCTCGATCCGGCGCAGTTCGGCCCCGTGCGCGGCGATCGCGCCCGCCCGGGTCTGCACCAACTCCTCAACCCGTACGGCGAGTTGGGCCTTCGGTGAGGGCTTCAGCAGGGCGGTCGACCACTCGGCGTCCAGGTCCGCGAGCCGACTGATCAACGGCAGGACGACGGCCTCGCGGCGCACCAGCCCGCACCACACCCCGTCGACGACCAGACCCAGCGGCCACAACGGCAGCATCAGCACGGGCAGGGCGCCGTAGGCGTAGTAGGCGACCATCCAGCGGAAGTCGGTGAGCGTGCTCGGGTCGCGGACCGCCGTGCGCAGCCGCTCCTGGACGGTGCCGTTCAGGAGCGGCTGGTACGCCTCGGGGATCTTTCGCCCGGTCCAGGCGCCCGCCTGCTGCCGCTTGGCTCCGGCGATCCGCCGTATCAGCAGCACGGTCTCGGGCAGCATGAACGCGCCGACC
>Ga0307511_10002668_pt1 | contig 18593 bp, 18 predicted proteins | sample 13_EM_MG_FD_200266 | JGI IMG/M metagenome (GOLD analysis project Ga0307511, IMG submission 200266) | Populus trichocarpa ectomycorrhiza microbial communities from riparian zone in the Pacific Northwest, United States - 13_EM | ecosystem: Host-associated > Plants > Roots > Unclassified | place... | reverse complement strand
CTGTTAATGAACCCTATATTAACTGTTCGTGTGCTTCGGATTCGTTATGCATCATCAAATTTGAGGAAGGAAAGATTATTGAAGCTGGACAACCTCCCGAGCCTAGTAAACTACATGCTCACTATAGGTCAGTTTCTCTCTCAAAAAGATCCCCCGATAACATGATACTGAGCAACAATGAATGTAGTGATGAAATTGCCAGAAACGGATTCAGCCACTACTCCCCATTAGAGAATCTTTTCATTGTCTCAGATAAGCAATATGGAATTGCTGGATTATGGCAGCCACCAGGTGGAATCCCAGGTTTATCTACCTCCTTCTCAAGCACTATGCTAACTTTACCCAACTAAGACAAACGCAACACCGGCTCCTTAACCACCCTCTTCGACACGGAAATAACCTCCTCCGTCTCCCGCCTCCGCGGAGGCTCTCTCCGCCCCCCTTGGCACGCAAATAAACCCCGCCCCGGTGTCCTCCTCCCTGACAAAGACATCATCGGCTCTGGCGTTGATGGCTCCATATTCCATTTAACTATACTCAGTATTGACGCCCTCCGGCTGCTGAGATACATCCAAGGAATATATACCGCACAAACTGAGATCTACCGACACCACTACCCGCCTAGAGTTGTAGCTGTGGAAAATACTCGGCTGAGAGCAGATGTTGATGGGGACACGTTGCTTTCGGTTATCAAGCTGGGTGAGAAGTGGCTTAGGGAGGCTGTGGAGAATGAAGAGTCCGAAAGCCCCGTGGGGAGAGGAGGGGTAAGTTTTGGGGAGATGGTGGAAATTGTATTGGGGCCGGGCGGTGATGTGGTTGTGAGATCGCTGGAGTATGTTAAGGGTTTGTTGGAGGGGGTGGTACTTTAATTGATCCTACCTCCTCTCTTTTGGCTTCTCTTGCGAGGTGTTGGTTTTAGGGGGGCAGAGAGGTGAGTTAGTAATATGTAAGAGGTTCTATGATTGTGCTCTTTTTGGTTTTGATTCCATATCTACATACATGCAAATTCTTTATTCAATCAAAACTAGGTAACCACTACTACTCCATTGCCAATCAGACTATTATTCCATATCAAGATTGAAATGTTTAAATAGGTAAGGCCACCTTCGATTACCCTGGACCAATTAGGGCAAACCTTGGCTTCGCCCTAATCCGTACTTTCTCTCTAGCTCCAAAATATAACTTAAACTCACCTCCCTACCTTATTCCCTCCTACCAACTAACTATGTACCTACCAACAATTATCAACCGTACGTCCTCCCCCCACACCTCCCCTTCCTTGTCTTAATCCACACAGTGCCAATAATATGATGACCAAATGATTCTGCAATCCCGACAAACACACCCTCCCCCCCAAACTCCCACCTCCCCCGACTTCCCGCCCCTTGCTGGGTGCCCATTTCGGTGGCGGACTTGAGCTCGCGGGCTAGGGTAGTCGTCGGCAGGGGGTTTGGAAGGGCGGGATATGGGGACGAAAAATCAATCTACACTTGATCTGAGACCTGCTTGTATTATTCTTTTGTTTGGGCGATGAATTGAATGAAGATGAGGCTGAGATTAAAAGGCTAACGGCGGTTTGAAGGGCGAATAGGTTTTGTTCCATGTTCCTTGGGAGTATGGTCGAGGGGGATTTGGGGGTACAGGAATGAGGAAGGAAGGACTGCAAGGGCGGATGGGATTGATGAGATTAGTAGTGTTCAATGGGATAGATTGAGCGATGGTATCGATGGCAGTAGTCTATGGATTGACCAATTACCCAATAATAAAAGACATTTTGTTGTCACACTTTGGCCTGAAGCCCTCATGTTCAGGTAACCACCATCAACCATTTATTGTTCATGCCTGTCTTAGATTTAGTGTGCACAGCTCCATATCAAACACAAATGCAAGCATGACTTGTTTCTTCAAGGTAATCCAGGATTGTTTAGTCAAACAACACCCCTTTAACTTGTATTGTTATGATCTGATGTACCCCGTATTGAACATTATAATAAAAGAACAAAGGAAATGAAGATGAAAAAATCAGACACCGCAAAGACACAAATCAAATCAAATCAAATGCAAATAGAAACCAAACTACCAAACCCAATTTTCCTAGATTCCCAATTTTCACCCCACCCGAAGCAAGTGAACACAGCCCAAACCCGATATCGATCTACCCAACCTGCCATGGAGCAACGAGTAGCAATTTACAACTTGTCATAGTACTATATCAATTGTTAGCATTGGAACCACTAGTTAGATTGAATATTGAGAGGGGAATACTAACGTTATCGACACCTGGAACCTCGACCTTAACACCCTTGCGTTTCCTCATGGCCTGTACAATTTGGCCTGGCTTGGTGGTTGCGTCGAGAGGAGATCCACCTGGCAAGATCTGCCAGTGGTCGAAGACAGATTGAGGGAAAGCCTGACCAGCAGTGTTGGATCGGAGATCGGCAGTGAAACCGAAGGATTCGTTGACCGGGAGATAGGCCTTGATGTTGAAAAGAGGAGTACCTGGACGCTGCTCCTCGGAGAAGACGTGACCACGACGACGGGTCAAGACACCGTAGATACCACCCATTGCCTGCTCTGGAACTGTAATCTCAACTAAGTAGACTGGCTCTAAGAGACCAGGCTCAGCAAGAAGAGCAGCAGCGTACAAGACACGACGAGCGGTAGGGATAATCTGTCCACCACCACGATGGATAGCATCAGCGTGGAGAGTAACATCGAGAATGTTGAAGCGGATACTCCTCATTGGCTCCTCAGCAACAGGACCCTCACGAGTAGCCCATTGGAAACCAGAGACAACGGAATCCTTGATTTCGTTGAGGTACTGGACGGCCTTGGTCTGATCAACCAACAAATTGGCACCAGAGGTATCAGGACCGAAACACCAAATCTTACGAGCATCAGTGACGTCCCAGCCATACTCATCAGCCAAGATACGGGCACGGGCCTTGAAATCATCACGGGGGCTAATCTTTCCAGCCTCGATGGCCTTGGAAACCTCCTCATCAAGTGGCTCAGCAACAACGTAGAGACGGTTGTGCTTATTGGGGGACTTTGACAAGGCAGTGATGCTGGACTTGCCGCCGACGGTCTCACGGTAAGAGACGACGGGGTCGGAGATCCTGAGAGGAACACCGGCATGGTCCTCCTCGAGATCTTTCAAGCAAATCTCTAAGTGCAACTCACCGGCACCAGCAACAATATGCTCACCAGACTCAGAGATGTAAGTCAAGACACAGGGGTCAGACTTGGAAAGACGCTTGAGACCTTCGACCAATTTGGGCAAGTCATTGGCGTTCTTGACCTCGACAGCGACTTGGACGACGGGAGAGACGGAGAACTTCATGACCTTCAAGTTGTGGGCTGTTTCAGAGGTAGTAAGGGTACCAGACTTGAGCAAGAACTGATCAACACCGACTAAACCACAAATATTACCAGCTGGAACATCAGTGATGGGTTCGATGTAACGACCCATCATGAGAATGGTGCGCTGGATAGCCTTAACGAACAAGTCCTCCTTCTTTCCTGGGACGTAGTTTGGACCCTGGATGCGGACCTTGAGACCAGACTTGACGGTACCAGAGAAGACTCGTCCGAAAGCATAGAAACGACCCTTATCAGAGGTCGGTACCATCTTGGAGACGTACAACATGAGAGGAGCGTTGGGATCACAGTTCTTAATACCCATGCAGCATTCATCATCCGGCGGTCCCTCATAGAGAGTCTCAGCACGGTAAGCTTGAGCAGTGACGGGAGATGGCAAGTGGATAACCATCATCTCCAAGAGAGCGTCAGCGGCAGGAAGGAACTTCCTCATCACAACCTTGAGAAGAGCCTTGCCCTCCAGTTCCTTCTCGTCGCCCTTGAGAACAATTTCGAGTTTGCTGAGGAGAGTTGGGATCTCGTCCTTCTTGAAGTTCATGATAGCGGAGAAAATCTTGAAGATGGGGTCCAAGATGAACTGGCTGAAAGCACGCTCAAGTTGTTTTCCGTCAGCATCGGTTCCGTTTTTGGTCCACTTCTTGGTCTTAGGGTTGAAGAAGTTGTCACCCTGGAATCTTTCGGTTAGTAAAGCCAACATGTATATAATTCTGGAGGAAATAACATACCCAGAGACGCTCCATCATTTTGCTCCTGTCAACACCGAACTTCTTGGCGTAACGTCCAGCGAATTGCCTGATGGTGAAAGCCCAACCGTGTAGACCAGATCCGAAAGCTATTGTACCTTTCTCGGGATAAACTTGAACATCACCGAGGGCCTTGTCGAAATAAGTTGCGATAATGACGTTAACAGACTCCACAGTACGGGAGAAGGACTGGTACAAGTCCTCCTTGGTCACTTGGAGCTCGAGGAGAGCGCGGTCGACCTTGTTGATAATACAAACAGGCTTAATACGCTCACCGAGAGCCTGTCGGAGCACAGTCTCGGTCTGGACACACACACCTTCGACACAGTCGACGACAACGAGCGCACCATCAGTGACACGAAGAGCAGCAGTAACCTCGGATGAGAAGTCAACGTGACCGGGGGAGTCGATCAAGTTGATCAAAAAGTCTGTACCGTCGGTCTTCTGCTTGATGTCCTTAAGATCTTCTTCGGCCATTGGGGCATAGAGGGAGATGGCTGTCGACTTGATTGTGACACCACGTTCCTGCTCGTCTGCACGAGTATCTGTAAACCGCTGTTCACCGGCCTTTGCAGCTGAAATGATACCGGCTCGCTGCACCAAGGAGTCGGTGAGGGTGGACTTTCCGTGATCGACGTGGGCAATGACGGACATGTTTCGGACCTATATGGCTCTCGTCAGTATCCATCCAACCGATATCATGCTCCATATGTCAAAGTAGGAAATAGGTTTCTTACATTCGTCGCCTTGTCCATGAGGCCACGGATCTAAATTGAGAAATCCATCAGTGTCCACACTCTGATCCACCAACGATTGAAATTGAGCTATACCTGGTCGACCGTGAAGCTGTTTTCCCATACATATTAGCACACCTTCGCCTCATGTCCATGGTACCCAAAGCTATGCAAGGCGTAAGCAATGAGGTAGGTATCTGGACCACTTACTTCACCATATTGCCTGATTTCCCTCAAGGAACTTTGTCAAACAAAAAAAGTAGATAAAATATTCAAATCACGATTGTCTGCCTTGGGTCTCTCCACGGGCAATTCAAACGTGGTCGTTAACGGAACAAGAGAAGAGAGAAATGGATGGGTGCTAAGGAGCTTTTGAGGGTGGGAAAGCGGGGGTCTACGGATGAAGAGAATTTGGGGCCGGTAGTGGGAGGGAGGGGCAGCCAATTTCTAATCGGGCATAGGCTTACCTGCCCCTCCTTGGCCTCAATGAATAAACGACGATTTGGCACTAGTGAACCCTAACCCAGCGCAGTTTTTGTGCGATAGCGGGGTGGAATGCGGCTCTGACGCTCAGTGACTGCGAAAATGCCCAAGAAAGTGCACTCTTCGTCACGGGGGCGCCGCCTGTTTCGCCTATTGCAGCCATCTACTACCTACGCGAGGTTCACTAATCCCTCTAAATGAGTCTAATGGACTCACAATGGGCACTGTTTTCAACCTTTTGCCATTATTGCGTGGCATTGTCGCTACTTAAGTGCTCACTATGAGTCGAAGCCGTGCAAACCAAACTAAGTCGACGTCAAACTGTAGTCTCGGCACTCAAACTGCGACATCTTAAAGTGGGGTTTGGCATCACACCTGATGCGACATGACGGACGCCACCCGAGATGGCTTCTTCGCCGAGAGCGCCACAGTTCAAGAAACCTAGACACTAGTGTATGACTAAGCTACACCTATCACTGAGTACTTATGTAAGAACCAGACTATTATGTAAGTATCAAGTTCACACATCAATCTAGTCTGGTTATCAATCGAGTAGGAGGTCTTGAAGCCAATGCCTATGTGATAACGACTCCCGATAATCCAACAATCCTCCCGCCAACCAGACTACCTCCCTCCCATGTTCTCACTTCCTGACAATGTTCATGCCACATACAATATGTCCAAAGAATACACACAAGACCGACCCGAAAAGATCCCTTCGTAAGTAAAAAAAAACTCAAATGGCCCGTAATGTGAAAATAATAACGTCCGGAACTTTCGCCAGACCAGAACTTAACTAAAATAGAGTAAGTATTAAACAGCAAGATGGTGTTCAAACTCCATCCGTCCCTATGATTGACCCCCAATTTTCCCAGATTGCAGACATATGTATAAAAAAATTCGTTCAAATCAATTAAACAGTGTACCGGAAGAAGGTGGCATTGTCACCCTTCTCGCGCTCAGCTTCCTTCTCGGCGTTAGTGTAATCATCCAATGTCCTGCCCTGCTCAGCTAACAGCATGTCACGCCTAGCGTTCTCGCGTCGGAGGTAAAGAGTCATGAAGGTGCAGAGGCACATAGACATCGTGATAGTGCCGAGCAAAGTTCCGTGTCCGGAAAGGTAACGCGGCTTCTCAATAGCACGGTAGGTGAAAGCAGCAATGGCCCCTCCCAAGTTACCGAAACCGACATGCATAGCAATACCAACACCCCGCTTGGTAGATCCACCAATATTGTTTCCGTTCCAAGCAACTCCCATAGGCACGTTAGGGTAGATGCCCATGGCGGCGAGGAAAGTACCAAGGTATTGAACGGTTGGCTGACGAGTGCTGATCAGCATAATGAAGCCAACGATACTGAGTGCGCAGAAGAAGATCATGTAGATGCCACGTTGCTTGTGTCTGTCAGCCAACCATCCACCCAGGATAGTAGCAATGCACGCAGCGACATATGGTGGGACCGTCATCAACTGAGCTTTGTTATTGGTGTGACCCATAGCTTGAACAATAGTTGGAAGGAAAAGGGAGAATGAGTAAAGCGGGGTGTAGATGCCGATAGTGATCAACATATGAATATAAATCTTCCAGTCCTGTATAGCGTGGAAGAAGTATTTCATGTCGAACTCATCTGCCAAACTGATCCTATCAAGCTTTAAGCGGCGATAGACTTCATCTTTCTCCTCTTGAGTAAGGAATTTAGCTGTTTCAGGGTAGTCGTTGATGACCCAATAAGCAGCGAAAGCTGTTGAAGGGTGTTAGACACGTAAGGCACTAGGTAGTTGGTTGTGAAAAGTGCTCACCGACGAAAAGGGTAGCGAGACCCTCAAGAATGAAAATCCAGGCCCAACCAGGCTTTCCTCCAATACCATCCAACTCAGAGATACCGCGAGCCAAGAGACCACCGAAGGCGCCAGCAAGTGTAGCAGCAGAGAAGAACAAAGCCATTCTGTAACCGCATTCGTGACGTCGATACCACATGGTGATGTAGAATGTCACACCAGGAAACAAACCACCTTCTGCAAAACCGAGGGCCATACGGGCGATGAGCAAGCCAGGGTAGTTGTGGACCAAACCCATGAGAGTCATGACAACACCCCATGCAGTCATAATGACTGTCAACCACAAGGATGGGCGGGTCCTCTTCATCATCATGTTACTGGGAACCTCCGCGGCAACATACCACGGGAAGAAGACGGCCAACGCAACCTAGAGTAATAACATGTCGGTTATGATTACGGATCTATATCGGCAATCAGGAAGTACCAACATTGTAGTCTAAACCCTCCATATTAAGATCTGTTTCTAAACCAGCAAGACGTGCATTTCCAATATTTGTTCGGTCAAGGAAACTCAGCCTAGATGCCTCCAGCATTAGTTTTTCCAAGAAACATCCTGTAACAAAAGTGAAGGGGGGCCCACAAGTAGAGCAAAGCAAGAAATGGTACTAAATTGAGATCGAGCTTCCGTAGTAATGCCTTAGTCCTCGTTTCGTCGAATCGAGGCTGATCGGTATCCCCAAATCTGGTAGCCTCCGCATTCTTCTCGCTCAAGGCGGGATCATAGGAAGGTGTTGAAGCACCTGTCATTTTGATGGTCAGGTTGCTTCTTGCGATCCGGAATGAATGTAGTTTCCTCTGATGTGTCGATCTGTTCTGATATATTATATGTATCAATACCCAGTGAAATTCTGGAGGCACCTGGGTCCGAAGGCTGGAACTGGAGACTGAAAACTTGGGATGAAGGGCAAGCTCAATTGATATACAGGAGGCTGCCGGAAGTTAGAGGGATACTGGTTTAATGCCCCAAGACCTCAAGCCTAGTTCAGGCAGCCACACGCTCGCCGGGGTTGGGAGGGAGTGTGGGTGGTACAACCCAGGATGCAATGGAGAGATACAGGCAATAGGTTCGGGCTTGAATAGGTCCCAGTGGATAAAGTGGTGGGCAAACGAGGTGACAGGGTACTGGAGTTACTTATGTGAGTGCTGACAGCAGTGATCCAAGAGCTTGCCAGCTTGTATCCCTCAAAGTCAGGGGGGTTGGAAGATACTTTGAAATGTGAACAGTGCTCTAAACCCCAGCAGAAAGCAGAAGCACAAGTAGAAAGGATGTGCCTAATATAATTATATTATGGACTCACCTCTGGGTGCGTAATGATACATACACACTCCCGCTGCTATATCAAGCTCAAGATGACCGCATGAACGACACAATCCAAGGATCTTCATTTATGTATCATCCTCGTGGGTGTACTCTTTAATTACCAGACAGCCTCTTGCTACCGCTCGCATAACACATGCCTTGGGATGCTTCCGGTGCGTGATGACTCTACGCAGACTCGATTGCAGTCTGGAACTAGTCTGGCTGCATTTCCCCTCATAGTCTGGGACAACGGCAAACCAAGAGAGAGGCTAAGCACAAAAGTCGAGGTGGGCGAACGGTTTGGAGGTGATCTGGATGGATTTGCGTATTCGCGAAAAAAAGAAATATAAGGTTCGTTGGACGTTGCAGCGACGTTGAAAGAGGGCTGTGATTAACCAGGGTCGCGAATGGCAATAAGCCCGACCCTGGTCTAGCGCTAGCTCCAGGCAACGGAGGGTCGCCGCTTTTCAGATGTACCTCTGGAGGTATCGTATCTAGAGAGTGGTTGGAGGTATTCTAACAACTGAGTTCGTACAGTCCCGTATGAGACAAGGTAACAGTGCGTGGGGTGCGTGGGGAAGCACCCGCATGCATAATATGTAGTCTGTGTGTTAAGACATGCATACGTCCAGCCAACAACTGGTAAGTTTTATGTGAGGCAAATGAAATTGAACATGCTGTGTTACACCACGGAAAGCTTCAAGATTGTTTGAGAGCTGATAGATCTAAAAATGTCATCGCCCAGCTGGAGTTAAATTAGAGGGGTGTTTCTGCTCATTTTCTAGCTTGCATGCTTGTCAAACAACCCACGTGCACATGATCGATTTGAGATTCCTATAGATGAGACGACGCAGGATGTTTCAGCAGTCGATAGGATAGTGGTTCATTCCACCTGAGGAGCGTGTCGTAGTTAGCTCTATCCCACTGGCATTAACACTTATGCTTTGGGAAAAAGATACTAAAGTCGATTAACCATAGAGTCATAGTACGGATTGTTGATCTTCGTTGCCAATCTGCCGGCCAATGTAACATTTTAGCCTGCAGTGGTGGATACCGCACCTTGTATGGTTCTTTTGTTCTCGTGCTCACGCAAAAGTCTAGCATTATCTATCCTCTGACCCTTGTCAAGAAAACATAGATCTAGAGATCCTTGGGCCCTCCATAGCTTGCGATCGGAAGACACGGTCACTGTAGATAATACCACAGCTTCCATCCAGTAATCAATGGAATTCTTGATGTGACCTGAAAATGAACTATAGTAAAAGTGATACCGCTCCTGTGACCCCTGCGGCGACTAAAACGTTACAGTTGTGGAGCTCAGTTATGTACCTAGGTATGTAGATTTCGCCGTGCCTCGAGCATTGCTAAAGTGGTGAGGGCTAAAGTAGTAATCCTACACCTCGAATCCTAAACTATCTGAAGAGCCAACATGAGGTGAATTCAGGGCTCTACATATATGGGTGGCACCAGATTTTTGCTGCTGCTAGCTTAACGACCATACGGAAGGCTTAAATTTTTGTTCGAACCCATCCGACTTATGCCATGGAAATGCTCAAGTGAAGTTGTTCCACATGAGCCGTCTCGTCGTGAGTCGACATAGAACGTTGGAAGTTTCAAAGTTGTTATACTCCATATACATGGTTGAAATTTAGTGTCACACATCACACACTACGATTTGGTTAATACAAGGTTCGGCCTGACACTTAGTACGAATACATACCGGTATGTATGTGGTAAGTATCTCGGTAGCAGCCTCAACCCTACCCCAACTCCTTGTATCCACGTGCTTAGCTTGCATGCGCAGTTGTTGCTGCACAACGGATTGCCAAAGATCGGTTTGGATATATACCTACAAAGCTACCCAGGTCTGAACTGTATCACATTGAGGCTGCACAGTAATTACTGGTCCCAAGCTAAATTAAGCCTCAATTGACATATTCTCATTTTTTCTTGGTCATCTCGAGGCTTCTGGGGCAAGCACAATTCAACCCCCACCTGAATGCATCGATGCATCGCTTCGGCTTTGCTTGTTGCTACCTGAAGTTCAAGCTTTTTTTTCGGGCTTACACTCCCCTTTTCAGTCTGGCCGTAGTCGAAAGGAGAAAGAAGCCGCTCATTTGCAAGGATTATTGCTCAATTCTGCCTATGCTGTGTCACTGACTCGGTACATGTACCGAACCGAGTACGAGTATATATTATGCCACAAGCAATCTCGCAACTCAATTTCAGAGCGGAATTGTTTCCGGTCGACTATACAGAATGAAGGGGGAATTAAGTTACATTATTTCGATACTCATTGCAATTGCGATAATTATACATACATACATATAATTGATATGCTGACGCCTTCCCAAATTTCAGCAACGGTGGACAAGTCGTCGTAAGCGACACCCTTGCTTTGGAAGCTTATCTTCATGTAGCAGCCATGCTTTCTGGTATAGCTGCAAAGGTTAGGAGTGCATGCTCGTGATAGCCTGCAAGAAGGTGAGTGGGAATTCAACTAAAATCTACCATTTTCGAATGACCTACGGTGGCTACTGATTCGAGCACTGAGACTAAGTTCTATCTTCTCCACTAGCTACTGGTACCCTGTTGCTGATCTACTTCGGTGTCAACCGAGTGGACCCCCCTGTTCCTACGTTAAGGCCAACCAGACATGAACCTACGGGGTACATAGGTAGTTTACATTCAGCCTGATATGTCTGACATGATAGACGTAGGGAATTAGATGCTCGAAACTACCCCGATTCGGCTCCATAGTCGCGATATTCAAACATTGATTGTCGTGCCGCAATGTTAATAAATAACTCGGTTAACTCGGGGTGCGATGTCTCATTTGTTTTTGATTAAAGAATTTTCAATGCCACGGCGACAGGGATGGCAACAACGGCGCTAGGTACGACGCCACCATACAACAGCAAATAATAACTGTAAGTTATACAATCTAGGACAATCCAAATATGGCCGGCTTACAGAATCCCTTACCTCTACTAGAACTAGGTCAGTTATGTGTCATTTGATGCGTTAAAGGGCAATGCCTATACGGGAAAGTTCTATTTTATTGTGTAGCAAAAGAGACATCTCGAGGCATATACGAATGCAAGAACAATACCTGTGACTAGCAGATAAACAGGTCGATAATAGCATCAAATCGCATACAGTCAGCCTGGACACAACCCACGCACCCCTCATGACTGAGCCTTATTTGTACCGCTATGCTTATCTATTACCTTCATACCCCTCTTATAATTATAGATATCTTGTAACTACGTCCTTTCCCCGCGATGGTGCAAGGGTATGTCAATAAGTTGTGGTATTGTAAACCTTTGCATCCTTGTCGCCGTGGCATTGAAAGCTTTTGTCCTTATTTGTACCGCATATGAGTGAGGTGGGTCTGATAATAATAAATAACAGGAAGTATCATGCGCTCGACAATATTAGAGGTGACTTGCCCATATCGTCGGCTAGGAAAGCACGCTGCAACCCAAAATAATGCTGGAATATATCGGAATTAAGCTGCTGCAGGGCTGAGCTGATGCAATGCATTCATATGATGTTCGAATGCCTGAGGAGTAATAGATCGAGCAATCTTTCAAAACAGATCTATTAGAGTGTGAGAGAGTTTTGTGGTAAAATTCTCTTTTAAATGAAAACAATATGCTCGACAGATACATAGTGGTAGAATAATGTACTTTCTGTTATGTATTATCATCAGACACACCTCACTCATATGCACTTTGCGTTACGGTGTTGGTGCTGTATTTACATTACTGTTCTTATGTTGTGGTATTGTAAAAACTAAACCCCTGTCGCCGTGGCATTGAAACCTTTTGTCCTAAAGAGTGTACGTGGATGCTCATATGGTATCAGAGGAATCTGACACGCTACCGTAGTGCAGGGGCACGGAGCTACTCAGGACAAGGAATCGGATTTTCTCCTTTCGGAGGTTTCACAGGCCGGATGCGCACGGATGTTTTAAAATCCCATTTTAGCCCCTACTTATGCAGGTGAGGTTTATTTATGGCCATGATACATGTCTCAAAAAGGAATGTTACACCTGTAATGCATATTTGCCAATTCAGGGATATATCTCTAACTCTTTGCATAAATGCTGATAACTTGGCTATTCTGGACCTAGCTCTTTCCCAAGTTCGACAACCAGACTATGCTAATGCAGCTAGGTGGTAAAAATTCTCGTAACCTGCATAAAGAGGTCAGATGCATGCTTTAACACCTTTATGCAGGGGGGATACGAGATTTTTGGCTACTGTACCTAGCTGTATAGAACCAGACTAGCTGTATAGAGTAGGTACCTGTGGTACATAATGTAACCAAATTTAACGCTGCTTTAGAGCGCGCAACCAGCCTAAAAACCACCGCATCATGCATGACTATATATAAACGGTGACTTCCGCTCCATGTGGCTAAGGTCCCTGAAGCAGGCACGGCTCATATCTACAAGTTTCATATCAAGACATTCATGTGTTTCGAGGCTTCCTCATATGTACAGCTAGATGGCAAAAGGTTTCATACCCTGCATAAACATGCAACAAATGTCTTATCCTTTTCCCATACAAAATCCTTTATGCAGGTGGGGGGGGGTATGAAACTTTTTCCACCTAGCGCAATTTCACAAAGAGACACTAAAACAAACCACTAAAATTCGGGGAACTCATGCGGGCACCATATGCAATCGAAAAACTAAGCGGGGATTTGGAAATAATATAGTACAGAAACTTGAATTCGGGAACCAGAACCACGCCCAAACTAGAGAACCGCCCCAAATTTTGGTGAGGTGCTTTGGGAGCATTGTAGGATCTGCTGGGAGCACAGTCCACCACCGGAAAACCACAGTGGTGGCAGGATTGAGGCCAACGAAGAGGAGATGGAAAAGGCAGTTGCGTCTGCACTCGATAGTAAGAAGTGCTTCGAGTTACACATCATGGGCATTTAGGAAGCTGATGCCCGAGTTGGAAGGTCTGCGGGCCGCTCGGTACATGTCTTTTTTTATTTTTAAAGTCTGTACGTCGATTCGACCTAATGCCATGCGACGGATCGATACATATCTAACTTTAAGTCTAGCTCCCCACTGGCCGATTGTAAATGACCAACGATTGATTCGCATTTGCCAATTGACACTTACCGTCAAGCCTACCAACAAAAGCGTCCTTTGGTAGATGGACCTCCAATTGCAACCCCCGGATTTACTTCTCGGGTCAATTCCCGAACGGCCCAGCCCTCACGGAGAAGACCTACGGGCAGTCCGTTGCCGAGTAAAGCCCAGTCATTCACCGGAACTTGGCATTTTCACAGAGAGCACTAGCGAAAAGGGCGTTTCTAACAGCCAGGGGTTTTCAACCTCTAGAATAGAGTACTCAGGCTCATGAGTTGGGATTTATCTAAGGCGTTCGCTGAACCATGTTCTTTTACGAGTAGCCCATGGCTACCCCACAAAGTTTGCCCTTAGGTTGGCAACGCTTACCGGTAGAGGGAAGTTGTAGTAACTAGACTGGATCGGTTGCCGAGATTTAGACTTTTGGACCGAGATCTCACCGGGTCGGTCGCCACCGTTCTAACTGTTAGTAGGTAGTAGTCTCGTGCCCACCAGACTACTTTACTATTCGCTAGTGTGACATCAGGAGCGGTCGTGCCAACCAGACTAGACCAAATATCGTTTGGTTGAGACTTGATCTGGTTTAAGGGTGTGGAGGGTCACGGACATTATTGAATAGCTTTTTGCTGGGATGCGTTTTGACCTCAGGACGCTCGCGAATAACACGAGTCAATACGGTACTGTAGTTCTAACTTACAGAAGTCAGTCCCGAGCATTGCAAGGTAAGAGCCTGGGTTCTTTAGAGCATCAGTTGAAGGCGGAAATTGTGACCTTTCTTCTGGAAATTAGGTGTATCAATTAATTCCCCAGGTAGACCTACGAACAGAAATAATTGGACATGTACAACCATAGCAAATTAGCCACCCAATAACAAAATCAAACCAGACTAACAAAATCAGCAAATTAAAGCAAACAGGATAGGTAATTAGAAAAAGGTATGTACTTTAGTTTGCTTTTCCAACCTGCGCCAACCTCTGCCACCCAAGTACTAGTATGTATGTAAAGAAACAACATGAAAGAAATAAACAAAATACAAAGCAATGTAAAGCACTACATGGAACTGGTGTTACTGTCCTGTCAGGCATCAAAAGCCTCAAGGCTCCGTGCGCGAACATGCCCTCTTTTGACGCAATCTAGTTATCGTCGATCCGTGTGCATGTGAGCCAAAGTGCCAATGTCTCGATTGAGCCATAAAGTATTATCAATCAAGACTTGTTCAACGGAACTCATGATGCTCTGCTTACGCGGTCATCGATTGCCACGTGGGACAACACCTATCTGTGTTCACCTCTGTGAAGAGTAACTTAGGTTGTCTTTCGCTTGATTATTGATATACGCATGCATGCATCAGTTCGCATGAGTACGTATCCCCCGGGCACCTCACCCAGCTGCAAGATCTTGCATTTGGGCTAAAATCTCGATTTGTCAATCGCCTATACCATGAACCACTCTATTTTGCTTCGTGGCTTATGCCACCCCAACTCCCCCGGATTTCTTCCCCACGGGGTACGGTGACACCTGCGAAGTGTGGGGTAAATGCACGCTATCTATAAGATATTGGGTTTGGATCGACCTCTTGATAGACTGGTACTAGGGTATCATCATAACATGGACAGTTCCCATCATGGAGCATACGTGGTCTTTGTGCAAGGGAAGCATTGTCTTCCCGCCCATGCGCACTCCCAACGTCTCCCCATATTGACGATTCACCACCGAATGTATAACTTCCAGACGCACGTTTGGGTGGTTCCCCTATTGGATATATCGACGTGAATTGAGCCAAGGGCTCAGGCCGACGAGCGGGTGTGGGGTTGATATTTTGGTATTGTTGCTGCTGGCCTGATACCCAATGGTGCACCCTGGAGACATCAGACGCCGCAGGATCCCCAGTTATTTTGACTTCTGGGCCCCTTGAAGAGCATTGGCATACTTGCCCTCGTGTAGTAGGGGGCAGGTCTCGTAGTGGTGTGGAGAGTGGAAAGTTCCGATTTCCAGCAGCTTGGGGTTCCAGTAGTTTACGCCGCACAGCTCTTATCGATACTGTTCGCCGTGGGATTTGTGCAGATGGCATTGGCGGATCAGGTGTTCCAGCTATTATTGTATTACCCCAATGTTAGCTTTCCCCCCATATACAAATCTTTGTTTAATAAGACTTGGCTTACCTAAAAGCTTTGGATTTCGGTCACCACGCCTACTTCCGAACCGTGATCGAAATGTGCTTGAGCTGTGCATCCTTCGCAGTACAATTCGCTTCTCCCCATATTCGCTATTTGGCCCTGAAGAAAATGCTAACTCTGTGCTGACCCCGCTCATTTCACTTTGGCTGTTCGTGCTATTGGATCTTCCTAGGCTCTCGAAACTACTCTGAGAGTCATAGAACCCCTGTGTTTGGTAGGACATCGGCGCTGGTTGTAATGGCCTAAAAACCCATGAGGCACAGTCCGTATATTCACTTGTCATGCTCGAGCAATCAGCACTCTGCCTCCCCTGCATTGCCGCCAGGAAATTCTGAATTGCTTCATGAGAGCTAGTATCGGGGTCATCCAAACGGAGCGTTGCAGTATATGACGTCTGGCATGAGGTGTTGGTATAAGACGTCTGAGGGCGACCGTAAGTGCTGTCAGCATTGCTTTCCCAATCCTCACCTCCAGCAACAGACAATTCCGAGGTCCCTTGCATAACTAATTCAAACTCTTCTGCTTCTGTTGGTGGACCATAGGATGTAGTTGCTGGGCTGCTTATGGATAATAGATATGTCCTTGGCCATAACCCATAGCCATCCTCAGACTCGAATCTACCATCCTCAGGGATTGTCTTTAGACTTTCTCCCAACAACCTCTCTAATTTCTCCCCTCCGAAAAACTGTAATCGCGGTGTGCCTCTTCCAGAATCGCTATAGGCATAAGTAGGCTCGGATTGCCACGTAGAGCTCTCCCTATTACGTTCAGCCGTGTCCGTTCCACACTCGGATAGGGTCGACATTGGTCGTTGCGCTAGCCCCGGGCTCGGCTCTGTAAAGAGCGGCTGGACCCCATAGAATCTGGCTGTCTTCGGTTGAACTGGGGAATTAACATCTCGCTCTGTATGTATGATTATTGGTCCATTAGCCTCCAACTTTCTTGCTTCCAGACACCTTCGTTTATTCCAAATGTGTATGCATTCAAGCACCAAACTCCAAGAGGTCAATTCAAGAATACATGGGTATATTCAATGAGAACGAGTAACTAATTGGTAGTCAGCTGTAGGATGCTGTTTATGTACTGAAATACCAGTCCAGCAACCAAAATCCTTCCAAATGAAAGATTTTTTGAAGTGAATTTGACTTTCATCTCGAGTTTGATGAGAAAATGCCATAGCTTGCTTGGAGTGCTTAATGCATACCAGATGTTTGCTGCCATCGCTGACGCCGCCTCCTGCCACCACAGAGACCCGCAAGCCAACAGAAGCCACTTCTGCCCCTGGAAAACATGAATGTGCTGAAGGTATCAGTGATCGAATGCTGACTCTACCCGTATCAAAATTCGGTTAGGTATTGCCTACTGTAGATCCTTTGATTGTCGTTCGTGTGATCTCGAGTTCAACTAATGCCGATTCCGGAGGCGACACGTATGAGCTGAATCGTTGCGCTACTCTGTGCCCGATCTTGGCACTGAGCGTTGAGGTTTCGATGTTCTTGAAGTCAAATTGCCCACCTCTGTAACTGTCAATCCGTACTAGTGACAGTTCATGAAGAGGCAATGGATGCCGGCGGAATTGCACAGGGTTTTGTTGTCATACGGTGCTAGTGCTCGGTTAAGCAAACCTTGCCAGTCGTCCAGCTGGGAGCCACACATATTAGCAATAGTAATATCAAATCACCACCTTTTTCAGCCCCCGATTGCCAGCTGATATTCGTTCGGGATCTCCCCCAGGGCCGAATGTTGTGCATGTACTCTATGTACGGCTGATGGCTTTGGGCAAGTACAGTAGCTTAATCACCTACCTAGTATGAAAATATTTTTTTGTAATACCCCCCTTTGGTGTGAATTTAATTAAACTGTGTTCCCCCGTGAAATGTGCCGAAGGGGAGGCTGGAGAATATAAACAGTTATCATATAAAAGCCGAATCTGAGTGAACGCCCTATGCTTAGGCAGACACCAGGTCTGAAATCGATAGTCTGCAATATAGGTAAACGATAAAGTAGTAAGAGGGATACGCAAGGGCGTATATAAATGATGGATGTGACGCTAGTAGATATTTTGTGGTTTTGTTTTTCTGGTCGTTGAGCCGTACGGGAGAGCGGGTCAACTACCCTGGGAAGTCAACTCCCTCATATCAATTATTAGTGACACCAAATATCCTTATGTTCTACATTTTTAATGTGCTCTTGTATTTTCTTGATTTACATTGCACTGGTAAGACATTCATTAATGCTATTGTGCTATTGTTCTGGACAATAGGGATAATATGATTCATGCATGTCGGGTATGTCTCACCAGCCCCATGGATATCATACCATGTGATGAGGTGAGACGTATGCACATTCGGAGATGATCATGCGAGCCAACGGTGATATCCGCATGAAGATTTCATGTGTCATGTCAATAGGCCAGCAGAGAAGGTACCAATCGCAATCGACCCTTTGCACTGTGTCGTATCTAGTCTGAGCCAGTAGCCAACCAGAGCTTAGATTTCTGTGTCAGCTACTTAATAAGATTGCTTGTTTTCGCAGAGTAGCAGATAAATTGCAGCCGCTGTGGCATCGTTAACGTTACACAACAATTTTTGCTTCTTCTTGTGTCGTACTATTGAGAACATTCCAAAATGAAAGGAATCGGTACCTACTTAAACCCTGATCTGGTTACTTGAGCCCAGTAGCCCCGATTCCATCAGTTCACCCCATGAGGATTAAGAGTCACGGGTAGACCTTGGTTGAGATGGTGGGAGCGGTGAGTTCAGATTGAGTTCAACGTGTAAGATGTAGGATAGCAAATTCATGAAGGCGGAATATCTATATCGATC
>Ga0307511_10002666_pt1 | contig 18604 bp, 28 predicted proteins | sample 13_EM_MG_FD_200266 | JGI IMG/M metagenome (GOLD analysis project Ga0307511, IMG submission 200266) | Populus trichocarpa ectomycorrhiza microbial communities from riparian zone in the Pacific Northwest, United States - 13_EM | ecosystem: Host-associated > Plants > Roots > Unclassified | place... | reverse complement strand
TTTTTTCATTCGCCAGCCCTGCCACCCGCCGTCGACCAGGCAGAACTTGCAGGACTGCCATCCGCCCGGCAGATCCCTACGAAGCAACTGCCTCCAACCCAAGTATCTCTTGGACGCCTCGTTCGGGTGGCTTGTTATTTGGTAATCGGCCCGCCTTCCCCCGTCAAACTATTTCGCTCCACATCCGATGGATGTTTACCTCAACCCACCCACCTCCGTGGGATGACCGCTACAGTCATTTGTCAATTCAGCCGATAAAATAAAGCGGCAGCTCCACGTGGCCGATACCCGCATGTTCCGTCCGGGACTTCGCACTACCACTGGGTTCAAAGGTAGCCAGCTCCGCAAACGACTCCCACGCCTCCGATGCTGCAATCGCGCGAGCTCCATCTCCGACCCAAGGGGCGAGGGGCTCAGGCCCAGGCTGGATCCAACCACACAAGTATTGACGCAAGCGTCTGGTCCGGAGACTTTAAAGGGAAACGTAAAAGGGGTACTTGTAAGTAAACGCTTTCTCACAGCCAGAGCGGGAGAGACTTCGATTTTGCGGTGTACCTAGGATGATGACACATCGATCAAAGTTTTTCATGATCCAGCGACCGTGAGCGTCTCTCTTGCCGTTGGGGCCGAATGGATTTAGATTCGGACTCGATGCAAGGCTCACTCAGGCTCGTCTATTTTCTCCCCTTCGCTTCTACAAAAACGGGGAGTTTGTATCCTTGTCCCTTCACTGTCTCCCTTCCGGCCCCCCTCTGTCATGACTGCCTCTTTGTACTCGTCCAAGACAACCACGACCGATCCCGGAGAAGGTCATGATCCTGAGGCGCTTGAGAAAGCCGAGAACACTCCCGGGAAAGGCGAAGACAACTCCAGTGAGAATGGCCTTTCACCGTGGGAGGTCACTCTCGATAAGAGTGAAGATCCGAAGACTATGGCGACTTGGTATAAGTGGGCTATTGTTTTGACGCTCAGCTCGGGTTCATTGTGCGTTACTTCTGCATCATCGATGGTGGGTGTTAGGCGGTATCTCCGTTTCAGCCGGATCCTAACGCGTTTGTATCTGTAGGCCGCTTTCGCTGAGGCAGGAATTATGAAGCAGTTCAGCATATCACACACGGTTTCGATCCTCCCGATATCCCTCTTCTTTATGGGTCTGGGAATTGGTCCCCTGCTTGTTGGGCCGGTATCCGAGGTGCATGGTTCGTTGTGTGTCTTTCACTTTTCCACCAGACACCGAGTTTCTCCTCAGGCCGAAATATCGTATACCGTAGTTCGTTCATTGGTTTCTTCATCTTCTCTTGGCCGGTTGCGTTTGCCCCCAATATCAGTGCGTGTATCCGCCCAGTGTCCCGGAGCGACGCCCCTAATTTTCGCATTCTTCCCGTATCTCAGCCGTTATGCTCGTCTTCCGATTTGTCACTGGTTTCTGCGGCTCCGCATTCCTGTCCGTTGCTGGTGGTACCGTCGGTGACCTCTTCGTGTCTTCCGAAATCGGGAAGTGAGTACATATCCCCCGACCGCTGGGTTACTGGGGGGCAAGTGACGACTCCGTGATGAAGCTGACTTCTCCCATCGGCATCTTTGTCAGTCCGATGGCAGCTTACAGTATGGCACCGTTCCTTGGACCCGTGATCGGGCCGCTGGCTGCTGGGTTTATTAACCAAGTGAGTTGGTTTTCGGTTTGACGGACCTGATTCCCTCGACGATGACGTTGCGACAACTACATCTGTGCCTCGCGCTTCTTTGGGTTCAATTGGGTCGATTACTGTGCCTTCCTCCCATCCATAACTGGACGTATGTTGATCGCCTGCTCTCCAGAACCTTGACTGGAGGTGGACTTACCATATCGTTACTATTTGGGCGTTCGTTGTGCTCGTTGCTCTTTTCTTCGTGGGTGCTCTCTGCTGTGCTGGTCTGTGGCTTTGCTAACACAATTACGTAGGTGCGGGAGACATATGTTCCTCTTCTGCTGAAACATAAGGCCGTCCGGTAGGGGCCCACTTGCACGCCTCTCGAGCACTATACTAATTTACTTCGCAGACTACGGAAGGAGACCGGCGACCACCGCTATTATGCTCCCATGGAGAAGGAAAACCTCTCATTACTTCGGTTAACCATCGTCAGCTGCTACCGACCTTTCCGTGAGTGGCCGCCACGCTTTCCCGTGACGTTGTCGCTCATCCTCTGACGATCTGGCAGAGGTGGTGCTATACGATAGGATGATTCTGCTCTTGAATATCTGGTATGTTGACCTCCTGTATTCAACCCCGGAGAGGGCTTATAGAAGCTCTCCCCCAGGACTGCCTTGATTCTTGGCATCCTTTACCTTACCTTCCAGGCCTTCCCCATCATATTCGGAAACCATGGGTTCAACCAACAGTTCGTTGGGTTAAGTTTCCTGGGAATCGGTGTCGGTATGGCCTTTGTCGGGTTGTCACAACCATTTTGGAACAGGTATCAGATATACCACCTTCTTCGGTATCGCAGAGCTGACCGCTCGCGTAGGCTCACACTTAAGGAGATTCAGAAGCACGGTATCATCCGGCCGGAATTTAGGCTCATCATGGGTCAAGTTGGTGGCGTCCTCATCCCAATCGGTCTCTTCGGAATCGCCTTCACGACTTACCGTTCCGTTCACTGGGTTGTTCCCATCATCGCCTCGATTCCCTTCGGAATGGGGGTCTGTTACGCCTTCTCATCTACGTTCACGTATCTCGTCACCGCCTACCCGCCCATAGCCGCTTCTGTGCTCGCCAGTAACAGTTTCTTCAGGAGCTGCTTCGGGTCTGTGTTCCCGCTGTTCACCGCAGCGATGTACAACAAATTGGGCACCGTGGGTGCAACTGCGTTGGTTGCGGGTTTAGCGACCTTGTTCGCACCCCTTCCGTGAGTTTTATCCACAGAATTCTAAGGATCCTGACGAGAGGGCTAACTGGTCTCGGTGAAAGTTTTATCTTCTACAGAATCGGGGCTAGGCTGCGGGCCAAATCCAGGTTCGCTGCACGTTAGGCACCGATAATAGGTGGCTTGGCATCCCTGGCCTACCCATGGAGGTAACCAGGCCCTGCCCGCCGTGACACGCGGCACGAAAAGCAGCACTATGCGTTTGCTTACACTCTACTCTATCATACTCGCCCGCCCGGCGAAGATTCCACCCGTGGTCTACACCCACAGTACACGCACATTTAACGACCCGCACGATACCTACCCTGTAGTCGTTTTGAAATCGGGTTCCAAGACCTAGAACGATATGCCTACGCCACGTCACCCTGTACCAAATTACCTCACGCTCTTAGTTAGAAGTACAGTATTCATTTAGAGTACTTTATACATCCCGATTGGAACGGCTTCGTGCGCTGGCGTTATGTTGAGCTATGTCGAAGGTTTCGGACGCGCCCCCGCGGCTGTGGCCGAAGAATCGATCGGCGTTACACCTACACCGCCTCGTTCGGAAGAGGCGATGGAGAACTCACCCCCTTGCGTATTAGCACGCGGTCACCTTCCTAATGTCACTCGCGTGAGTTGGGGGACGATTACCAGAGCAGAGGGTCCTGGATGCCAACGAGTACCCTTCGAAATAGGTCTCCGACAACCACGGGAGGTGGGGTTATACCAAGAATGTAGAAAGCAGATGCCCGGGTACAAAACAGAACGTGTGAAATCTGTAAAATGGTAGGGTCTGGGGCTGACCTTTGAATAACTGCTTCTAGGCTGACTTCCATTCTGAGTTTGTTAACCCGAACGAAGGCCCACCGAGGTGAGGGTGTATTTGGGGCGCACACAATCGGATGCACAGACACGGAAACTACCTGTTTCTGCCGCTCCGCGATCCTCGTATCATCAATGCGGTTATATGGAAGATTCTAACAGCGCCATTAGACTGGAACCAGCCAGATACCTATCAAAGAACATTCACAAAACGAATCGCTCACCCTCAACATGAACGTCGGCTCCACGACCTCCACCTTCACCAAACCTCTTGCGTTCATCAACGGGAATACGCGCCCCACGAACACCCTAAGCTCAGGAAACCAAACCCCACTGCTTGCCCCAACTCGAATGATCAACCCTATATGCCTTCCAATCGCGTGAATCATATCATTCAAGTCTCTGTCGATCACCCCCCACCCGCCTCCCCACACTGCCTTACTAGAGAGAAGGTGAAAAAAACGGGCCCCCGCTGGGTAACCTTCGAGTTTGAGGAAGAGCTCCGAGAACACCGGAGACGAAATCGTCGGCAGAGTCTCGTGCAACTTAGAGACGGGACGAGGGATAGATCATCAGGGTCCACACGTAGCTCAAACCGGGTCAAGGCCGGGTTTCGACTCAAGTTTGCAGTTTCCAGCACTGGGAAGCGGAGAGGATGGCTCAGCGATTGGCAACGGCTCTTGTACGAAGGGTGGTACTTACGTGACCGGGGACAAAGAGAAAACACCTCAAGATGGGACGAACACGCAACTAGGATCTCGTCCATGGCTGCTTTGTCCACTCCACCCGCATCGATCGACCGAAAGTGAAGTCCTCCAGGGATCTCCAATAGGAATCGCGCGGGAGCGGACGCCCACCCCCTCAGGACCAACATTCCCTTCAACGGCGGGGAATGTTCTATGGATAACCTCTGGCGGAGGTCGGCGCAATGGGAGAGGATAGTGTGAGGGATAAGTTGTCGAGATGTGGGAACTTGCAGATGAACTCCAGGAGTTCGTAGACGCCACCCGCAACATATGGGAGATGCAGCGAGCGCAGGGTCAACACGAATGGCGCAAAGTATCGTCCAAAAGCAGGCAGGGACTTTGCGGGGTTGGAATAGTCAATCTTCAGAGTATGAACCTGGGTGAAAGAGCGGAAGTGTGGCAGGTAGGCCTCGAGGGTCTCGGGAATGAGACTTTGACCGACTTCGATATAAACCTCTCGAGCGTAACCCAGCAACCCGCGCTCCCCAGCCTCCGAGAGGTACCTCACGTGTGCCTCGTGGTCCCTCCGACCTCGAACTACCCTCACCACGATCCTATCCGCCAACCTACAAGGTAGGCAGGTTTTCAACGTGACTCTCCTGTGGATCAATCCTCGGACAATAGAGAAAAACGCTCTGCAGGTCAGCGAACAAGCCTTGAGCGTCCTCATGTCCTTTCAAAGGAACTGCAAGATTTCTTCGACGATATCTCGAAGCAACCCCATCGTTCCGATGCGCCGGTACGAAATACACAACCCGTGGAGGTCGACTGGAGTGCGGGGAGTTTTCGCCCAGCAACCGATCTTTCTGAAGGCTGGGACCGATGAGATTAATATTCAAACCAAGAACCAGGCGGACACGAGTCTCTACGTACGGGTGAGCAAACCTCTATGACCGGCAGACCAGACATCCTTACAGCTCCCCAGGTGGGCCATCCGAGGTCAATCAGGCGAGGTGAAAACAAGATGAAAGCGAAGAGATGTTGGGAGGGACGATAGATCTGCGGGCGAGCGCCAGGTAGCGCCTCGAGGATAACAGGGTGCAATGCCCATTCGGGAGTATTGACTCTATCCGCTGATGTGGCCGCGTGGCTATCCAATCAGTCGAGGAAAGTAAGGTACCAGACACACCGCCACGAAGGGATCCCGTCAAATGTGCGATCGTGGTAATGAAGGAATGAAATGGATGCGTGCAGAGTTCCACCCTCACGAAATCCGTTTCTTGTGGTAGATCGATTCGCAGTTATTTACCCAGGAACTCAAGGGTTATTTCCACTACCTTGGCCCGTCCAGGTCGTTGTCGGGAACAAGTCGATCTCTGGAGAAGCGTAGTCTTGAAGATCGGAGATCCCGTTACTCAAATGAGGACCTCGCATCTTCTCCAGTATCGTGGCATTCAGTGCAATGGCGCTCCAGAGAGAATGTCAAGGATAGCGATAACTCCAACTTATACACGGACTGCCTCACTGCGTGGCTGGAGGACAACCGGACATCATCAGCGTAGCCGCACACGAGCAGTCACGTCCCCCCCCCGTAGTGTTACAATTGCGATGGGGTCTCAGGGCAACGCGGGGGACAGTGATAACTATCATACTTGTGCTGCTTCACCACCTGAGACAACTGATCGTCCTCGATGTAATTGTATAATTGCACGCCAGAATTTAATAACACTCGAAGACCGGAACCTACAGCCACCTACTAGTCGCTAAAAGGTTATCTACCAAATTGAATAGCTCGCTCCTGGTTCAGAGATTTTTCAACATCCACGATCACCGAACCCCTCGCATCCATCAACGGAAACGCGGCCCTCACAATCGCTCTAAGCCTAGGAGCCCAAACCCTACCGCCCGCCCCAATCTGAACAACCAACTGTATATCCCTTCTAATCGCATGAACCATATCGTTCAACTTTCCGTCAATAATTCCCCAGTTGTCTCCCCACAACACCTCACCAGGGAGAGGGCGGAGGAAAAGAGGCTCTATTGGGTAGCCTACGAATCTGAGGGTGAGCTCCGAGAACGCAGGGGACGAGATCGTCGATAGAGTCCCGCGCAAGCGAGAGAGGGCGGGAACCAGATCCCTAGGATAATTCACCCGCAGTTCAAACCTAGTCAGGGCCGAATTTCTGCTCAAGTCTGCAGGATCCATCGCTAAATAACAGAGGGGATCATTAGTAACCTGCAACGAAGCCCATCTGAGGAAAGCTGATATTGGGTGAACTTACTCGACCGGGGACGAAGAGAAAGCGTCTCCAGATTAGACGAACACGCGGCCAAGATCCTGTCTAATTCCGTTTTGCCCACTCCGCTTGCGTCTATCGACCGAAAGTGAAGTCCTCCGGGGATCTTCGACAGGAACTGTGAGGAGGGCGCCGCCCATCCCCTCAAGACCAACATCCCACTTAACGGTGGAGAACGTGTCATGGATGACCGAGTCGGAGGAGCATCGACACGATGATTCGAATGTGGAGCGAGGGACAAGTTGTCGAGATGTGGGAACTTGCAGACGAACTCTACTACTTCATGGATACCGCCCGTACCACGCGGGAGTTGCAGCGAACGTAAGGTTGGCACGAGTTGTGTGAAGTGTCGTCCGAACGCAGGCAGGAACTTCGCAACGTTGAAACCGCTAATCCTCAGAGTATGAACCTTGGTGAAAGAGTGAAAGAGGGGTAGGCAGGCCTCGAGGGCCTCGGGACCGAAACTTGAAGATTGGCCAAGGTCGATGTCAACCTCTCGAGCATAACCCAACGGCCCACCCTTCCCACCCTTTGAGAGGTGCCTCATACGCATCCCGTACCACTTCGTCGCCCCCCGCTCTGGAAGCACCTTCGTCATAATCCAATCCACAAGGCTACCAGGGGAATACCTCCTCCACAACAGTAACCTGATCCTCTCGTGAATCAATCCCCGAACGGCAGAAAACAGCGCTCGGCAAGTTAGCGAACAAGCCTTGAGCGTTCTCGTGTCCTCGCGATGGAAGTCCACGATCTCTTCGATGATGTCTCTGGGTAACCCCATCGCCCCAACACATTGGTAAGAGACGCACAATCCATGAAGGTCGACCGCAGCTGGAGGTATTATAGCCGCCCAACCACGGAGGTTTGCAACTGCTGCGAGATTGGTACCAGAAATCAACAGGCAGAAACGGCTCTCACGTACGAGCGGACGAATCTCTACGATGACCAGACTTGACATGCCGGTGGTTCCCCGAGCGGGCCATCCAAAGTCAAGGTGAAGAGCGGCCGTTAAAAGAGACGGGAGTTCCCCGCCAGCCAAGCGCCCAATAGTGCCCTCCAGCGCCTCCGCCAAGAGGGATGAAATTTACTCAGTGTCAGGGATTGGTTGTGACAAAATTTCGGAGGAAGCGTGAAGCACCAATCGAAAAAAAAAAAAAAAAAAAAAAAACTACGTATGCCAAATGAGCCGGTCTCCCCTGGCTCTGATAATCGGTCTCGCAATATCCACGCTCGTCGTAACGCCCTCGCCAAATTGCGTGGTTCACAATAGAGGAACGAAAATCCATCGGTAAAATGATGGGATTTCAGAGCAAACGCGAAGGACAGGGATAACTATAAATACTTGTACTGCTTCGCCACGGACAACCAATCGCCGCCGGTTTGGTTGTATAATTGCACGCCAGATTCTAATAAGACTCCAAGACCGGAACCAGCCACCTGCCAATCGAAAACAAAAACTACCAAACGATCCGGTCGGTCTCGGCTGAGAATTTCACAACCTCCACGCTCACCAAACCTCTCGCATTCAACAACGGAAACGCGGCTTCCACAAGCGCTCTAAGCGAAGGAACCCAAGCCCCACCACACTCCCCAATCTGAATAACCAACCGTATATTTCTTCCAATCACATGGATCATATCGTCCAACTTTCCGTCGATCCCTCCCCACTGGTCTCCCCACACCGCCTCACCGGTGACAGTCCGGAGGAGACGAGACTCCGACAGGTCGCCTTCGAATCTGAGGGTGAACTCCGAGAACGCAGGGGACGAGATCGTCGATAGGGTCTTGCGTAAGCGAGGGGGGTCTTGAACCAGATCCCTAGGATAAACCAAGCGCAGTTCAAGCGTAGTCAGGGCCGAATTTCGGCTCAAGTCTACAGGATGTTTCACTGGATAACAGAGGGGATCATCAGTAATCTACAACAAACCTCGCCTGAGGAAAGCTGATACTGAGTGAACTTACGCGACCGGATACGAAGAGAAAGCGTCTCGAGATTAGACGAACACGAGGCCAGGATTCCGTCTAATTCCGCCCTCTCCGCCCCACCTGCGCTTATTGACCGAAAATGAAGTCCTCCGGGGATCTTCAGCAGGAATCGCGAGTGGGACGATACCCATCCCCTCAAGACCAACGATCCCCTTAACGGCGGAGAACGTTCAACGGATGACCTCGGAGGAACATCGACGAAATTGAACGAGGGTTCCGTGAGGGAATTGAACAAGGGTTCCGGGAGGGACAAGTTGTCGAGATGTGGGAACTTGCAGACGAACTCCACTACTTCGGGGACACCGTCCGTATAACGCGGGAGTTGCAGCGAACGCAAGGTTGGCACGAGTTGTGTGAAGTGTCGTCCGAACGCAGGCAGGAACTTCGCGACGCTGTAACCGCGAATCCTCAGAGTATGAACCTGGGTGAAAAAGCGAAAGTGGGGTAGGCAGGCCTCGAGTGCCTCGGGACCGAAATTTGAAGAGTGGCCAAGGTCGATGTCAACTTCTCGAGCATAACCCAACAGCCCATGCTTCCCACCCATCAAGAGGTACCTTATGCGCATCCCATACCAATCCGTCGCCCTCTGCTCTGGAAGCACCTTCGTCATAATCCTACCCACAAGGCTAGGAGGGGGATACATCTTCCACAATGGCAACCTGACCCTCTCGTGGATCAATCCCCGAGCGGCAGAGAACAACGCTCGGCAAGTTAGCGAACAAGCCTTGAGCGTTCTCGTGTCCTCGCGATGGAAGTCCACGATCTCTTCGATAATGTCTCTGGGTAACCCCATCGCCCCAACGCATTGGTAAGAGACGCACAATCCATGGAGGTCGACCGCAGCTGGAGGTATTATAGCCGCCCAACCACGGAGGTTTGCAACTGCTGCGAGATTGGTACCAGAAATCAACAGGCAGAAACGGCTCTCACGTACGAGTGGACGAATCTCTATGATGAACAGACTCCGAGTCGATGCGCCTATAGTCCCCAGGACGGGCCATCCAAAGCCAAGATGAAGAGCGGCCGGTAAAAGAGACGGGAGTTCCCCATCAGCCGAGCGCCCAACAGTGCCCTCAGGCTCCAGCGCCTCCGCCAGGAGGGATGAAATTTCAATATTCACCGGCGGAGCTTCACGCTCAGAGATCGGTTGCGACGAAATTTCAGAGGACGCGTGAAGAACAGCGACAAGTACGAGTACCTCACTGCGTGACAGGTAGCCAGTCAAGCATATATTGAACCGGCGTCCCACCAATCGAGAAAAAATCTACCAAATGAACTGGTCGCCCCTGGCTCGGATCATCGGTCTCGCAATCTCCACGCTCGTCAAACCCCTCGCGTTCATCAACGGAAACACGCCCCCCACAAGTTCCCCAAGCCTCGGGGTCCAAACCCCACCACCCGCCCCGACCTGAATAATCAACCGCACATCCCTCCCAATCCTACACATCATGTCGTTCAAAACTCTGTCAATCAACTCCCACTTGCTTCCCCACGCGACTTCACCAGAGACGAGTTGTAGGAAACGGTTCTCCATCGGACAACCTTCGAGTTTGAGGATGAACTCCGAGAACGCGGGCGAAGAAATCGTCGACAGGGTCTCGCGTAAGGGAATGAGGATGCGATTCAGATCGTCGGGACGGTCAACGCGTAGCTGGAACCTGGCCAGGGCCAAATTTCTGCTCAAGTCCGCAGAATCCCTCGCTGGTCAACAGAGAGGATTATTTAGCGACAATGGATCTTAGGCAGGTGATACTGAGTGAACTCACGCGACCGGGGACGAATAGAAAGCGTCTCGAGATTAGACGAACACGCCGCCAGGATCTCGTCCAGTTCCACTCTGTCCACCGCGCCTACATCGATCGTTTGAAAGTGGAGTCCTCCAGGAATCTCCAGCAGGAACTGCGCAGGAACCGACCCTGATCCTCTCAAGACCAATGTTCCCTTCAACGGCGGAGAATGTTCCATGAACAACATCGGAAGAAATTCGATGGAACGGGCGTAGGGTAGCGTGAGACACAAGTCGTCAAGGTGTGGGAATCTGCAGATGAACTCCAGGACTTCGTGGGTGCTGCCTTTAACATACGGCAAGTGCAACGAGCGCAAGGTCGGCACGAATTGCCCGAAGTATCGCTTGAAAGTGAGCAGGAACTTCGGGGTGTCGAAAGTGCTGATCCTGAGAGTATGAACCTGGTTGAAAGAGCGGAAATGGGGGAGATAGACCTCGAGGGACTCTGGAGTAAAATCCAGGCCAATGTCAATACAAAGCTCCCGAGCGTAATCCATTAGCCCAAGCTTCCCACCCATCGAGAGGTGCCTCAGGTGTACCTCACACCAATCGGTCCTCGGCCTCCACCCCGGAAGCACCTTCTCCTCGATCCTATCTTTCAGTTTATGGGGGGGATAACTTCTCCGCGGCGACAACCTGACCCTCTCATGAATCAACCCCCGAACGGCGGAGAACAATGCTCGGCAGGTGAGCGAACAGGCCCTGAGAGTCTTCAAATCCCCGCGATGGAGTTGTATGATTTCTTCTACGATGTCTCGAGGTAACCCCATCGCCCCAACGCATCGGTACGAAAGGCACAATCGATAGAGGTCGACTGTAGTCCATAATATCGTCGACGCCCAACCACGGAACTTTCTAACTGTGGAGAGGTTTGTGTCAGGAATATCTCGACGCAAACGCCCACACACGAGTGATAGAATCTCCGTGCTGGCCAGATTTGACATGCCGATAATTCCCCGGCTTGGCCATCCGGGGTGAACGCGAAGGGAGGCTGATCGAGGTGGAGGTAGTTATCCGCAACTTGGCGAGCGCCTAGTCTCGGCGCAAGCCCGGATCCGGCCCCGCGGGATCCACCTCACGCGCGCGTGAGGCCCGATCTTCGATCGGCCGGAGGAAGCCTCTTCGAGCGAGAGCACGTGGTGTAAATCACGGGGTTTGGAACGAACCTAGGCGAGCGCCCGCCTGTGAGCGCGGTTGCTTGACAAGGGCGCAAATCCTCGCGTAGAGTTCCAGCTTCGCATAGATCCGCCCCTTATAACGTTCCGATTGCGACGAGATTTCAGAGAAAGCACGGAGGACAACGATAACTACAAGCATGTGTACTACCTCACCACATCGACCGGTGGCTAGTCAATCGAACACGAGGGGGGATACCCCTCACAACAACGGTTACACGACGATCTTCCTCCCCTTCCCCTTCTTCTCCGAATCCTTGTGGGAGATGAACTCGACCTCTGTGGCAAGTGGTCCAGCCAACTTCTGCCCCTCGTTGTACCCCAACACGTTCGTCTTGAAGTGCTTGCCGATCCCCTCTATCCGCTGTCGCAGCTTGTCATCGTCATCGCTGTTAGCACCTGGAGCGCTCCTTGTCCAGATGGAAATGCGGTAAAACTGGGGACGAGAAGAGACAATGACACCGGTGACCAGTGATTCGGGGTGGGCTTCCGAGAGTTCAGGATCTGTCAGATGGGGGTCGAATGTCTCTCCAATAGCAGCCAACATCTGTGCGCGCACGAAATGAGGCAGGCCGGACAACGCGGGTGAAAGCCACGGTTAGATCCTGATAGGTCGCGGATCGACAAAGGAACGTACGGTGTACAACCATAAAGTATCCACATGCCTACGGTTCTTCTCCTTAGGCAGCTGGATGCTCCATTTGCCACCGTGCTTGTTGGCTTCGTCTTCCCACGCGGGGATGATCCCCTCCTAAAGGCCGAGGTTCAGACACAAGTCGGAGGTTCACCATGACCAAATACCTTGAAAAGGTAGTAGTTTGCCTTCTGTGGCAAGGCGGATGGTGGTAGGATGTTATTGTACAATCTGACCAAAGGGGAAGGAGGTAAACGTGAGCGCTCCAGCCACTGAAAGAAGAACGCGCGAGCGGACTCACCCCCAAAACTCCTCGACACTATCTATGTTGATGACCCTCTTGATGTCTTCCATCCATCCCTGGGCTGCCGCCCCACCGGGTGTTGCTGGATGCGGAGTCTGGGGAAACGCCGTCATCGGAGTCTGTGGCAAATTTCGACCTTTCGTCGCAGGAGAATCGAACCACAACGTCCACGCCGAATAGAGAGGATGCTAAAAAGACACGAGCCGAAGCCGAACGTAAGGATCAGCCGTCACGAAAATCAAACAGATCAAGGAGAGGTGATCCTCCCGCCCGAGAAAGAAAAAAAAAGTGAAAGGAGCCAACGCGTACCTTGACGTTGAAGTTTTTTGGGTCGTTGAACACGGTCTTGAGCGTTTCGGCCTGGAGGGCCATATCGACTTCGATTTCCTGGACCTCGCCAGGTTCGGAGGCTTCTAGGTCGGAGAGGGCGGCATTCAATGCTGCCTTGGAAGCCTGGAGCGCTGGGGCCGGCAGCGAACTCTGTATGGAGGAAGACATCAAGATATCAAAACGATTTTCTCAAGAGACGCAGGGACTTCAGGTAGAGGGGATGGGGAAAGGGGAAGTGCAAAGGAAATCTTGAAAGAATCGGGGATTATCGTCGGTCGGGTCGGTAAGTAGGTGAGGAAAACATCTGGCTCTCGCCGTCACGCTGCCCCCCTCCACGCCGTTACGGTCACGCGTCACGATCCCTTCCCTCCTCCGATTCTCCACCGGAGTCTGGAGGGCTTTGAAGAAACTGACAGGACGTTCTCCCCACCCCAAATATCCCTAAAGCATCCCCTGCATATTCTCCCGTTTCGGGGCATTCGAAGTGTCAACGTGTCATTGATTGTCGCCGCTTCGGCCTCGACTTTTTTTGGGGGTGGCTGGAATCCAACCTATCATTGACGCTCAATATCTAATCATGATGACCACTCTTTTGACAGACGGACGGAGGTTCGACGTGTGACTTCCGCCCACCCGCTGGAGAACCCACTCCCCACGCAGCATCGCGGGGAAATCAGGACGTTAGCTTCCACCCGCGGCACCTACCAGCCGCTAGACTAGTGGTACCCTCGTCCATGCGACATCGGCGTCACCTGTCAAACAAGTTTCCGTCCGCGAAGCGACGTCCCGGAATCCGGCCTTGTGCATTTGGGCGGCCCCCTCTCGGAGCGTGCGGTGTTGCGAGCCTTGGATGCTTGGAACACAAATTCATCGAGAGGAATCCCTCCTCCCGATCGTTTCGTGTGCAATCCCTCACATGCGAGATGGAGACGTTCACGCGTGTTCGCATATTCGAATCAGGAGGAGAGAGTCCACCGCGTAACCTGTCAGGGGAAGGTAGAACCTCTGGACCTGAAGGATAAACCGAGGAGGCTTCAGTCCGAGTGACCCTCGGATACGAAACCCGCAGTCACCAGACTCTTCCAAGCGGGGTAAAACATCCCAAGAAAACTCCGCGAGACTACCTCAACGATCTAACCGAAAAGCTCCGCCCCTGGATCACACAACAAACACCGTTCGCAAACCTGCCGAACACAAAGGGATCCTACCTCCGGAGCACCACCGCATCAGCTTCTGTTCCGTCCATCGCGACCCACGTTTCATTATCCCGTGGCTGAATAGGGAGCACTTCTAAGAACGTAAGCGAGATCGACGCTACGGCAGGTCTGGATGTCCATGACCTATTTGTTTTTGTTTTAGCCAGAGGTCTGGACATCATAACTGGAACCTCCGGAAGCTCTTCTTGGTCTACTGGACTAACGGCCTCTCACAACATTACCGTACGTGTTGCGAATACCCTAAATCCCCACGTTTGCCCTCAGGCACATATACACGAGCTGGTCCCCCCCGCATGCACTAAGTCAGTTGAAGCCTAGATCTCGTTCAGCGTCCGCTCCCGATCGCATCTTTCGGTCCGTTGGTTTTCTATTCCGCTTCACCCCTCTTCATCGACCAGGGTCCGGCGGTCTGGTAGCAGAGAACTACCTGATAACTCCGGTACGAGACCCATGCGTTCGGTCCTGGAGTCACAAGGGTCATTATGAACTTCCTATTTCCGGCCGGAGGGTCACATTGATCACGACCTATCAATGAGTTCAGGTGACCCCCAGTTTCAGGTTATCCCGTGCCTCTCCTGCGTTTCCATCCGTCTTGTTCGGTTCAGGGACCCGGACGGAGGATAAGGCGGGGAAAGCAACCGTTTCTGGTTTACCCCCCCCCCCGCGCGGTCACAATCAACGAGAAACCACATGGTTTTTGCACCCAGCGATCTGGGTATTGCCGGCTTCCGCGCCTCTCGCACTCTAAGACTCCATCGTTGGTTAGCCCACCAAAGGGTGTGCGGCCACCGCTTTATGTCGCCAAGCGTCCGTAACCACGGTTCGGGTTCCTTCTCACGTTTGAGAATGCCTCAGACTAGTTCCGCCCTGGGCGTCACAGTCGAGATGGGTACCATCCTCGTTCGATCAGCACCCGGTGATGTGGCTTGTCCAACCTGTCAACCCGATGAGGTCGAGGAAGATTGATTCCCGTCGGTTGATCGACGACCACTGGGCCACTGCCAATCGACCCCTGGCTGCAAGAAACGGCTACCGTTCACATCCCCGGCCGCTGACAGGTGGCTGACATACGGAACGCTCCATAGCGGGAGAATTACATCTTTTTTACTTCACCTTCCAGGCTAGATCCCTCAGGGAGACTGTTGAATGTCCAAAGCACTGGGATCTACCATCGCTGATGGCGATGAATATAGAGTCCGATTTGGGGGAAACTCCGAGGGGGGTTGTCTGGAGGTGGAGGCGCTCACGGCACTTATCCAGATTCATTGACCCCGAGTGGATCAAAGTGAGGGGAAGAGTCAAAGACGACCAACGGATGGGGACCGGGGCTGGTCATGTTATACCGCCGATCTCAATCACCAATGAATGGACCGAAAGGAAGAGAAGAACCAGAGAGAGAGAGGACCACCTGCAGGCATTTTCAAACCATCCCCGCATTACCCGAACGGGGGTCACCCTCTCTTCGATTTAACGGGACGGAAACACCGTTGGTGCGCCTCTATTTCGTTACACAGATCCGGGGGGAGAGAAGCATGATGCTCACGAGGTGTGTGTGTGTGGGGGGGGGGAGGATCTCAGGATCCATTGATGACCCATATAGACGTCTACCCCGACCAATTGGATCCCATTCACAAAAACGGTACTTGCTTGGGATCTAGCCAGGCTGCTCTCTCGCCCTAGAATTCGCAAATCCTTTTTTCAGCCACTTTCAAACCTGCCAAGAATAGGCCGGAGATGTGGAGAGGAAAGTCCTAAAGCATCCGTACGCACGGGTTTCGTGATCCCCCACCCCGTTCCCCACCTGGTGCCAGCTGATAGGCCCTATACCCGCCCCCGCATATGTGAGATTCAAATACCGGTAGCTTTTACATACTGCATATCGTATCATTCGAGATGGAGTTCCTCCGATCGTCCTACCACCCTCATCTTCGTAAAGTTCGGCTCCGCCTATAGACTTCACTTTGAGAGAGCACCATTATTAAATCATTACTCCCCTATGCCCATCACAGGCAAACGGTGCGCAGGCACCATCGTCACAAATTTCATCATCACCGGATATTCCTCCGGGGATTCCACGTGTGTCTACCAACCAACCCTCTCATCTTTTGGGGTGCGTAGAGGGCCTGGAAAGAATACACCCGAGCGTCGAACGCCCGACAACCATCTCACGGGCCCCCCGGTGTTCCCCCGGGACATTGTGGAAGAAAAAAGGCGTAGATAGCGACTGGAATCAAAGCCAACGATTTTACGCGCCCGTTTCATTATGAGGGAATCGTTGACGTAGTAGAACCCGCGAGTTGATTGATCTGCCGAACGGGAGGAAAGAGCATCCAAGGGTTTGGTGCCACCGACCCATACCACCGGCACCCGTATCGCAATCCTTCGATTGGCCGCTGGTCAAGAGGGCTCGCAAGTGAAATCGGAGTGAATGGTAGAACTTGACTCCCTCAAGAAAAGAAGAAAAAACACGACCTAATCTTCCTCATCACTACACGAGAAGGTTCCATAACGGCGAGGCTACCGAACGCCACACCCGGACTTGTCCGTACTCACAACCGCCCACATAGGCGTCAGTAAGACATGTGGTGTGGGTAGCACGTTCCAGACTCCAAAAGCGCTTACAGACGGTGATGCGGACACGCTCATTTTTCTTTTTCGTAAACCCTCCAAACATGAAACGGCGCCAGATCGGGGGAACCAAGATTGTTTATGGCATCATATAGAATTTTGTTATCACAAAACTATTATGTCACGGAGAAAAAAAACAGACTACGGACTATTTACTTGACTAGTCGACAACAATCAAGACAAAACACCATTTTTTGTGGCATAGCGGGCATAGCGGACAAAGCGAGATGGGAGGAAGGGGGGTGGGGTGGGTGACGACGAACAGTCAAAACAGCAAGAAAGATCAACGCATGGGATGGAAGAGCATATCAAAATAACACGGCGCAAGCGAGTCCGGGTACCCTCATGGGGAAGATCAGTGTCCGACTTTCAATACTCGTAGCCTTGGAGTTGAGAAGCAGATAGCTGAGGTCGAAGGTGTGGCAGCGATTGAATGGGTACGGTGGTGAATGGGCTGGAAATTGGGGTACACAACGGAGCGCTCGAGGCAATCGGTTCGAAGTCAGCCTCTTGGCCGTAAAGTTCTTCCTCTTCCAGCAGCGCCTGGAGTTCGAGTGCCTAGAGCGAGTGTTCATCAGAATCGGTGTCCGATACGGGGGTGACGAAGGAAGGTACCTCTCGTTCCTGGGCTTGGACTTGTTCGTGAAGTCTGTGGGCTTCATCTTGGAAATGAGCCAGCATCGTCTGAAACCATACGGTCAGTTCAGCAAAGACGTGGGTGCACACGCTACCAACACACACCCTGAGCGAACGGCAGGTCATGCCCTTGTGCTTCGCAACCTTCTTCATCGCGATCGGATCGCCTCCGAAGAACTTCATCTCCTTCTCGAGCCAGATGACATACCCCTCGAGCGTACCAACGTAACAACGCCTCTTATCATGGGATGACATCTCGTCACTGAGTCACCGAACGGACAACAAATCAGCACACGAGATAAAAGATGAGGAAACGACGAAAGGGGAAAGGCCGTCAAAAAAACGAAAGCACATGACAGGCGTCAAAGCGGGGTAAGAAAAGCGCGAGACTTACGGGTCGGTGGCTCTGAACGGGAGGACAGAGGCGATTTCGAGCAACTTGGACCTTCGCCTGTCAGCACGACGGCGACGGAAGTCCGTTTGTTTCAGTTGGGATGATGAGCTTTGGTAGCCCGAGTCTGGGGTCGGGCTTAGGGTGGGACTACGAGTGGTGGTTGAACTTGATCGGTAATCCTCGCCCTGTCCCGGTAGCCCGAAAGAGGACGTCTCGCTGTGCGTACGAGACGGGACCTGGGTGACTGGGGACGATGGGGCCGTACCGGATGGTGTGATGGCCAACGGGCTGGGTGGGAGTGATGCACGGCGGATGCTCGGGATCGGATCGGTCTCGGGGATAAAGGACATGGGACTGGGGTCGGGACGAACACCCCGCATGTGACGGGTTGGGCTCTGGTGGAGGTGGCTCTGGACCAGAACGGGGGTGGTCATGTATTCGGTATTTGGCGGACTGCCGGTGTAGTCAGATCCCGAGAGCTGAGCATACGCGTCGGCAGACTGGCTGAAGTACAAGAGCGTGTTCTCCTGCTGGGAGTAGAGGTCGGAGAGGGTAAAGGTGGATGGGGTGGGAGGACTGGGGATCTGAGGATCGACATAATTAGCGGATGTAATGATTGTCGGGTATTCCGACAGATTGGTCTGGCGAGGCTAGTGTGAGAAGGAGGAAATGGAAGGGCAGAACGTGGGAACTGACCAAAGGCGAGAACTGCTGGAGACAGTAGTCGGGGTAAGTTTGGGAGTAGTAAGCAGACATTCGGAGAAAGGCCGAGGGAGGGTGGAAGGATATACTCTGGAAGATGGGGGGGGGGTCATATATGTAT
>Ga0307511_10002665_pt1 | contig 18605 bp, 16 predicted proteins | sample 13_EM_MG_FD_200266 | JGI IMG/M metagenome (GOLD analysis project Ga0307511, IMG submission 200266) | Populus trichocarpa ectomycorrhiza microbial communities from riparian zone in the Pacific Northwest, United States - 13_EM | ecosystem: Host-associated > Plants > Roots > Unclassified | place... | reverse complement strand
AATTTCGAGACCTCTTATTGTGTTAACTCAGTCTACAATATCAACACCTATCTCGACATTATCTTCAAGCCCGTCCATAAACACATCCCAAACACCCACGTAGCGGTTTCTAATAATCCTAGTAACTTCAATCTCCTCTCCGTTCCTAGCTCAAGGGGCCGCTTTGGTTCTAGTAGCAAGCTGGTCCCTTGCGAGGCATTTTAACATCCTCACACTAGCCATGTGCCTATAATTAACCTAAGCACTAAATATACCTGCTTTTGATTGTGAAAATCCAACCTAGCATCCAGCTTATCTAATAGAGCACCAAATAATACATCTAACATAGCATCCAATGACCTAGCGTCCAACCTCATAGTATAGTATGCCTAACCTAGTGTCTAAGCTAGAGTGCTCAACCTGGGTTCCTAGGGCACTGCGGTGGCATCTATCATGCCTGTACTACCATTATACCTCCTGTTGGGGGGTTATTCACCTGCATACTGCCACAACCAAAAAGATCTTTGGGTCTTCTTTGGGGTGGGAATTGGAACTCCAGTTAATCCGTAGGTATTGGAACTGTGCTGGAGGAGAGGTTTGAGGAGAGCAGATCGAGGAAGGCATAACTGAGGTGGGTAGTATGCAATTTGCCTAAATTCTCAGAAGTGTTGGTTTTGGGAGGGTAGTACCCTAAGTTGAGGCCCTGTAATATTGCTCTTTTATACGCTCCTCCTTTAATATTGAATATAGATAGGCACTAGTTAAAGGCCTTCTAGTGGTCATGACTGGATTCATCCGAGGCCTACATTCGGCTTATAGGAGTAGGAGTGTGGTGGGGAGGATAGCTATTGCGGGTATAGGGGTATTACCCTTAAGGGGGGGTATTTGAAGCTCCTAGGACTATTAGAAACCCTTACGTAGGTGTTTGGGATGTGTTTATGGACGGGCTTGAAGATAATGTCGAGATAGGTGTTGATATTGTAGACTGAGTTAACACAATAAGAGGTCTCGAAATTGCTCATATTATGCAGGTATGTGCCAGTAGTTAAAACAATCCCAGCTTGCTCTTTTGCAGTCAATACTACTTGAAGTGAACATAGATGCTTGATAAAGGTCTCCTAATGCTTGGAAGCTCACCCGCCTGATATTCAGCCTAGGGGTGGGGTAGAGAGGGGGGGGCGGTCCCATCGGGGAGGTTATATGCAAGTAGGTAGTAGTGGTATTAGGTTAATTTTGGCAGGCCGTGAGGGTAGCCATGTTGTAGAGCGTAGTTGTTTCCCTAGATCTCAACTCAGGTGGAATGGCCGCTGGACACTTTGCTTGCATAACCCCACGAGTCTGCCGAAAACAGCTAGTATGTATCAGCTGAGTGGAAACCTAGTGGTGAGCGGAAACTAGGTGGTTGACTCTATATGCGAGCACTGGGTTTGCAAAAAAAAAGAGGGCAACGCAAAGCAGCTTTCGGTTACCCTGAACTGGTACTTGCTTCGGTCCTACTATCCCATGGTATCGTGAGACATGCAGCCGAGCGGACCTCCCCCCTGCTCACCTTAAAACCTTAAAACCTCACTTTTCTCACGTTAAAGTTACTTGAGATTTGTATGGGACAAGGGGGGGGCCGCTCGACTGCATGTCTCACGACTCCATGGGATACATTCTTTCTCCCCTACGCTTAAAGCTTTAGCCAATTGCCTAAAAATTGGTTATTCTCTAACTAAGACGGTTCCAAGAATAGCCCGAAATCTCCACCCACAGCGACACAATCACCAAGTCTACGTTCGTTGCACAATAGGGGGACATGTGGTGTTTTAGAACGCACGGGCACCTGCAGCACAATGGAATGCGACACCATCCAGTATCCAACAGGTGATCAATCACTGCGGGCCCTACGAATTAAGTCTATTATTAGTACCTGAGTACCTAGTCTGGTTTGTGTACTTGAGTAAAAAGTGAATTGGGGCTATTATGTTGTGTGGGTATTCTTGAATGATACAGTTAGCAGGCTCACCTTGTGAAGCGTCTAAACAACCACGTGCCGAATGGTCGGGAACATACCGGGTGCTTATACCAGTATTATGGGTACTAGCTAGGTAGTTATTCGTATCAATTATTATTGTGAATATCGCGATTTGTATCCCCTGTAGTTCTGCCAAGCCCCATAGTCACCTTGCAGTGACAATACCGATTGTCTGGGCCCCTGATACGCCATACAGAAACTGACACCTAACGGTCGAGGATCATTCCCGATTCATTCAACTTTTGACGCTTCCAGCTTAGCCAGACTACTACTTCCAGGCTAGACTGGGTCTGGTACTTTCCCGTTTGACGTCTCTATACCCGCTGCGAAACAAGACAAAGCTGCAACATAGTATATCGAACCAGACTAAGTATATCGTCGAGCCAAAACACACATACAAAGAAACAAAGAAAGAAAAGATACATAGCAACTGGGCTGCTCGAAGGCTTCGTTCAAGTACTGCAACTACTGAGACAGGTCACCAGTACCTACCTCATGTACATCTATTTCTATATCAGAAAAATGGGAATAGTGGGCAAAAGAAACGCAGTAGTGCACAAACAGTCGGTATCCTCTCCACTGCATCGTTGCACCGAAGGTTACATGGCGGCGATCTCTCATCTCCAAACTTTAGCAACACAAGCGGCGTGGAAGCTAAGCCATTGTGTACTTATATACCTGTATACAGTATTCAGCCAGCCAGTAAAGTCGTGTAGCAACCACTATTGGATGCGTTGTGTTGGGAATGGAAAGGTTAGTTGAGTTTGAGGCACTGCTGCACCTACTAGTAGTTGAATTTGAATTGCAGTTAAATATAAAGTAATTTTCAACATTTGCCGCTCCTCAAGTCATTCATGATCTTTATTCAATCCATTCTACTCTTAATTCCTATTTAGTTTACACGTCTCGAGCTGGGCTCGATTTCTTTATTGCCTATCCACCATATTTCGAGCAAACCAGCCCTAATTATACTTCGTAACTAAGTACTAGTCCGTCTTAAGTGTCTTTCGAACCACCAGAAGACACAGGCCATTACCGTACACTCTCCCCTTATTCCACTGCAATTCCATCTTTAAGGACCATCCTCCCGTGCCGAACCCTGAGACCCCAGAACCTCAACCCCTTCCCTCGGATCGACGAAGGTCGTAACTCGTAATTTCACCTCATCGTTTCTGTCACTACTCACCTGTGCCCTTGCATATACCTTCCTTTCGGCACCCTCCACCCAGCTACTTTTTACATCTTCATATATTCCGATATACAGTGCTCTATGGGTTGCATATGGACTCTTGAGCTCTTTCACTCTTAACTATTTATTTCAATATACCCACACTCATTTGGGCCTCTTGACCATCACATTCGTTTGGAAATTCCTTTGCAGTTTCGAAAGCATTTATATTCGGTTTCTTCTCATATGACAGATCGGCATCAGTAACAACAAGGTCTTCCTCACTTAATACCACACCTCACATTAGGAAGCTCAATTTCGTACCATAGCACCCCTCATTCAAGGCACCCACGGCGGCAGAGGTTTCACGCATTTGCCTGGTGGACCCACTTTGAAAGTCGGTTCAACTTCCAATCACTCCCGTTTCACATTTAGCCTCCAACACAGAGTTTCCTGGTGAAATGACTGTGTCTGAGTGGTTCGGAAAGCAGGATCTTGGTTTGAAATATGCGTAAGTAGCAAGCAATCTCCTTGGGTTTGACTGACTTTTATGCATGGACTGACAATGAATAGTATTGTGCTTGGGTCACTTATAACCATCACAGTTGTGTGTGCTGTCTGCAAATTGATCTACACAAAACAGAGGTTAGTATCCTAATCACGTTAACGAAACAGTAAAAACTAATTTTTTTCATAAACCACAGGATTAAAAGGCTCGAGAAGGTATGGGATTCTTCAGTGAAATTAGCAAGTTCACTGACTGACGTACTCTCTTCACACAGGAAGCGGAAACAGCCCAACTTGAGGGGGGGGAGGAACAGAATAACCTCAACGAAAAGGTAGAAGATGAGGGGGATTTGTTTGGGCTACGAGCTTTGGAGAAGGGTTTTTTCGGAGGGGTTGCACAGTCGAGACCAGCATCGATAGGTTCCTCGACATTGGCTCCTCCCCGACCAGCACATCTCTTTGGTCGACCAAGCTCGGAAATAGGGAATCAATGGTCCATCGATCGAACTCCCACTACAGGTTATGCCGTTTCAAGACCAGGTCTGCACGAGCCAGCAGATATGCACTTCATGTCCCCTCAAACGCCTACCGCTGCTCACCAACACGGCCGCAGCCGCTCTCCATCACCTACCACCCCCACAAATTCTCAAACCAGTACAGTGGGTTCAGGTATAAAATTGCATTCCAACAGTCCGCTGTCGGCTCGGAACCAGGAGATGGTCGAAAGCAGCTCCATCGATTCGTTCATCCCTAATTCTAAAATGCCTGATGGAGATTGCCACAGCGAGGTCAAGCAGGTTCACGAATACGGAAGAGGTACATTTGGTTTAAACAGTGCTTTAAATGTCTGAGATGTTGGACCTAACTGAGAGACTATAGCCCTACACTGGCAGAATCACCAAGGCAATGATCCTCCAGGGTACAGAGGCGAAAGTCAATTGGTCCAGGTGCGGTTCTGCATCGAAAATGGCAATCGATTATCACCAGCGGTATTCAAGAGCTCTCACGACCGCCATCACCTACGTTTTCCTTTGGTATGATATTACGGTCATTGCCCTTTTACTTCATTGCTTTGGCTTCGTTTTTTTTTTCGTTGGTTCAATAACCAAATATTACATAGCTTCTATGGCGTTTATGTGGCATGGCATTTTCGATTCTCTATATGTCAGGGTTTTTTCACTTTTCATATAAGATGCCTCATGATCACCTCGTTTTGCTAGAGCAAGCATAGGTTGGTCAATATACCTAATTTTGTTGATTTGTCTAAGTCCACTTTCTTTAATTGAGGATATGGCGGCGGGATATATGTGATCATCTAGATCTGTAGTCTGGTTGGCCTAGATCTGCCGATATCTTGTACATGTTCTCGTACCCAGCTTGTATACTAGGTACGTATAAATTAGGTAGTCTAATTGGCTTATAAAGTATGATATCATGGCTCACCATTGTCGTAGTATAAGTGCAATGTATATATTGAGTTTATTTGCTACTCGATAATTCTTTCGGCGAGTATTAAATAAACACGAATACATGAGTACTTAAAGGGGCATATTAGTCTTGTTTGGGGCACACATATAGCGATTAGCTGCATCTTCAAATTCAGTCTCCTTAGATCACGAGAGCAGGCCTGGATAAATTGGTGCACATTTCGCTTCATTGCACCAAAACCCCATATTATAAACCCTTGAAACCAGGCTACAAACCCCCTTGGGGTCCTTTGCCGATGGGCTTGTGTCAACCAGCCTTGAGATATGATCATAATACTCTGATATAACTCTGGCGGGAATCGAAGGGTTATGTATACCTAAACCCCACTATAACGATCTCACATTTTTGGTGTTTGGTATAGCAAGTGTCTGGTACTTATTTCAAAGTCAAGCTACTCGGGATGTAGGTACTTAGTATCCCACTAACCGGAGGGCAGGCACTCTCGAATGGCCTAGCTTGGAGGGTTATTATTGTGTATCCGCTCCTCCGCCTGGGACAGCAGAATTATTTTCTAAGGAAAGTACCCCTGTACTTAAGTCTGAGAAACCAGACTAGTCAGAGGGCTGTCCGGTACGGTATCCGCTGTATCAAGTAGATTTTGGTGGTACTTTGCTGGATACAGAAATTCAGGAACATCCATAATTGACAGAGGCGCCTGCAACTAGACTACAGTACCAAGCCCCTGCTAGCCCAGGCTACAATATAGGTACGGTACCAACAGCAAAGCTTGAAGTCACTCACGACTTCGATCAACGGCTAATCCGCAAGAAGTCTGCAGAGCGCCTCCTCCAACAGGTCAATCAATGAACTTGTAGCGCTGTCTCGGCCATTCTGGTGGTTGTAGTCTGGCTGGCCGTGGTTGGCTAGGAGGAGAATACCAATACGGCATGGGCCCACAGTGACCTGTCTCGATGAGGACCGCCAAGGATAGCACTCAATGGACCAGAATGTTTCTAGAAACAAAACCCTGGCGCGTGCACCCCGGTTGTCCTCCTTTGATGGTCAGCCCTGAGGTACCTACTTCGATGTTGTGCCGGTTGTTTAACTACAGCACGGGCTACGTTTCGTTCTCACCAGGAACCTAGGATTCCTGAGCAAGTCCACAACAGGATTGCTGAGGTTGCTGCACGCTTGACTGTTTTTGCTCTCTCCTCCTCACCTGTACCAATCGATCCACCACCTCCTGCCGTTCCGCCCCTCAAGCGCACCCCCCCGGGCGTCAACAGAGACCCCGCGGTTGTCAACTCCACGTAGGGCTGCTCTCTCACTTCTCGCACATTCTTCGACGACCTTCGTATACGCATCCCCTTTGCCCTTTCTATCTCTTTGTAATCGCACCGCTTTGCGCGTTGTTTAGGCTTTTTCCTCTTCCCTCAATCGGACACGCGAGGCGCGGCATCACGACCACCAACCACAAGCAGAAGCGTGCTTACAGGTCAAATAACACCCTGCTACCGCTGGGATATTTGAACCTCCTACGGTCCATTCGTGCGTCATCATATTCGCCAACGTGCTCTTCCGATCTCATTATCGCCCCACGCGTACGGTATAAAAGTAACGAGCCTTCGGTAATTTTCTTTGCATTTCCTTGCATTTCCTTGTTCATTCTTTCAATTGGCTACGTCTGCGCATTTTCGATTTCCGTTTCATTTGATTTTAATCTCATTCCGGCAAAGACCACTGGATCGTGTTCAGCTTGCCATACGACTGTGACCCAATATCCTGGGGACGAGACTACCCAACCCTTGCTCCGATTCGATTGCTGGGCACGGCACCCTTTTCGTTCGGCAATTTAATAGCACCTTGTGCCGCCAACGCCTAGTTTGTTACTCAGTGTCAAAGTCAATAAGGAGTCGATCGAGCACACATCAATTATCTGAAGGGAAATATCCCTTTGCAACCTGAACGTCGATTTTTTCGGGAAGGGGTTGACTGTTTGAAATCGCAGGAGTGAGGACAAGCTTAGCTTTCCTGATGTCTGCACTACCGGTCGATGACCCCTTCACAACTCCAGATACCAGGCGGTCGGGCGGTCTCCTTTCATTTGGTAGCCGGCTGGATCCATCTCCAAGACTTGATTCTTCTCCCAATGGACTGTCCCTAATGACACCCCCTTCACCCACTCAGCTAAAAAGAGCCTTGATAGCCCGGCTAGAAGATGTCCAAAAGCGGCTGCAAGGGGCAGGACAGCTTGGAGAGAGTTTAGTACGACAACAGAGGGAACTTGAAGAGAAAATAAAAGAGGTCGAAGCGGAAGCTGCAAAGGGTGGTGAGATTAGTCCTGAGTTGCGACAGAAGTTGACAGTCTTGGAGAAGGAGTACAATGAAGTCCACAAGGAGAGCACGAGGGCGCTCTTATCCTCCAAGATACATGGAAGCTTAGATTCTCCCCATAAGGTATGTCTCATTTCTTGCAAGTATTCTATGTCTGCCTTCGCTCAACATTGGTCAGCACTCTTCCCATGGGACAAGTCTACAATCTCTTGGGTCCAATTCCCCGACAAAGCTGGCTGTACCTTCACGCCGACAACGAAACCAACCTGCAAGATCAAATGACATTGAATTTGCTACCGAGATTGCCCAGTCTTTGATCATGGAGGTTCGGAAACTCCAAGCGATGTTACAAGAGCGTGAAGAGACCATAAAGGCTCTTAATGAGGAGAAAATGAATCTGGAAATAAGCGCGGCATACTTGGATTCGAGGATCAAGAAACTAGAAGAGTCCGAAAACAAGTACAGAGAGGAAAATTGGCAATTAGAGCTTGTCTCGCAGGAGAAAGAGGCCATAATAAACCAGCAAACCGACACTGTTACAAAGCTCCAGTCTCATATTATGGCTCTAGAGGAAGAGAAGTCCTACTATGTGCGGGAAATTGATGAATTACGGCAGACTCAGGCTAAGGTCAATGAAGACAATGAAGCTGTCATTAGGCATCATGAAGGGGAATTGTCGGGATTGCGGAGGTTGTTGGCCGTCGTAGAAACAGATCGCGATATTTCCAAGCGGACTATTGATGAGCTGAAGCAAGAATTGGAGGAGGCGAATAAAGCTAGTTTGCGACTCAGGCATATAAATGAGGAGTTGCAAGCGAACCAGCAAAACAGTCACGATCCTTTTCAAGAGTCCCGTGACGGGGAAAAGACTCCAGAGGGTTCACCGCCTGTATCACCTGCCAAACCCACTCCTCGCCATGGTCCACTAGAAGCAGAAACTCTCAGGTCAAGCTTGCAACACGCACACCGATTGATAGCCAAACTGAAGAATGACCTCACTCGTGAAAGAGCTGAGAAGACGAGATTACTGGGGGAAGCGAAAGACAAGCTCGATGAGAAGAGGAAGGATGGATCCGCTCCTCCATCTGCTAGGAAGAGCAGGAAGGATACCTTCAACGAAATCAAATACAAGAAACCCGCTAAGCCAAATCTCCTTGGAGCAAACAGGAAACCCAAGAGCGAAATCACTCTTCTCGACCAAGATCTAGATAATGCTGATTGGGAAGATGAACTGCAACCTGAATCCCCAAGAACTATGTCGCCGAGCCCTGCAGCACCTAGAACACCACTTGTACGATCATTCACTAATGAATCTTATGAGAGTGGGTTCGAAACGGCACAGGAACAAGAAGACAGCGCCGAAACTGCTAATGGGAAGGACTATATGACGGAGCCTGCAACGCCATCTCAGGACTACCCGACCTCAGCTGACGAGCTCACTGAAACTGAGGGCACAAGCAGAAAGCAAAGTTTTTACTCCGGCATGGGATCAATTGGCAAAGGTTCAATCACTCCTTTATCAATGAATAAGAATCGCGATAGAGGCAGTATCATTAGCATTGGTAGTGAGGACGATGACGAACGACCCTTCAGACTGGGTGGCTATCGCACCCTTGATCCAGATGCATTCCAACCAAGAGAAGAATTCAGCCCAGCAGCGGCATCGCAGCGCCTAAGGCTTCGTATCAGGAGTGGAGGAAAGGGCAGGCTTGGAAACAGAATACCCAGTGATGGGAGTATGTTTGGGCTGAAGGGAAGATACGCAGCTGACTCCATTGAATCTAGTCCCTTTCAGAGTATTCCACCAACAGCTTCCCAGAGCCCTGTATCTTCGATGAGGCCGCGGGGAAGTATAAGTAGTGTGGAGATGAGTCGAACCGGGAAGAGTTTGTTCGCAGAATTAGGAGGATCATTCATGGAGCATGATGGAGATGAGACAGAACAGGATACCCCACTTAGAAGCGGATTCGGTTCTCCACTGAGGAGGATGGTAGACGCAAGCTGCAACACTGAAGTGCCATATCCAGGTACGGAGCAAATAGTCATGATACCGGCCACTCCACCTTCCAAGCCCCCGGTAACCGAGTCCTGGACACAGTCAACTCCAAGGCATAGGCCTACTATGTCCGAATCTTGGACACAGTCTACACCAGCTCGCAGGGTTACATTTGCCGAATTTGGAACACAAGCTACGCCTCCACGCAAGGCAGTGGTGTCTGAATCTGCTACCCAATCTACGCCAAAGCTCAGGGCCGCACTATTCGACTCCGCAACACAGTTCACGCCAATCTCTTATGCAGAGTCAAGTGTGCAATCAGATATAGTGCCCAAGCCAGTCATGGTCCCTATTGGAGTTCAATCCGACGAGCCACTCAAAACTCTTCAAGTTTCTACTGGTATTCAGTTTGAGGGTTTGCCCAACCTCAGGAAGAGTACTGGTGTACAACTAGAAGATATCCAATCAGATACAAGCTCTGTTGGTATTCAACATGAGCTGGTTAAGGCGGTGACTACCATCTCGACTGGAGTCCAATCTGAAGAAATTGCTGGACCTGTTATGGTGTCCCTTGGGATGCAATCAGAGCGCGAAGGCAAACCAGAAACGAGCGAAATCGGCATACAGTCAGAAGTGGACCGTAAGCCAGAAGTTTTTGCAATTGGTACTCAGTCGGACGAGGTGCCTCACAAGGTCACCGAGCTTATTTCCACGGGAACACAGTTTGACCCAGAGCTTGAAAAAGACGAAACGGACGACGTGATTGTTATTGAGCCTGAGACTGTGAAACCCGAGATGGCTGACATGGGAACACAATATCATCCAGAGCTCGACGCAGAACTAGAAACAGATCTTGTTATGGTCCCCTTGCCTGATATGCTGGAGGAGAAAGTGTTGAAGGTTGATTCATCCACTCAATGTGACCCTGTCGAGGTCATTTTACCCCTTGTTACCGCTGCATCATCACAAACTGAGGTAGAGTCTCGGTATTCAAACCCTCAGCTATCGATTTCGTTGGTCGAGATTGCCAAACAGGAACCAATTGAGATTCAAGAACCAATCACCTTCTCTAGTATTGTCTCCCAGGACACAGCGCCAATCGAGCCGGATGTTAATCTTACCTCTCCACCAAGGGCACTTCCACCCATCCCAATGGTTTTCCCTTCAACAGAATCCTCAGAGGAAGAAACGCCCGAAGGCACGCCAAGGAAAGTATCGGAGAGTATTGAATCATTACGAGAGAGACCTATCACCCCAACTCCACAGTACGGAGAGAGGCCGCCGTTCTTCGGATCCATTTCCAGGAGAGTTAAGGGTGAAGATACTGGGTCTGAAGGCATTGTGCAAGACAAGGGCAAAGAAGTAAATCGCAGGCCAGCAATGGTCGATCAAGGGGTTCAGACAGCAATCACATATGAGTCCACGGATAGAATCCTGAAGCCTGTTTTGGTTGGACAATCATTGACAACTTCACCGAGTTATATTCCTGCCCACAATTCCCCCACCTTGCACCCTCCCAGGACCTCAAGCATGCAGTCTTCCATGCCTCATGACATCGGGAAAGGCAAGGGAGCTATGAGGATGGTAGAGAGCCCGCCTGTGCCCATCAAACGACCGGGAAGTTCCAACAGCAGCAGGTCCTTTACGACACTCTATCCTCCCCTCCCTGAAGATCATCGACAAGCTATTGCGGCTGCTCAACACAAATCCACAGGAATCGCCGAGTCTTCTACATTGATGGGCCCACCTCTTCTTCCCGCATCCGCTGCTAAGAGTGCTGCCGGTTACCGGCCCCGAACACCAGTTAATAATGCTCATTTACCCGAAGAAAGTTCAGCTTCTAGGGGAGGCAGCACTCCTCGCCCCAGGCATTCACAGACTACCATGCGCAGCGAGTTCCTATCTCCATCTTCCCATCGCTCTTCCATGTCGTCATTTGCATCCGAGTTGGATGAGAAGTTCAGAATTAACGACGAGAACATCTCACAACAACAATTGCAAAATGATCCCAGAATCATTCAAGCAATTACCCAAACTATGATTGGGGAATATCTATGGAAATATACGAGAACGGCTACCAAGAGTGGATTATCAACCAATAGGCACCGCAGATTCTTCTGGGTACATCCCTACACAAGGACATTGTATTGGAGCGAACAGGATCCTTCAACTGCCGGAAAACAAGAGCTTAGGGCTAAATCTGGTGTGTATCGCCTTTATTCATCGATGGATGGGTGACTAATAACATATACAGTATCAATTGAGTCTGTTCGTGTCATAACGGATGACAATCCAATGCCTCCTGGACTCCATAGAAAGAGCTTGGTTGTGGTAACTCCAGGAAGAGATATTCAATTCACAGCGCCAACTGGACAACGTCATGAGACGTGGTACATGGTATGTAAACATCTCCCTTTGTACACTATTGGTCACTATGAACGCATGCTGACGGCTCGGACTAGGCACTATCCTATCTACTCACTCGCAAGATGGAAGAGGAAGGTGGGGATGAAGTGGAGGAGACCCAAGATTCAGCCGATCGTTCGGGTACCCCAGAGAGATATACCGGCCCTCGAGCAGCTTCGTCATTGTCTTCATACAACCACCGGGCAAATCGCCAAACCTCACCCCTACGTAATGCTTCAAGTTTGTCGCATCGGCGGCCTCCTCCGACTACCAACCCAAATCCAGGGTCAATGTCTCGATTGACGCGAGTCTTTAAGACTGGAAGTTATACTTCCAAGAGCAGTAGACATACTAGTATATCTACGGCCCAGGCATTGTCCATGTATGACGCCAGTGAAGCCAATGACTCCATGGAGAACGTAAGATTAGATCAGGAAAGGCGAGAGAGAGATGCAGATCAAATGGAAAACGTTAGAGCATGTTGCGATGGTGGGTTTTCTGATCTCCCTACCTTTTGCATCGCATCATCTCATTTCTAATTAACTTGATGTAGGAAAACACGATGTTGGGACACTGTCACGCTCGAAGGGTTTGAAGTCTCTTCGTAATCGCCGAAGCCCACATGGTCATCACCACCATACCCATACCCATACCCAGCAAGCCCCACAGCCGCAGTTTGCTCGGACCTATCACAGTGATAATCTTAGCCATCACGATGAAGTTGATTAAGGTGGAATTGTTCATCCATGGTCATTTAAATACCGACCTGTCGCTCATTCTTGCCCTTTTACTTGGCTTCTCCCTTCGGACTGTACACCCTTTATCCTTTTTTCTCCTCGTTTGAATTCGTGCTACGTGGGTGAAAAGAATAATGTTGGAGCGCTCGCTTCCCCCAACAGATACCGGGCATATGGTTTCAGCTTCTTTCTTTTCTTTGTTATCGCCATACATACCTGCTCTCCCAGCATTTCTCACTAACTTTCTTAATCATCTTTGTTTTGCATTGCGTGTATGTTCATCGCTCTCACTCTTTTTGTGTTTTCCTTTTCGCCGCTAAGGATTATTGGAACGGGTGAGTCACCTGGACTCAGTTGCAGAAAGGGCTAGGCCTTATGGACTTGGGCACTTTAGGATTTGTCTCTTACCCTTGATACTTGGAAACGATGCGGGAACACGTCAACCAGACTGGGTTCTTTTGGGTGGTCGGGGCTGGGTTTGTTTACTTGCTTGGTTAGGGGTTTTAACGGTTCGGTAATGGAAACAGGTAGGGGGCGATTGGCTTATTTGGGGACAGTACTATATACATTATATCATTTTCCTAATTGTTGATTGAGCATTGCATTTTGTGGTTCTGGGAGCTGTATACGAGGGAAGATGGAAGGAGGCAGGATTGGTTTAAGGATGACAGTGTGATAGTGTCCATGTGAGTGACAGTTGTGGTTGTCAAGAGTAAAAGAGGGGAATATTTCCAGGCTCGGAGTGGCTTAAATGGATGTGGTAATGATCGGGTGTGCGTGTATATTTGTGGGATATTATGGCGTGTCCTAACGAGTAGCTCTGTGTACCTAAAATTATCATCACTCATATCGATTTACCATTCATTCATCTTTTTTTCCACAAAGTGCATGTGAGGAGTCGTCTCAATCTACATGTTTGAATGTAAGCAAACGGCGCAGAAACTAGGGCGCAGAGGCTGAAGCGGATGTGTATCGGCTTTTTCTATTTAGGGAGATATATGACCGCATTATATAGGTGTATAAAACAACGAGAAATCGACACGTTGGAGATATCCCACTGACATGTGCTATTAACCCATCAATACAATTCCTCAAAGGGTACTAGACAAGAATTATAGCTACCCATAATCTTGCATAAATTTTGACATGGTACAAGCTGATGTTATATTGGCTAATATATGCACAGTGCCACTAAATGACTTAAAAACTTCAAACTGACATTTTGTCCTTTGAACTATATTCCAGCATCGATTCAAAGCAAGTAACAAAGCTGCGCGTTCCCATAATTTAAACATCTCTTGTGTCAGTTGCATCCTCATTCTAGTTGTTATCGAGCCTTTCCCCAGGGGTTTCCCACAACCAGAAGCACTAGGTTTCACTTTGGGAGGCCAACCTAGGAGCACGCGTAGTGGGGAAGACACGGGTTGCCGCAGAAATAGTGACATTCTACAAATTAGGAATCAGTGGCATGCTACAAGTTTCAGTTGCTTTTAGTACCACAACAACCAAAAGTGTTATATAGTATATATACTCGCGTGTATATCTCATACGTGATCTGGTTTAGGATGCACCTGCTAATATGATTCTGGGGATCCCATATTGTTAAGACCAGGGCCCTACTCGCAGGTACAAAATGTTAGCCTGTGAGAGTATCATTAAAGTGTGGGTTTCTATTCCGTGTTAATTGTAGTCTAGTTGGCACGGCCCACGGCCCAAACTCAGGGTAAGTCATACAGAATCGTCACTTGGGTGCGGAATAGCCCTCAGGAAGATTCGATCATTCATACACAGCTTTCATTAGGATACACCCGAATCACTGTTTTCCCCATGTACAAACCACAAAGGCAACATTATAACAGTATGGAGGGAGTCTGGGTAAGACCCTATAATTCTTTGGGCATTGGGTCATTGCACATCTGCATGACGAACCAGACGATAGTCAGCCATCCGAATACCTCGGAGCTATGGGGTATCATTATTACTAGAATGGTTAGGAAATAATTTAATCGAGCAGGATTTTCTTTACCTAGGGTTCAACTAGTCTGGTCTAGCTAGCTATGGGACTTAGATGTCTCATACTGTTACCCTGAAGTTGGCCCTATGCTGCGTAATCTCGCAATTTCTTTCCACATAAAATACTATATACTAGTCGGCATTCTGCCCCATATTCCAGCTAATACAGCGGACTCCTTGATCTATTCAACCCATGGCGATCCCTCTCTCATTTCAACTTCTCATAATTTGTCTGGAATGATTACTAAGGCACGTTCAGGGTAACGAACACATCGGCGTTCCTTGTCCAAAAGATAGCTTCTCAAAATAAAGTCTGCTAAAAAGTAGCGCTAATGAACTTAAAAGGAGGTCTCGCACGCCCTGTCATGCAAAAAGTATCGAGTACTGTTATTGTGATGCCTCTGTATGTCCGTCATGATGAGAATATCCCAACATGCCTGATGCCACTCTTCAGTAGGTTGATACATAGATACAGCCCACTGTGATTCTAGAAATTGTTTGATTTTCTCTCTCTGCTATAGCAGCAACTTCAGACACTCTACGGAGTTAAGTCTTGGCTAAGTCCCAAATGGTCTTGGTCGTGGTGGAGTAGGGGTGCGCTCTGAATCCTCCCGGGTTTCCGGGGGGTTCGTCATAGCCTAAGGCTGAATACGAGTAATGACTTTAAAAAATAATAAAATTAAAAAAAAAAGTGATAGTTTGAGAGCTCTGGGTTCAGGGTAAGTTTCCTGCGAGGGGCTGTGCAACAAGCAGCCTAAACCCATCCGACAACCCGTTACCTCAGGTTACATTATCCCCTTAAGCTTCCGAAGGTAACGCCAAGCGATGATATCAATAGTCTTTCGCTCGTATACCTAGACGTGTAATTTTCTTTTGGCTCAGGGTAACTGAACGGTAGAAACCAGAACTAGTCTCAAATTTTTTCATCCTCCCTGTGTGTAACATGTCCCTAAAGTCATATTACACTCATCTCAAGACTTGAGACTTGGTTGGATGCTAGATACTAGATGCTATGTTGATCATGGATATTTGTATGTGGTTCTAGAGTGTCCCTTGCACTTGAAGGAAGAAACCTGCTTATGAGGTAAACCGATGGTTTCACGTCAACCCACGTGAAAAGGATTCACACAAAATGTGGAAGACCTCTAAACTGTTTACTTGAGTATGTACGTTACTTGTAGACGGCTCGCTACAACTTGAGCCAGACCTGCCTCATGTAGGGTTGGGAGCTAAGGGAACAGCAAGTAGAGGCCCACAGTAGTATAGTTTGTTTCAAGCTCAGTTACTTGGCTTCCTTTTGCCTCTTCGGAAGGGCATCACGCTGTTCCTGTGGGTTCTGGGCAAAGCCTGTGGGCAAAGCCAGGTGGACGGAGTCTATAGCCTATGCTGTATGAGTGTATGAGCCTCGGGAAGCTTAAGGTCTTCCGAGGTTTTCCCAAGATACGCTAACCTATGCTATACTGTGTGATACTAATCTAAGACGTTATGCTATGCTATACTATGCTATCTATGCCATGAAAAACGGGGATGTAATGCAACGACAAAGTATAAGAAGTAAGGGAACGAGATACATATGCGCTATCAGGCCTGACAGTTCCCCTCAAGGTGCTCTCTTTCCCTCTACCTCTCTAGAAAGACCAAATTTGTGAGTAGTCGGGTAGAGCTGCGTAGAGCATGGTAGGGCACGAGCAAGAGAGCGCATGAACATGAGCATGAACATGAGCATGAACACAAGCAGCAAGAGTAAGAGCAAGAGTAAGCGCAAGAGTAAGAGCAAGAGCAAGAGCAAGAGTAAGCGCAAGAGTAAGAGCAAGAGCAAGAGCAAGAGTAAGCGCAAGAGCAAGAGCTGAACTGAGAACAAGACGCACATGCCCTTTGAATTCATCTTCCGTGATAGCAACACCAGAACGTGCTACAAATCCCAGCATAGGGCTTGAGCGTACTGCGTTGAGTGTGTAGGCAGGAGAGGTCATTCCAGCTCAGAATCGTGTATTTGGGCCTTCCCCTAGCAGGGTATGGCGATCCCAGGGTAAGCCTGGGCAGTTACCCAACCTCCAGACCGCTCCCTACCCTGTATCTATGTACAAGACTAGATATCTCCTGAACAAAGGAAGTATAAACCCCATGTAAAGGACTAACAAAAGGGAAATCAAACTCAGGCCACAACTTCATAACTACACCGCCTCTGCCACCCGCTTTGATACATCTCACTTTCCTATCCCATAGGTATCAGTAGGCACCATAATAAGTGTGCCGCATTTTGTGCTACCTACCCCGCGCATGCATAGTAGGTCTCTCGGTCTCCCGGTCTTGTGTCTCTACCGCTTCTTATTGCACGGTCCCAGTTCAAGTGGGGTATGTAGCGGATAGGCTTGACGGTGCATACAGTATGTACATTTGCACCATTGAAAAGCCGTTCCTTAGATAATGTGGACAATAAAACATCCACAACCAGCTGGTAGACTTGATCTTGAGATCCGGGTTTTGAGAAGTTGATGGGAGTAAAAGGGAGTGAGACGTTTTGGGGGGGCTGATAGAACAACCAAGTATCGAGGAACCAGAGACTTCCGTGTACTGTCCTTCTCGGAAAAGCCAAGAGGGTACCCGGGATTGTGTGCCATGCCTAGCTTACCGTTACTTAAGTATCTGTATCTCCTGCTGCTGGTATAGTTACAAGCCTCTTCGGTGCAGCCAGACTAAGTTACAAGTAACCTCAGATTAAACAAACACTTTACACAAGTTCAATTTCACAGGCCACAGGCACCGAGACTAACGGTACATAACGGTAAGTACTTATGTACTTACTAGTTAGGCTAGACTTGTTTAAGACAGTGTATATGCATACTATGTACTAAGTTCTGTTACCCTGAATTCAGCCATTTTTACACCAAAACTCCACTTTTCAAAAATTTATTAAAAGCCACCGTAGCTACCTTTTACAGTCAACTAAGTATGGCCACCACAGAAGTACATCATCCTACAGTCTGCTATGTTATAGAAATCTAATTTCAGATAAATAATTTCAGATGATTCCTAGCCTTTTTTTTTATTGCTAGAAAGTTTTTTGTTGGAGAGGGACCTTTTGTTAATTAGGCAAAAACTAATTACACAAAACTACCTATACCAATATCACACAAAACATTCAAGTAGCCTTGTACCAAGTTCAATGGTTTCTATTCTTCTTGCTTAATGTACTAAACTCCATCCTTACTCCAAAAAAATGCAGACAGATCCTCCACGAACAAACCTCAACGGACCAAAACAAAAAAGAAAAAGAATCAAAAATAAACCTCACAACCCGAATAGAACTTAAATCGTAGCAAAGCAAAGCAGTGCAACCGATAGTAGTAGTAGAATATGCAAGACCAAAGTGAAATCTAGAGGCGTTAAAATACACAACTGCCAACCTAAGTGCGCCAATAAAAATCCTGCTATTATCCACATGTAGCCTCGAGACCCTTGTATAACTTGATATTCCGCTAGCGAGGGTTATTTTGGGGGACAGCAACTTGAAAACAAGGTTAATCCAGAGATTCCAAAAATGCAAAAGATGCTACAAAAGTAAAAGGAAGCGGGAAAGAAAATCGTGAATCGCAATCATTATAGGTTTTACCACTTTTCATTGCACTGTTGTTCTGGTTGCCGTCATTGAGTCGAAGAAGGAGGGAGCTATGCTTTCCTCTCCACATCCTCTATTCCACCACCAGAACACACCACACTTTCAATGCCCAGCCCCGCTTTCTCCAGTCTCCGTCGCTGCAGTTCCAAATCGGCCCCAAATGCCCCACTCATTGGACTAGTTGGCACTGACCATGTATCGGGGTTGTCATCCTCGCCACTGAGATTCAGCTTGCATGGGCGGTTTAGTTGGAGGTGATGTTTGCTCGAGTGGGGTGGGTTAGTCTGGGCAAGAGAGGCAAGATTGGGTAAGGGCATAGACGGGAAGTCATCGATTGGAGACGAGGAGTTGACCTATGAATACTGTGATTAGCCCCAATAATTTGATAAAATCAAAAAAAA
>Ga0307511_10002664_pt1 | contig 18605 bp, 21 predicted proteins | sample 13_EM_MG_FD_200266 | JGI IMG/M metagenome (GOLD analysis project Ga0307511, IMG submission 200266) | Populus trichocarpa ectomycorrhiza microbial communities from riparian zone in the Pacific Northwest, United States - 13_EM | ecosystem: Host-associated > Plants > Roots > Unclassified | place... | reverse complement strand
GGGAACCTCCAATCCCCCCAGTTGGCAGCGAAGCTGCAGTATTCAGGTTTATCCTATCGACATGCATATTGCCTCGGCATGGGAACCTCCAATCCCCCCAGTTGGCAGCGAAGCTGCAGTATTCAGGTTTATCCTATCGACATGCATATTGCCTCGGCATGGGAACCTCCAATCCCCCCAGTTGGTAGCGGTGCAGTGGTATTACACCCTCGACTTTTAGATGGCCACGAAAAGCTTTCCATTGGTAGCTAAGAAGTGGTATCGCATCAGTGCCCACAGCCTAGACATATATTCTACAACACACTCACCTCTTGATAGTTCAGCAACTTACTCGACATCAGACATCAGACATCAGCTTCAAGGTCACTCACATTATGGAGGCCAAGAACGGATTGCTTGAGCCTGAGTGTTCAGTGTATCATTAGAGGGAGTTGAGGGATGACTTGCATAACCCGTGGAGGGTTAAGGTGGCACATGGAGGAGTTCAGCTTGCGCGTGGGTTCTGATTTGGGAGCGGTGCTAAACGAAACCCGCGGAGGAGGGGTTCACGGTGCCAACGGAGGTGGGGATTGTGGGGGTCGAGGCTTTAGATGATACGATGTTACAATAAGATCAAGAATTGGTCTACACTACATGCTCATCCTCGGCGTCCTCGGTATTCTACAATCCCCGGCCCATCAGTTACAAACATATATGTGTTTCATACATTCAACATATGTATGTACAATACAGCTATGTATCTACAGTATATACATATGTACTGTATATATGTATATAGGTATGAATGTATGTTGATATATACAATCCCTACTGGTGAAACACGGATTTGAGCCTCACACTCGGGCTTGCGATGAGATTAGCCGGAAGAACAAAGACCTCGGGCAGGAAACAGTGACTTTGGGATAGAAAAAAGCACATGTCGGTATTTTTGGGAATGAAAAGGCAGACGAGTTGGCAAAGAAAGGAGCAGCAAAGGCACCAACGAAGACCTGGATTACCGAAGGAGGGTTGAAACAGGCTTGGGTCAAGAAGAGAAAAGCGGAAAGGGCAGTGAAAGGCACGGAGATGGGGGGGACACTCAAGTGGAACCGAAAAGCATTACTCAACTACATCCAATGTCGAACTGGGAAGGGGAGACTAGGGATGTGGGGGAACACGCTAGACCCTTGGGAGGATCCAACCTGCAGTGCCATGAACTGGAAACCGGCAAACATGTGGCACTGTATATATTTCCGGGGAGTGAACTGGGAAGAGGTGGATCCAATGGATGGTAGGAAGGTGTGGATGCGGAAGAGGCAGGAGGGGGAGAAAGAGGTGATTGTAGACTTGGTGGAGGATTTCTTTACCAATTTTGAACCTCTAAGTTACTTGTTTGATGGGTTACGTCTTCAGGGAGGGCTGGAATGGGGCGTGGTGGCGGAAGTTGAGTTATGTTTATTCCGGGGGCGGTTTCCTTTGTTCTTTCATAGGTTCGGGAGGCAGGCCGTTTATGGAGGCCGTTGTTCCGTGGGAGCTGAACCTTCAAATGGGACCGTCGCATGACGTACAGGCTTTAAAATCGCTGCAACATCTCAATGCCTTCGAGTTTCTTAAATAACTCAACAACCATATCGGTACCGTCTGAAATCTAAATACAGATACCAAAGAATAGAATCCAAGATTGCAACCAGGTTGGAGAATTGGAAGTGAAATGAAAAGTGAAGGTGCATCTAGCAGCGCTTGTACCAGCCCCCCGCTGCAGTTACAGCTGGCACTCGGTCATGGCTGCTTCTCTACAACACTTGAGATACAGACTCTAGAGCTGTTTCTAGGCTTTAAGCAAGACCATAGCAAGTCTAGCATGATCTGCATCTGGTCCTCTGGATTGTGATTCTGTGCAAGAATGTACCTATTAAAGTGAATCCATGCATGGTACATACGGATACATAGGGCTGAGATCTAGGCTGTATGAAGGGTATTTATTGACCGTGCTCAAGTAATTCAGTGATTACTATTGCCGTATGGACTGGAGTATTGTCTTGTGGAAGTCTGGCACCGCTAACCGTGTGGTTGGTTAGCAGCTATTCAATGACAGAGAGGACTAGCATCTTGAGCAACCGAACAATAGACAAGGGGGTTGACTGATTAACCTGCTAAGGATACGGAATCTCTATGGCTTTGTATCAAAAGCATCCTAAAATAATAATAGAAACGTTTTTGCCCTTTCAATGCAGTCCTTATACTGCTTTTCCTTAGATGTCCAAAATACCCAAATTTGCTAAACATGTGCTGACCGCTGTACTATGTATTTATCACCCTAAACTCCCGGGACTACCCCAAATTCTACTCTCCAAATGTCTGGTAGTCTAGTACTATTACCCTCAGGCTGTCTGATCTTGATAGTCACTTGGGTAGTCCATATTCTCAGAGGTAGTGGTCCAAGGTATCCACCGACGCTTGACTATTATGAGGGCAGCAGTCTTCCCGAGCCTGCTCTCTATTCCATGTTTTATTCTACTTCATACATCAAACTATAGCCCGTCTATCTTGGATGCTGAGTTTCTTTGACCTATCTGAACTAGGAGCATTTTCAATAGTGTAGAAGACTTTTTTTATGGCACTGTATGTACTCGAGTATGTTAGACGTTGCCGCTCGATACGTTCGCTTGAGCAATGCTGAACTACAATCAGAGAAGAGTCTATGAACCTTTTTCTTAAATCTAAGATTTTTTCATGCATTTATCTAGCAGCCTTAATTTTTTACATTTTTTGTAACAAGAGATGAACAGTAGTCGAGAGGGGTATTATCCTCGCTCTCTTGCATCTACAACATTCAATTACCGTGATCTCATAGAATTCTGGGGCCCTTGGCCAAATACCCAAAATTCCTAGATCTGACGGCTGAGCCGAAGTATACTTGAAATGACGCTGGGAATGGCGCCTAAATCAACCCTAAGATCAGCTCAGATTTCATGCGTTTCAGGGTAGCTGGCAACGCAGCTGGATGTCACTGCAAATGTAGGTGGGGATGTAGGTGGGAATCTAGGCAGCTCCGCCAAAATCACCACCAGAATCAGCCTCACCGCCAGAATCAATGCCAAAATCACGTGGGAATATTGAATTCTCGCTGGGAATGAGGGTGAGAATATCGCTAACTCACCGCCGGAACCACAGCCAGAACGAATGCCACTATCACGGGGGTAATGACTGCAAGTGTATGTAGGGAGGAATATAGGTCAAATTCACCACTGCAACAATCACGGTTGGAATGGAGGTGGGAAATTTGCATTACCTCCGACCTCAAGCGCGCGTTAAACTCCGCTATGTTTACTTCTATGCTCATGGGATTACGTTGCAAATCCCCGTTACTACATGTGTGATTGGTAAATCAGACCCAGGCGCATGTTCTTGATCCTCAGATATCAAAAATGAGAAAAGGTTTGAAATGCCCTTCGGCAGGTACGTTGTTCGCCAGTGGATGCAGTACCCTGTACCAAACGCTCGTATGCAAGGACTGCAAAAGGGAGACATTCGAGCTACAGAAACTAGCTGAGCTAATGTTTGATTATGGATATGCCTATGGTCTGGTTTGTGGGACACCGGTATTGAGGGAGAGGATATCTGTGCTGGTGAAACAGGTGGGGATATGGGTTAATAAGGTAAATTACTTTTGCGAAGTATATTTCCCCAAAATACTGGCCAAACATGGGCAAAGCGGTGTCAGAGTGGGTCTGTGAACATCGGGGGAGGTTTGAATCGTGGAGATGGAATGAATTGTGAGATGAGGACACGGGTACTGCCTGTGGTGAGAGGATGTATTCTCGCTTGGCTGTTGCTATGTAACCAGCGACTTGACAACCATGTGAGTATCTTTTTGAAAAAATATAAAAAACCACCATGTGCAAGGTTCAGGGTAACCTTTAGGAAATACTCTCGCTGGGATCCTAATATGACAAGCCGTGACAATGACAGGGTATTGCAAATGGTGACAATGGGTGGAGCATATAAGTAATTAGCTTTCAGAAAATATATTGGGATAGAACTGTTGGAAGTACTCTCGCTGCTAAGGTACTCATTTCCCAATCCGGGTCGGGAAAGGATTAAGTCAGCGCATGAGACAAAGCCATGCGAGCGTCCAAATGGAGGCAATTGAAATGAGCTGGGAATGCGCCGGCGAAGTGAAGAAAATGGCAGAGCACAAGGGCCACCAGCCATAGCCTCGTAATCTCACAACTACTTAAGCATGGGTGCCAACCAAACTATAAGCTTGCCTACTGGTGTTTAGAGGTAAATAAATATAGCATTAGGTCTCTACATCCCCCTAAAGGAATCTCATACTGTAAAGATCACTGAAGAGAAGTAGATTGCTTGATGAGAAGGGAAGCAACTAGAGGGATCATATCCTGATACATGTATCCAACAACTCGGTAACTGAATTGACCGCAGGTGTACAGATAAGGGGGCTGAGCACGACAACTGGGGGGTGATCCAGCATTAGTAGTGATGTGCTGTAGATAGGTAGTCTCAGTATCCGACCCTCAAGCTTGGCACAGCTGTATAGCTTCCCTATGTCTTCATAACCTGCCCATTGATTCCTCTTCAACATATGCCTATGCCATCCTCGGTAGCGTAAGGGAAAGGGAGATATATCCCTTGATGGTCTTCTCGAAAAGGTTGAGGAGTACTGGCAGGGTTCGAGTCCCGGTTACGCACCGTAGAATAAAATGTGCCATGAGTTAGCCGGTTCTCGATCAGAAATTACCTGACAGGGGAGACATAGCACGGTGAGGCTCGGGGGAGCCGAGCCGCGGGCGAACCCCTTTTTTTGTTGTTTGGCACAATAATTTTCTCGTTACTCATCGTAAGGAGCGTATGACGAGCCACCGGGAAACCCGGGTGGATCAAGGGTTGGCGACTCAGCCTTGTAGGAAATACTCTCGGCCGGAAGAAACAACGTCGACCATGGGTTGGAAAGGGCACCTTTGAATTATGCGGGTAGAAACCAGGGTATCCGATGTGGCAAGTTTGAATTTGGGCGACAAGGTGTTCACGTGCGAAGACTCTTTTTGTCCGATTAAATCGCAGCGAATGCCAAGATCAAGCTAGAGTAGCGAGAACGAGAAAAGCGAGAAAGATATCAAGGAGAGTTAACCAGACTAAGGGGAGTTGATTAAAAAAAAAGAAATGTGTCCCAAAGTGGAAGTTCAGGGTAACCTGAGCAATAGGAGAAATTCTGGCCAAGAGCCAATATTTAGCGCTTCAAGAGCTACTTTGGAGGTATTCTGGTTACCTTAGAAGTTGGCAAAATAGTATTCTCGTGTGAAATAGACTAATTGGGTGCCAACCAGACTAACTAATTGGAGCATTTCCTGAAATCACTTACGGGGTCATCTAGAATTCATGCCCGGTTGAGGCAGGTAGATAAGAGGCTGGGCACGAGAACAGCCGGGAGATGATTCACTTCCGAAACTTCCCTATCTCTTCATAAGCATGCCCGCTCCACCTCAATATATGCCCAGCCTCGGTAGCGTAAGGGAAAGGGAGATATATCCCTTGATGATCTTCGTGAAAAGGTCGAGGAGTACTGCCAGGGTTCGAGTCCGGTTAAGCACCGTAGAATAAAATGTGCCATTCGTTAACCGGTTCTCGATCAGAGATAGCCTGGCAGGGGAGAGGTAGCACGGTGGGACTCGGGGGAGCCGAGCCGCGGGCGAACTCCTTTTTTTGTTGTTTGACACAATAATTTAACTTTTATTTTTTAGGGGGGTATTTCAAAGATTGTTTATTCATAGGAAGGCTTCTTTTTACCTAGATTGGTTTGTTTGACCCTCCAGCAGCGGCCTCCATGCATTCTGCGTGCGTGCCATGCTGATATCTCAATCCCTCCCCTCCGCAGATCCTCAACCCTCCTTCCTGGTTGTGTGCAGCACCTTCAACTCTCTCTGCTCTTCTCCACCACCCTCTCCTCCACCGTGCACAAGCTCACCACGGTCAGCCACTGGTGGTCTCAGGTGCAGTCAGGAACGCCTTCAGGGCCCTGAAGATGGCGTTTGTATCACGAATATTAGCCCCTGCCGCAACCTGATAATGGGGACGGATACCGAAGTTGATCACGTACTTCTGCTAATAGTCCCTCACACTCAAGCGATCGAGACCTACTCAAGAGGCTAAAACATTTGGTGCCAACCGCCCTGGACAGTCATACCGCAGCCAACACCAACCACCAGCCCCTCATATTATCCCCAACTACCTAACAAATCTACCCAATTTGAAGACCGTGGGATTGAGGCTACAACCCCCCCCCCATAGAATCTCACCTAGCCTTGCTTAAAGTCTTAGACTGCAATGCACGTGTGAAAGCCTTCACGCACTGCTCTCTCAAAGGCCTCAAGGAATTTCCCAGTGCATGGAGGTAGAGCCTCGATCACAAAAGTAGACTAAGAGTCCTCCAATCTTCGATCGAGCCTATAATGAGCACTAGACACTTGATATCATGGTTGTTAAGGCTCTTGTAGCCGAGAAGGCTGCAAACCGAGAGGCATAAAGGTTGGCTAAAGAACTGAAGGCCAAAAAAGCAAAGGAGCATCCAGAGGCTCAAAGACTGCATAGGAGGGTACCTTGAGGCTTTAAGGTTATGATTCCGTGAATAGAGCTTGTCTGAGCCTCCCAAAATGCTTGAAATTTAATGCCGAGCTGCGGTGGCCATAGTATTATATATACTGAGCGACTGGAATTTATATTAATAGAGCTTATATAGCGGACCTATGGTAGCCTATGGTTGCTAGTAGCGGTCATTATGGCGAGTGGTTATCATGGAAGGGGTGGTTGTAGTGGGTGGTGAAGGTGTGAGGGCTCTAGAGGCTCCAGGGTAAATCGAGGTAGATTGTGGATATGAGATTTGGATTTTGGGGGTGCTTTTAGACTACATATATCTATTGTTCTCATGATAGGCCTAATGCAAAGGTTGCTGATATATTGAGAAGAGTAAACCTTTGAAATATCCCTCGCTTAGTAAAACATGTATCACTTGGTCATGCTAACTCGAATCTCCCAAGCAATTGTTCCACTGCTGCCACCCTCTTTCCACGCTCTTACTTGCCTTTAGGCGCTCCTACAGCCGCCGGTTGTAGGTATTAGTCCAGATCTGATTGGCTCTGCACTCCCCGGATATACGCACTCCTATTAGCTCTGGTTGCACTTCTGATTGGCTTTCCTTTAGGCCCCAGTCGCGTCCTTCCTACAGGCTCCGGTCATGTCCCCCCATAGGCTCTGGTTACGGCCTCTCTCTATAGGCGCCCTTACCCCATCAGCTCTCCCATGCGCACTTTATATATTTCTATAATCTGGTAGGCATGTTCAACGCGCCCCAGCTTCTAATTATGAGCTTCTATAGCTGCTAGGTAGGCTCTATTGGCTCTCAGTTATAATAGTAGACTTGCTCTTATACATAGCCTACTTAGCGACGCTTCAGGGTAAACTTTACTTCAGCCCCATTCCAACTATGTTGCTATAGGCTACTTCTCACGGTCGCTTTCTATAATTAATTATTGACTCCTAAATAATATAGGGCATAGCCATAGACCGTTTGTAAGTGTAAGGCATAATTAGAGACCTACATGTGCTGTAATCTGTAGACTTTAATGATAACTTCCGAAAATCATATATCATGGCTAGTGGTTTGATCCGCGATCAGAATATGAACTATGACTACAAGAGTATAACTCAAGTTTAATGCAGCATCAAGGATAGAGACCACATATATTTATTAGGTCGAGTATTGGTAATAATAATCCCAGCTATTATTAATTCTATATATTATACAAACTATATTAGGCAATGTACCATTGGGAACATAACTACGGTATTTAACCATGAGCCAAGATACGATAGCACAAGCTATCAAACTTACCCTCTTGAAGCGCAACCAAGTAGGCTAGGTATAAGAGCAAGTCTACATACTATAGCTATGAGAGCAGATAGAGCCTGCCTAGCAGCTATAGGAGCTCACAATTGGGAGCCGGAGCGCGTTGAACATGCCTATCAAATTATAGGAATATATAAAGTGCCTATGGGAGAGCTGATGGGGCAAGAGCGCCTATAGTGGGGGGACGTAACCAAAGCCTATAAGGGGAGCCTATAGGGGAACATGACCGGAGCCTATAGGAAAGCCAATCAGAAGCGCAACCAGAGCGCGATCGGAATCCACTGCCAGATTGCCCAGTTCCGATGCAGGGCAATGACCAGGAGAGTCTTCAGGGTTTCGGGTCTTATCATTTGCGCTATGTTTCACCGTATCGGTAGTTGATCCCTTCTTGGGACAATCCCCTTCCAACTTTTCTGGCCTTGTATTTCTCGATGGTACCGTATGTCATTCTCTTCACCAGGTAGATCCATTTGGTGTACCCAATTCTCATTCCTTGGGGGATGTCTTTCTTGCGGATTTTGGTGAACATTTTGTATCTGTTTAGCTGTTCCCTTTCCTTGGTTCGAGCCTTAGCCCATTCAGCAGCCTGTGGCGAGCTTCTGGCTTGCTCATCGGTGGTATGGTCTAGGTCGGCTCCTACTGCGAGTATTTTTCACTGAACCTCTTTTGTGGATTTCCTCATTCCCAATAGGTCTTTCCATTCCTCCACAGTGATCTTTTTCTTTTTGGGGGCTGGTGGTGTTGGTGATTCTTTCATGAAGGGTTCAGGTGTATCCTAGTTTGACTTCTGGTGGTGGGGGTGCGTCTGGTTCTTCCTCACTTGAGCCCTCTTCAGTGTCTTCGATGATGGGTTTTGGCCCTTTTGCCAGCTTGAGTTGTCCAGCCATCGTTATTACGCAGTATGTTCTGAAGGTCCATCACTCTTCCTTCGTAGCTTTGTAGGGAGAATTTGTATGTTACTTTGTAGTCATAGACTATGACCTGTTGCCCGAAGGGTCTGAGGTTCTATCTGGGTCTTTTCGTAGCAAGATCTCGATGGGGGTTTTCTTTGTAGGGTTTTGTGTGGTAGCCTGTTCTTGACATGCTGCAGAATCTGATGCTTTGTCCTTTGAGGTTGATACCTCTTTGGTCAAACTCGGTTTGTAATGGAGCATTCCTGAATTCTCCGCCCCAATCTGCTTGTATTTTAGTCACTCGGAGCGGTTGTTGGTGGGCCGATGATACTGTTGTTTCCAGCTTATTGATGATGGTAATCAGTGTTCTTCCGGTGTCGCACTTCTTTGTGAGTTCCTGAGTGAACATGTACCTACTGTGGGCTTCTACTATGACCATGAGGTATCTGTATTGCTTACCAGCTGTAACTGGGTCGATTGGTCCTATCAAGTCAACGTGGATTCGTTGGAGGGATTGGTTGGTTCTGACCTGGAGACTCCTTGGTTGCTTCAGGCTTGGTGGTTTGGTGGCTTTTCCTTTCTCACACGCCTTGCACCGGATTTCTCTGTCTCAAGCTTTTTTGGATACCTGGGCATGGTTTGAAGAGTACTATAAAAACAATGTCCAAACCTTTCATGCATCTCTTTTGCTACCTCTTTGTTTTTCCCTTTAACCTTAGCTATTCTGTTTTCTTCGACTTTAACCCACAGCCCTTGGCTGTCTCATTCAATGTTGTAAAGGATCTTCTTTCCTGCTTTTACTGTCCCCTTGGTATTTTCCATTGTCATAGTATAACTGCCCGGCATTCGGAGTCCGCTGATGATGTCGCTGTACGAAGGTTGTATAGACATTCTCCCAGCCTCATCGTTTTTCCGTTGTGCTTGATTACCAGTATTCCCATCAAATTACATGTTGATTTAGGATTGTCGTATCCGGTTATCGCTATCTGGAGGTTCGTTTTGCACATCTACTAGTCGGCTTAGGTCATTGGTTGTGTGGTGGGTAGCGGCAGTGTCGTATTCGAAGTAGTTCTTCCTTGCGGCGGTGGTTTTGCCTACCCTGATAGCTTAAATTGTGACTCCCTTGGAGTCACTATCATGGTCGGAGCTCTCGTCCTTCTTTGCCTGTTGTGCCTTTTTCTATTCTCACTTCTTCGTAAAGCATTCTTCTTCTGTGTGATTTAGCCCTTTTCATCCTTTGTCTATACAGTACTCACAGTGCTTTCCATTGTCTGCCTTTTTTCCGTCTGTCTTCATGATAATGGGGTTTTCTTCTTTGTCCTTGTTTGGATCTCATTACTCGGTGGGTTTCTGGACTACCAGTTCGTAGGTGTAATCCTTTGCTCTGGTGTTCTCAATTTTATTGGAGTAGAAGGGGGTTGGTAAGGAGAAGAGGAGGAAGTCGGCTTTGATAGTAACGCATTTTGAAAAGGCTTTCAATCCTTTTCCGAGTCTTTTGACTGTGTCGCTTGTTTCTTCCACCCTGGACATTATTCCTACGAACCTGTTCCGATTTACCTCGAAGTTGTTAACGTGTTCTTTGATTGTATGTTTTCGGTCGTCGAATTGGATCTTTCTTAACCTTTCGTATAGTGCCTAGAATTCCGTTATTGTTTTTCCTTTATAGACGTCCTTGAGGACTTTCTAAGCTTCACTTGCTAGTTCGCATGTCCCGATTCCGCTTCTTACATTTTCTTCGCAATTCATGAATATTATAAGAAGGGTAAAATCATTTCCGTCATCCCATTCTTGTACCACGTCAGGTGGTGTGCTGGGTTTTGTATAACTACAATCCCCCAGGGCCCACACTTGCCTGCTCCCTACTTTTGCAAGTCAGAATGCTAATTTGATATTGATGAGCCATGCTGGGTAGTTTCTTCTTCTTTTTCTATTCCCTCTTCCTTTTCATTCTGTTGGCTGGTCCAGCCAGCTTGACATCAATGAGGGGATTGTTCAGTCAGACATGCTGACGGTAGGTGGTTGCAGGGTTGGGGGTTCTGGTGGATGTTGGCCTAGGTCTGATTCGTCTTTTGGCTTGGGAGTTGATGTTCTGGGAGATGGATGTTGTGAGTTTATTTCCGTTAGTTGTTGTTCGAGGGGTTGGTCTTCGGTTGGGGTTGGTCCTGTTTCTGAGGTGCTCGTATGATCGATGGGTATAGGACTTCTATATCAAATGCTTCTTCTGCGGTGATTTTGTCGTCTAGGATTGAGAGCTGTTGGGGGTTCGTTAGCAGATCGTCTAACAGAAGTTTTTCTGTGCAGATCCTTGGTGGCCCCAGAGTATCGCACGTTCTTTGGTATAGTTCGTCCTCTTGTTGGGATGGTTTGTGGTGGTCCAACTTGTTGGCAGGTGAATTCGTAATGTATATTTTAGTACTTCTTCGCAGCGTATCTATTCGTTGGTTTGCTCTTCTTGTTTCCTCCGGCGTTTCGTTGCACTAGTGTGTCGCTGGTCCTACAGGGAAGTTCTTTTTGTTTAGTCGGTTGACTTTCTTGCGGTGGTTTGGCGAGTCTAAGCCGCAGATATCTCAACGATTTTCTTCTTGGGTGCCGTTCAGCGGAGCGCTGGGCTCATAACCTGTAAAGATTACGAGGTTATGGCAGGAGGAATCTTGAGCAAAAGGTAAAAAAGAATATTCTCAGAGCTAAGGTATCGCTATAGTTCGATGTCTATGGTCCTTGTGCTATACTCCCTTTTCCGGTGATTTCCCAGCTCTTTTATCCTTCCCCAGTGGCTCCAATTAGCCATATTAAGTCCCTTGGTCTCAGCCCGCATATCCCGATTGTAGGTTTCTGCAGCTGCCGTGATCCCAGCAAGTGAGAGTATTCCTTAAAACCTTCTCACAAAGTTCTCCCCTAGGGGATGTCTAGACTCAGCCTACAAGATGCCCTTAATGCTAAATTTTAAGCTAGTGGTTGCAGAAGTATTGTGCCTACGAGTAATGAGTTCCAAAAAAATTCAAAAAAAGGACGAACCTTCCCAAACCAGCTCAGGGTAACACTCTCACACTAATCTATTTTAGGTACTGCTAGCATAGACCTAATTCTAGCCACTAGTCCTCCAAACACTACCTCCAAAACAACCACCTCTACCCAATCATTTATTTTTCTTGAGATAGCCCTATTTTTATTTTTATTTTTCATATACTCATTACTCATTTTCGGCCCCAGTGAGGAGGCGATGATGAGCCAGCGGGGACCCGGCTGGATTTAGGCGGTGGCCAGCGTCTATGCACGCACAGGTATGGAGAAAGTATGATAAATTCGTAAGGAATGTAATGCCTCGTAAGGGGATGAAAGGAAATTTAGTGAGACTGCTTAATCTCTTCCTGCCAATTGCTTGTGTCGGTAGCTGAAGAATTCCTCGACAGCGTCCCAATCCTCCTCCTCCTCTTCTACCCATATCGGCTTGTCTGTATCCTGCCAAGTCCGGGTAGAGCCGAAGGCTTTTGCACCAGTCGCAATTTACATGGGCCATTGCCCACTTCCCCAAAGAAAGTGCCATACATGTATAATATCTCACCCACATTAGGTCCAAAGATGGTTGATTGGTCGGTTACCCGGCGATGCCGGTTTCCTGGTGACGTATGTTAGTCTCCCGACTAGTCGACTAATAAAACAACAGTCCAAACTACACCAGCTCATAGATAATCCGTAGGAGCCATCGGCGTACTTCAGCTCTACATGACGGAGCAGAATACGGTCCAAGTTAGTACCCACCTTGCTGCCAAGGTTCTTGATGTCCCTATCCAGCTGTCGCAGTTCTCCCGCTCAGGCCTACCTCAAGATAATAAACTCCCTACCCTAAATTTGAAACACCCTGACTACGATATCAGCATGACGCTCACTACCGGAAGAAAATTTCCAAGCATACTTTGTTAGCTGACCAAAACAGCACGGTGAACAAGTCGGAATGCGGACATCTATTACATATCTCTCACTAGTTATCCACCTAGTAGCTCATCTATACAGACACGTACGTTTGTGACACTGTCGGCTGATGTTCTGTGTCTTGGTCAATGGGATTGAAAAAAACTTATTTCAAGTTTGAAGTTTGGATGTTTGTCAAGAAGCGCCGCGGCTTGTGCTGGGTTTTATCCATTTAATTCAAGTCTGAAGAGGAGATCACTTCCTGTCACAGGAGTTGAGGGTAACTCGCCGCGGTGGGAGCCGAATCTTTGTTTTTATTTGTGAGCTGAGGTGGGTGTTGAAGGTGCGGGAATGTCTTAGCTCTAGCTAGTCCGGGTCCCCGTCGAATTTGTCCCTTCTTCCTGATCGAACTTTCCTTGGGAGAACTTGCCACTTGTGCCTGGTACTTTTATGCTCAGCTTCGGCTTCCTTCACACCGAAAAAACAACTAGTGGGTGTAAAATAGTACGGTGACCAAGTCGGAACGCAGCATCTATCATATATCCCGCATCAGCTATCCTACGAGGAGCTCATCTATTAGGACACATACTTGGTGACACTGCCCACTGCCGGCTGATGTTGTGTGTCTTGGTCAGTGGGATTGAAGAGACGTTATTTCAAATTTGAAGTTTAGATGCTTGTAAAGCAAAGCCGCGACTTGTGCTGCTGCGGAGAAGTTGAGGGTAGCTTGTCGAGGTGGGGTTGAAGGCCCAGGAGCACGCTAAATGGATTCCACGTTTAGTATATTGATATCTCTTCATTCGGATTGGTAGCCATACCCTCCAGCTCGGCAATGGGCTGTCCAATTACCTCGCAATTCCCCAGTACCGAGTGCCCCGTGCAGCACAACGGTTATAGGGTCCTCAGTATTCTTGCTCCATACAAGGGTAGAATTGCGAGAGTCAATGGTAAGAATAAGGACCCCACTAGATCGCGGGACCGCCGGCCATGTGGCCGGGGCGGGCTTGTCCACTTTGGCATTCAGTTTGGCTTTGATACACAACAATGTTGTACCCCCCAGTCGGTGTGCTGGGTATGGCTCTGGGAGTCAGATGTCAACCGTGGCCTCAATACTCGAGCCTCACCGTTCAGCCCCGAGGCATCGCTTATGCAGTTATCGTCCCATGCGTCGACCATGATATTGTTCCAACAGTATGGGCTGGGGTTATATGGCTCGTTGAATGTCTGCAACCCTTTTGGCAACATGTATATTCTACACCCTTTTCTCTGAATTCGTTTCTGAAAAAGGTGCGTCAATATCAGTCTGATTGTCAATGTGAGAAAGTATCCCATTGTAAGAGACGCCTGGGAAAGAGAAATCGATAATCGGAGTACTGTCTTATTATCGAACTTCTAAGGTATGAAACTCCTCTACCACAGGGGAAAGAACAAAAATCTTTGTGCCAAACAACAAAAAAGGAGTTCGCCCGCGGCTCGGCTCCCCCGAGTCCCACTGTGCTACCTCTCCCCTGCCAGGTTATCTCTGATCGAGAACCGGTTAACTATTGGCACATTTTATTCTACGGTGCGTAACCGGACTCGAACCCTGGCAGTACTCCTCAACCTTTTCACGAAGATCATCAAGGGATGTATCTCCCTTTCCCTTACGCTACCGAGGCTGGGCATATGAGCAATAATCAATAGGCAGGCTATGAAGAGATAAGGAAGCTGCGGTATCTGAATCAGTTTTCGTGCCCAGCCGCTTATCTATGTACCTGCGGTGAAGTCTCCCGACGGGGAATCAGACTACGACGGGGCATGGACCTGGATGATCCGTTTTTTTTTTTTTTGAGCCTATACGCCTAATCAACCTAAGTGTATGAGACTGGATGACCCATTAAGGCGCTTTGAGGATTACTTCTAGTCTGGTTGTACGACTTATCAAAGGGTCAAATAAGCTCATTTCAGAGCTAACTCCATATTTATTTACCTCGGAAACACGAACAGGCATGCTTAAGTAGTTCTATCCCGAGATATTTTCCGCGAAGCTAATTACTTATATGCTTCAGCCATGGTCACCATTTGCTCTACTCAGTCTTTGTCATGGCTTGTCATGTTGGGATCCAAGCGAGAGTGTTTCCTAAGGTTACCCTGAATCTTCAACATGGTGGTTGTTTTTGATGATTTTTTAAAAAGATGCTCACATGTAACAAAGTATGTGAGGATACTTGGTAGGGAGCAGAGAGTTACAGTAGGCAGTAGGTTATGCAGGTCTGGGCGTAGTGGGGCAGAGTGCGTAGATGGTAATATACGAACGATGCGGTGAAGGCTTGCTTAAGTGGGAGGAAAATGCGGAGCGTAGCGAGCTGGAAGATAACCAGAAGTAAGGTGAGACACAGCTGGCAGGGGTCTGGTATGCGGCCAAGGAGATGCAAGAGTCATGAATTCCCTAACCCCAGAGCGTGCCAACCAGACTACCCCAGAGCGCAACTGAACGCCAGAAGGGAGCAGAGCGGAAAAGCCGAAATAAGAAGGTAAGTAAAACACGAGATATAAGGGTCTACGGACATAGGGCATAATATGGTAACCTAGAACAAAAGTAAGAACAGCCGGGTATAGTTAACGACCAGATGGGCTGGCGAGTTCGGGGTAACTAGGGTAGCGCTATCTGTGCTGGTACTTCGGTGTGTAGAATGTTCTGACCCATACGTCAATGTGGCCCATGCATCAATGGGACGCTGTAGATGGTTGGGCCGGCCGACCCATCAATCGCGCTAATGGCCGACCCATTCATCAATGGGCCAAGCCTACCTATCAATCGGACAGCCATGATAATATTTTAATATAATTATCTCATATATATGGAACTATTGAGAAATAGGGGACTATCTTTGTTTTTTTGGAGTCTATACGCCTAATCAGCCTAAGGCTATGCGGCGCCCCCGTTACCATCCCCGAAAGGGGTGGCATACCCACGGGAAAACGGGCTACATAAACGTCCAGCCTTCCAAACCAAAGAAATTTCCAAGGAAATACCCCTCTTCCCCCGCCACACCCTCTGCCGGTCCGTCCCCGAGTAAATATATGCCTCCGCCATTACGCCCCTACTGGCCCTCCCCTAAAAAGCAACGAAACGTACAGTAAGAAATCAACGCAGGTCAACCTTAGAGAAAAACGTCTCCACCAGGTCCACCGTGTAAAGCCCTTTTTCGTCCTTCTGCTTCCTAGCCCACCTCGCCCTGTCATCCACATCTTCTCACGTCCTCCACCTCTGCTCTATATCCTCACCGTGTGTACAGACCAAGGCCAGGTGCTTGCCTGTCTCCGCATATCTTCCACATTTCCGGCATTCCGGTTTGTCTGATTTTCTGATCTTATGTCGCCAGGCTTGTAGATTGCCTTTGCCGGTGCGACATTGGACATACATGACTCTAGCCTTTCGGTTCCATTTCACCATCTCTCTTCCTCTCTCTTCCTCTTCCATGCCTGTTTAAGCCCTACCTCCATGATCTAGGGATCATCTGGATAAAGGTTTGTGGCTTGTTTTGCCAGACGGGCCGTTTCTTTGTTACTGTATACAGTGCCTGGGGGAAAGTTTCCGCGCACTCCATTTTATGCAGCGATCGGCACCCAGTGAAACATGAATAACATGTGTGTATTACAAGTTGACCACTAAGCGAATTGAGTAAAACAATGGAGATATTTATAGAGTCTCATACCTATTCACATACATCACCAGACTATATCTATTCTAACCCATACATCAATATATCCCATTTATTAATTATTTTAATATATAATGGATAACTGTTTCATATTTGTCTTAATATACATTTCTTAGGAAACATTATGTATACTAGATATCTCAGGCCTAGTACCTTATATACTATAGCCTTGAGCATATATAGTCTTTATGTATTTTCTTATATAGAGATATAGTATGTATCTACAGCTGTATTTGTAAGTACTGGAAGACTGGGCTCCTACATCTATATTTACAGTTATGGAGACATGCTTTCTGGAAAGGCCAAAAAACTAGTTTTTTAGACTTTAGAAAGCTTAGCAGCTAGTATAAGTACTAGGCTGATCTGCCCTTCTAAAGGAGGATTCTTATATTAGATCACTTTAGGTAAAGTTTAGACAAGCCACATCAGCAAAAAGAAAATTTTGTTTCATGGAAGCTTCATGGACGCTTCATGGGTGCTTCAGGAGCTTCAGGAGCTCTAGGGAAGCCCAAATTGCAAAACTACTTGATATGAAGCTCAAATTGTAAAACTGCTCAGTATGAAGCTCCTAAACTTGAATTACAAAACTTTTTTTTTGCTGATGCTTAGGTAGCTTGTAATGGAAGACCATTTCTTATAATTGTCTTAGTACGCATTTCATAGTACCTATCATGTATACCAGATAGCTCAAACCTAGTGCCTTAGGTACTACTGCCTTGAGGGTATCCGGTCCTTATGTACTTTTCCTTTATCGTGATGCATTACGCATCCACACCTGTATTTCTGAGTACTGGAGGCCTGACCTCCCACACCTGTATTTATGGTCATGGAGGAGTGCTTTCTGAAATCGCCAGAAAGCAGGTTTTCTGGAAAGGCCAGAAAACAGGTTTCTCAGAATACAGAAGGCTTGGCGGCTAGTATAAATACTAAGCCGTTCCGCCCTTCTGAAGGAGGATTCTCAGATCAGATCACTTCAGAGAGAGTTCTGACAAGCCTTAGATAGCTTCAATATAGAGAGATTACACCGGTTAATTCTCTTCCGGCTTGGGAAATCTATATGCTCTCAAAGACCCTCTAAGTCCTCAACTTAGTGGAACCAATAACAGACATAACCTATCACTCTAGTGATAGTATAGACTCTGTTAAACGGCCCGCGGTACTACTATTGGCATCACCCATTACATTTTTTTTAACACACAAAAGAATCTAACTGTTAAAAATACCACTACGGACTAATCACCCGTTGGTATCTTTATAATACCTTTTTAGGTATCACCTATATCGGATGTCAACCTATTCAACAATCACACTACATTCGATGAAAGCTAGCAAAAAAAGAATCCACTACCGAGACAGAGATATTCTCAACCTGCAGTCAATAGAAAACCTTATGCAAGACAAGGCAGAGCTCTAACGGGCAGTGGTATACACCATTAAACAATTCCACCCTTGTTCCATCACCTTACCCCATCAAAATTGACACCACCTCTTGCATTCCTGACAACTACAATCCTCATTCATTTTCTTATATCAGAGAGCATAAGACATCGCAGCACCATACATTCCAGGAATAATTACATTGTACAAATACGCATCACCAACTCATAGGTCAACCTCGTTCTTCTCACCATTAGAAGAAACATACGAAAGTACAGTAGGAACTACATAGCTACTTCCTGTTCCATCTAACACCAGATTCCTCATAGGCGAGGCACATCTATCCTCCTTTCCAACTGAACCATTTTCAGTTGGCATCAGCTCAAAACTCTAAGAATTTGAGCTATCCAATTCTTCCATATAAGGAGACCACCTTACGGTCTTCTTGCCGCTACCCTCACTATCTCCAAAACCTTGCATCGGGAAGGGCATCTTAGGCGTCGTTGGTATTACCCAGGCCTCAGGAGAACCTACCATTGTAGGGATAGAAGAAAACGACGAACTAGCATCCGTGCTCTCCTCATTCCCACTATCCTGCCTACATATCAAACAGGCGGCCGAGGTAGAGTCATCCGAAGTTGATCAGAAATCACTAACATCCGGGGCGACGTACTTGTCCCCACAATATACGGATAAGGAGGAAAAATAACTCGTAATATCCGAATGAGTAACCGACTTTATGGCCTTCAAGACGGAAAAGCCGTACACCTACCACAAGTCACGAAGATTAGCTATGATTCCCGAACATATCAAGAAGTT
>Ga0307511_10002663_pt1 | contig 18607 bp, 29 predicted proteins | sample 13_EM_MG_FD_200266 | JGI IMG/M metagenome (GOLD analysis project Ga0307511, IMG submission 200266) | Populus trichocarpa ectomycorrhiza microbial communities from riparian zone in the Pacific Northwest, United States - 13_EM | ecosystem: Host-associated > Plants > Roots > Unclassified | place... | reverse complement strand
TGTTGAGGAGGGATTACCCGGTGACATTTTTGGGTGGGGATGCCGACTCGCAACGGGCACCGATGATCAGTTTGTTGGGGATAGAGAGTCCAGGGTTGACGTCGAGTTTGGCCATTGCTGAGAGGGTCGTCGACATGCTCCCTCAGGATCCGGAGTAATGCACTCGTAGATTCATGTACTCCCAGTGGCAGTATAGTACACAAGATCAGATATTCTACTTCTTTTAGCCTTGGTAAGCTAGATAATGGCGGAGCGGAGGTGAGTGGCCCAACTTACATGGTAGCGTTAACTGACAGAGCTCCTGGGTGCCCCCGGTAGTCTTGGAGCGAGCTCCTTGACTTGGGCAGTTTGCCTCCGCTTACGGTGCTCCGTGGTCCTCAACGCAAACATGTCTCGATGAAGCGCGTACTTCTCATGCGATGGTTTCTGGGGAGTGGGGGAGAGTGTAGGCGAAGTAACTTTCGGAGGCGTCTTGGTCGTCTTATCCTTTCCAGATTCGTCCTTGGATTTTCCGCCATCCTTGTCATCGCCTTTCCCCTTCTCCGTTTCTTTCTCCTTGGCTGATTCAGCCTTCCGTTTCTGTCTCTTCTCCCAATCAGCCTTCACTTGAGCTATCTCTTCGGCGCTCAATACAGGTTTTGTTGGTGGATCATCTGCAATGCGGGAGGCAAACCCGGGATCCTTAAGGTGGGATTCACAGGTATAGAGGAAGTCGACCGTCTGAGCTGTGGCCAAGACGATGGGGGTTGGTCGATAACAGATGAAGCAAGGCTTCGGTGTACCCGCCGTCTACACGCCGGATTACTGATTCAGTATAAGCTCGCCTGCCCTCGAGATTTGCGGTAGATTAAAAACGGAGCGAGTGCTTACTCGTTTGTAGTACAAGTTGGTGAATGACATTGGGGTGTAGTAGGAATTAGCCGCCGAGACGCAGATCGGAACATCTACCAACAGTCGCGCCTAGACTCCTTCAACTCCTTCTCCTTCCGTCCGTCCACTCTCCTAATCCATAGACCATGGTCGGAATCATTCGTTACATCCAGAATATTCAACGCTCAGGCATCCGGCAATGGTGGCGCAATATGCAATACATCGGAGACGCGAAATATGGAGCTCTCAAGGGAACCGACCAGTCAGTCACTCGTGTTTCCTCCGTGGCTCGTCTGGCTCCGCTTCTGACCGTCTCCACACCGGTTAGGTTTGGAAACCGATACTTTGAGAATCTTGACCCTGCAGACGAGGTACCAGGTCAGCAGAGGTGCATTTTTTCACTCAGCGCCCCGGTCCTTACGAATCCCCCGATCCTGTGCAGGCCGCCACCGATGGGTCGACTACGCCCAGGTAGGGAAACTTGGCCACACACTGTGGCCCCGATATAGTTGACTCAGTGCATTTGGCTTTTCACTTGTAGCATGAATACCACGCTTCACAAGTTCCCCCGGAGTGGCATGCTTGGCTGTCACACATCCGGAAAGAACCTCCTACCGAAGACCCTGTGATGCAAAACCTTTCACCCGCATGGAAATCTGTATGCAGGAACTTCCAGTCTATCCTCGGACACCAATCTCACCGTGATCTGATTCGTATAGCATTGGGTAGAGAACTTGACCGGCACGAAAGGAGCATTCCGGACGTACAATACTGCCGCGCCAAAGATGACAGCTTGGGAACCGAAGGCTGCAAGCCGTCCTGGTGCCTCTCAATAGATGTGGAGTTCCGCAACTTGTAATCACAGTCGGCTACTGCGGCATCGTTCCTCAATATCGTCGTTTGTGTGTAGATGAACATTCAACACCTGCTAGGCGGAGTCTGAGCCAAGCCTCAGATGGAGCTGGAGAATGGTGGCAATCAGGAACCGTCGCCTGAACAAATGGCCGTTTGACCTCAGGAAGATGAATGGGTCTGAGCTCGGAAATAGACGCATTACTTATCTCTCTCCCCACGAACCGACGGCGAGCCTGATCCGCATTTGGAAGGACGCCAATTGGGAGCGAGGCTTAGGTAATCTTCCCAATCAACAATCATCCTCAAGACCGACAACGACAACGGCGAGGAGCTCTCCACGGTGAGTTTATCCTCGAAAGAACGGCCCCATCGCCGTTGGATGGGTGTTTTCTGCGCAATCTGGCGGTCAGAATGAGTGGAATGTCGTCATGAGCGATGGATTGGGGTCTGGTGATTCGGATGGACTGACGATCCGCTCTGCCCCAAGGTCTCGATATGTCCCTCCAGCACAAAATCGCCCGCACAGCAAATGCACCCACCACACCTCCAGATGAGACAGAAGTCAAAGTTGCCCAGGCTTTGATTGATCTCGAAAACAACGTCCCCGAGCTCAAGGCTGAACTCCACCCTCTACAAATCTCTGCTGCCCGGGAGGTTGATGTCCGTGGTGGCAAGAAGGCCATTGTCATCTTTGTCCCCGTCCCCCAACTCAAGGCTTTCCACAAGGTTCAGGCCAGGTGCGTCGGAATTTCCGTTATGGGACGGCAGTTTTGGGGGGCCTGACGGGTTTTAAATTTTCAGGCTCACGAGGGAGCTCGAGAAAAAGTTCTCCGAACGTCACGTTGTGTTCGTTGCCCAGCGGAGGATGTTACGGAAACCGACACGGACGTCCCGTGTCCAACAAAAACGCCCTCGCAGCAGGACTCTGACTGACGTGCATGAGAAGATCTTGGAGGATCTCGTCTTCCCCACTGAGATCGTTGGTAAGCGAACTCGAGTCGCCGTTGATGGCTCGAAAACGCTCAAAGTGTAAGTGTGACTTCCTGGCGCCCCGGAGTGATGGAGTATGCTAATTGCTATCCATGGGCGCAGCTTCCTTGATTCCAAAGACTCCACATCGTTGGAGTACAAGCTCGACTCTTTCTCGTCCGTGTACCGCCGTCTTACCGGCAAGGATGTTGTTTTTGAGTTCCCGGTTCAGCCACAAGAGTAAATACGTAGCGCCTGGCTTGTTTCCGCAACTGTAATTTCAGTTTACCGCAACTTTATCCGCTCTCAGTTTCCGGTGATCTCGTAAAGCCTGTCACGTGAGTGGGTGAATTGGACTTTGTTCGGAACTTCGGGTTGCTGTTCCACCACACTCTCCGTTTTCGACCCCGCCGCCTGAGCCTACTTCACCTTCCCCCACCATCAGCAACGAACCTTTGCGCCCCTCAGGTGCGCTTTCTCGTTCAGGGGACGATGTCCGAATACCCACGTACCGGCTCATACAGAGGCCCAATGTATGACCACGGCATCGATGCCAAGATTGTGATCATGGGCAACACTGGTCAGTTCCCCCTGCGCTTCTGTCCTGGCCACTCCCCCTCACCCGCCTTCCTCCCTCTCACCTCTCAGGTGTGGGGAAAACTAGTTTGTTGCAACGATATACCCAGGACAAGTTCGACCCGAAGAACACGACATCCACAACTGGAGCGTTTTTCGTCACCAAGAAGGTGTACAAGGATGGGCTGAAGGTCAGACTCCAGCTGTGGGACACTGCCGGCCAAGAAAGATTTCGGAGCATGGTACGCTGGACTTCGCAACGCCGCCTAGGAACCCTGCTGACCCTGTCCTTCCTCGACCCCCTCAATCTGGCGCTCCGTCCAACTTTGATGCGTTACGAAAAGGCACCCATGTATTACCGCGGCGCAAATGCCGCACTGCTCCTGTACGATATCACGAACGCTGCGACCTTTGAAGACGTCCGCGGTTGGTTGGAAGGTCCGCACATTCCCCTTGTCACGCTCGTTCAAACCGCGTGGTTGAGCCGAGTACTGACCACTCCATGCAGAGCTAAAAAGGAACTGTTCACCGGACCTCATCATCTATATTGTCGGTGCCAAATCAGATTTAACCCACCTACGGCAGGTCACGTCTGACCTCGCCCGGTTGTCACTCCACAAGTGGTTCCCACCTCCAAAACCACCAACGCCACCGCCTCCCCCCACACCTTCCACGTTTTCGTACATACGTCCCCGCTTCACTTCCTTTACCAGCATGACCTCTCCCAGTCCCTCCAGTTCCAAATCGAGTCCTCCAGATTTCAAGTCCCCCATCGATCAACGATCGCTCTTCCAAAATTCGGCCCTGAAAAGGTTCAACACTAGCACGACGCAGGGTGCAGTTCGGCCTCGGACCAAGAGTGCCGGCCCGACGATGCTTACCAAGATCAACACCACAACGGCTGGCCTCAGCATTTCGCCGAGCGGAACCCCGAACTCATCACGGTTTGGATTCCGCAACAGTTACTTCGAGAACGCGGCGGATACCGACAGCAGTCAGAACGAGGAAGAGCCGACGGAAGACGATGAAGAAAGTCAAGAATGGGGATTGGCTAAGGGTATGGAACTATTCGAAGTTTCCGCAAAGGATGATACAGGTAAACGAGGTCACGACCACGCCTCAGTTGCTTCGGGTGCTGATTCTTCCCTCGTGGTTTAGGTATCCCCGAGTTGTTTGATTCACTCATCCAGGCAATCGCCCTTCGAAAGGACAATCTGGATCAGGAAAATGAGATGACAAAGCGGGATAGCATCTTCTTGTCTCCCTCACCAGCATGGGCAGCTCAGGCTGATGAAGAGGAGGCGAGACTGTCAGCTCGTAACTCCTCCTGGAGCTGCTGTTCGACATAGCAAGCGCAGGCCGCGTGTAATCACTGTCTTTGTTCGTTCGCGCACCCACTCTACGCTCACCTTTTACCCGTCTCGCTCTCGCATTGCACTCCCCAACTGCATTTCTCACGTTTCGCCTTCCTTGAGTTAACTTCGAAACTTGCATCAACGCCGAGTCTCGTGCCCCCCCCCCCCGGCTCTCTCTGTCTCTCTCCCCCCACCCCTTATGTCACGACAGCCCTGTTATGTTCACTCACGATCACGTCCTATCCCCGCAGTGCCTGCACTTTACTGCACCTTTCCTTTTTCTTGCACTTGTCTCATTCTGGACACCCTTACTAGCCCCTCCCCGGCATCCCTCTTGCCTTTCTTACCCTTTCCATCTTCTCCCCCCATTCCATCTTCCTCCCCCATTACTCCTTCCTCGTCATCTGTCCAGGTCCACTGAATTATCGATTCACTACAGTATATGTTATCTTATTTGTCTGTGCTGTTTGGTTTGTAGGCTACCTTACCCTCTCCTTTTGTCGGATGTCGTGGATCGCGGTGGAAACAAGACAGCCTTTGGATATTTCGACCTCTTCGTCCTAAACGTTTTGGCAGCTGTACTCAGGTATTTGGGGTCCAGACCGATGGGAGATGCATCGATGATCGATGTGATCCCACCCTGCAAAGTAGCCGAAAGCTTGGGCCCCCTTTGTCTAGGGTACGGTACGAGTGCTGTACTTATGTGGGAATATTGGCGAGTCAGAGGGGGGGAGGAAAGAGTGTCGAGGGGGGATGTCAGAGTGTTAGCCGCCAATGTCCCTTCTTCCTCTTGACCCATCTGCCAACTCGACCGATGATCAGGTGTGCATCCCTGAGCATTGCTTCCACGCTTTCGACACGCTATTTTGCGCCTTGACTTTGCACGAACCGATCCCTCCAAAGTTTCAGGATGATAAATAGTGCGTGGATATGTTTACTCTCGCTTCCCCTCCAGGTCGGGCTGGATCTCACCGTTCGCCGATTTGATTTGATTTCATGCGTGCTTCTCTGCGGATTTATCGTACCGGGTTTGCGATCTCCCCCCCCTCCCCTCCCCTCCACCCCTTCTCCCCCCGTGGTTGCCATCTTCCATGTGTGCACCCGACCGCTTGGCTGCGGATGTGGATCTGGTGATGTGGGACGGATGGCGCGTGATACGTGTGTGGCGGTGAAACGGAACGAAAAAAAAAAACAGCCCTTTGTTCGTCACTTGGAACGTTCGTCCCAGTCGGCCAGGAAGAAGCCACAGATTGAGGGGGTGTATCGGGAGCTTCGAGCCACATGCGTTACATGAAGGCATCGCCGAGTACGCGCTCATCAGCGCGTTTAAGGATTATCGGTTCAATAAGATAACCAAGGGAGAGTTGGATTCCCTAGAATGCGTGTGAGTTGCTGCTCTTTTTTTTTCTTCCACACACGCCTCCACGCCATCTTGCGGTCCCCCTCATCGTGTACCCTGGATACTGACCTGTCATTTCGCGCGTTTTTTTCTCTCTCTCGGAAAAAGGGTTTCCCTATTGACCGACTTCGAAGACGCATCTTCTTACTTGGACTGGACGATCGGGGTACATGGAATCTACATCACGTTCCCTCACCCATCCTTCCTCGTCGCGAGCCAAAGCGAAAGTAGCTCTCCCTCTCCGCTCTCTTCATCCACCACCTTATCGTCCAGCGCCAAATTGACTCCCTCCGCGACTGCCAAGAAAACGTTCAACGCGACGTACTTGCCGGAGGTCATGCCCGCTCAGGGATGGGACAAGATCGAAGCGGTCGATAGCGCGATCCACAAGGCCGGTTGGTCGGGACGGATCACCGAAGAGATCAGGAGGAGCGTCAAGCTCAGAAGATACCAGAGTAAGGCGTGTGCCGTCACCTGGCACGAGTTCGTGGAGTGGAGAAAGGCGAGTGGTGGGGAGATGTAGACGAAGGGAGAATGACCGTGGTTAGCACCACAGAGTTGGCGACGGACCCATCGCATCTAGATACCAGGACTGAATCGGCTAGATAACTCCAACTCGACGCACGTCTGGGATGAAGGACAAGTAGTTGTGTAAGAACATTCGCACGTAGTGGGGACGGACTTTGAGAAAGAGATGGGGTGGTTTCGGTTTTCTTTAGCAAGAGCAACAGGCAATGCAGGAAGTTCTAGAAAAACAGTGTGCAACTCCCCAAAGTCTTTGGGGATGGCTATATTGTAGGCTTGTTGTGTGGGGATGAACGGGCTTGAAAACGCACGCGCTCATCCTCTGACGTGTCACCAATACTCCCGACCTCAGCGTGTTCGGTATTATAGTAGATCGTGCTCCGTACCCTCCGCAACCTCGGCCCCCACCGATCACCCCACCTCCCCTCCAACGTTGTCCACACCTCCCTCATCCTCCGGTAATCTCCCCCACTGCACGTCTCAAACGCCGTGATGAGCCAGTACACCACCCTGTCCTCCGGCTTCCTGTCAACAGGTAGTTCAAGGAACCCGTTGTATATGGCATGCAAGTTGTCCAAGTTCCAATCCAAACCTGACCCACGAGTCCGTCTCGGTCTGTCGTGACGGCGGGGATGAGGGAGAGGCCTTGCGGTGTCAACTCCATGACGGCAGAACCCTAAAAATATCGCCCTAAATATGGGCATGACGGGTAGGAATCGGGCCTTTGCACCAACTTCGCCCCTCCAGATTGCAACGGGGTCCGGAGATGAAAGCATGTCTGCAAAGACCTGGAACGTGCGAGTAAGGTCCCCCTGGTAAGCGTAAGATTGGATTAGGATCGTGTAGGTGATCCTGTCGGGGATCACCGTCGGGGGGATCACAATGTTCTCCACCTCGCCCAAAAACTTGGTCGTCGCAGCAATATCTTCGTCAACGGGTCCACCGACATCCGTGTTACTTCGTAGTACCCGATAAATGGGCTCCGCGACCTCCATGTGCTCATTCCTCGCGAACGCCCAAAGGATCGAGTTCACGTCGTGTATGTCTAGCGTGAAGCCCCTGTCCAGAACCTCGGCAATTATATTGCGGACTCCGAACATCTGATTGTGATTGGTGTGAAGGCGGAGTTGGGCGAGGAGGGTGACGCGGTTCGGAATGATCCCGGAAGAGTCGAGTAGAGAACGTGCGTGCTTTAGAGCCTGGGGAGATTGAGTCCTGGCGGCATGGGATATTAGGGTTGTGTGCGAGTATATGTCGGGAGCGAGGTTGTTACGAGCGGCGATCGACTCTTCGTGAGAACTCGAACGAACGTTCCGGCCAATGTGTTGTGAAACACTGGATTCCTGAACCTCCTTCTGGTAAGCCAACATATCATTGAAAACCTGCAATGAAGTTTTATAGTCCTCGAAACGAGTTTTCCTCCAACCTTTGGCAGAAGCGTCCATCAGTAGGTTCCATTCCCATGGGTAAATGAGGTGACCGGAGGCTCGAAGGGTTGACATAATAGAAACCAGTGACAGGTAAACCTTCCGTGTTCGAGGTCGGATGGTGGCAAGGAGGGAGACTAATCGATGGAGGTGACGACTGGGGTACTTGTTCAGAGTGGGATCCTCGGCTAGAGGGTGGGAGGAAAACGCGCGGTAGGCATCCCAAGCCTCGTTGAAAGATTGGGTTGTTCCTATCACGTTTAAGAGCCGGGCCCTTTCGTGATCCTGTGTAAGCGTGGTTGGTATCGGGGCGACGAGTATGGGAGACTGGAACTCCTCGGAAGGGGTGACCTCGGAGAGGTCATGCGGAGGTACGCCGGATGGTGGGAAGGATTCATCCTTAGATGGGGATACGGGGGTAGGTGGTGCGGTATTAGGTGCTCCTGGGTCAGCAGCGGGTGGTAAAGTAACAATGAAACCTTTCAGGTGTTTGAGGCTCTGGGGATCGATGTTTTGCTCTTTCACGATCACACGGAGCAGCTTCCATTGCCACCTCTGGATCCCCCCACCGACCTGCTGTAGGGTTGACATCGCAGAGATAATCCGGGAGCATAAAACCTCCGAGCGGGGGGTTGTGGCTGAGAGAAGCAGGATAAGATGGTGAAGGCTGGTGTATAACAGAATTCTGTCGCCACCGGAACGGTTTACGTTTGAGAGAGGTTTTCGTAGCTTCTGATAGATCTCCCAGGCCTTTATGACATCTCGTTCGGACCTCATACGTTCGAGGTCGGGAGTGAGGGTGGAGAGTTCGACTGTTTGAGGTGGGATCAAACCATCTGTCGATGACGAACGAAAAGGTTGGCCCAGAACCGGGAAATGGTGGGCCGAGTTGTGAACATCTTCTATCGTCCCAAAACCATGCAGTTGCTGCGTTCCGGAGGTGTTTTGAGGATCCCGTTCGCGCGTGGACGCGCTTGTGTCGTTTTTGAACCGACCGAGATGAACACGGCTCGGGTGGGGGAACAGGACGGGATCGGGGTGTTCGCGGGATTCGTCTGTTTCGCCGGGATGAGAGAGATGGACACGACGAGTCTGAAGGAGTCGACATGGCACGGCTTGAACTCGAAGAGCTAGACGCGAAAGTGGTTGTCCTGGCAAGGACGCCGCTCTTAGCATCAATGGGACGTTGGGTCATCCTGCCCAATGACAACAAAGCCGTTAGAAATTCTGCATAAAAAAGAGGGAACATAGACGAGAGTACTGACCGCGACGTGCACTGGCAGACGACGAGTTCGAGGGCGCGTAGCCAACGCGCCTCACTCCGGATTCCGCGCTACGTGCTGGTCGGGACGAAGAGCGTGTGATGGCGGGAATACCGGCGGCTAACTGGCTTTCTCTCCGTACACATGGAGTTCTACAACGACTTTGGGGGCGACCCCCTCAAGCCCTCTCTGTTCGAGTTGGTTGCCCAGGAGCAGCTCAGGGATCTCCTGCAACCAGCTCTCAAATACGTCCTATCGGTGCGCCTATTTCGAGATTCATGGGACCACACGCGAGTCTCACCGCGCTCATCATCATCGGCTAGGTCTTTGCTCAACAATATCCCCGCTACTTGTTGCGTATCGTAAACAAACACGAAGAGTTCTATGCCCTGCTCATGTTGTTCGTGGAGAGGCACTACCTCAAAACCTACGGTAATCATTGCGTCCCAAACTCTCGGACCGGCCATTCGGTAACCTCCCCGTTTGCGCAGGAGCATCCTTCGCCGAGAATTTCTACGGGCTGAAGCGCAGGCGAAAACCCCTCATTGAAACCGAGAGGGCAAATGCCGCTGTTGGCGGAATTCCTCGGGAAGAGCAGTTGGGCCCGAAAGAACTTCGGAGGTCCCTCTTGTTCTTGGTGAATTATTACGACTTTTTGACGTCGTCCGGACGGAACTAATACGTTTCAGGTTGGCATTCCATACCTGCGTGCAAAGGCAAAGGATTATTACGAAGAATTGGGGGGAGGTACGGATACAGAGATGATGGAGGACATCACCGACATGCGGAGAATACAGTCCCTAACGGATCAGGTATTTGCCTGTCGGTGCTGCTTATCTGTTTTCATTTTCGTTGACATGTGGGTAGTCCGTAATGGGGAGGTTCCGACGCGTATACAAGAGGGCGTATCCTTGGCTAAATGCCGGCCTCGAGGTGTGGCTATTCATTGCCAACGTCAGCTACCTGTTCGACAAATCGTCGTACTACCGACCATGGCTGTCTTGGATTGGGGTTGACCTGCGACGGCTTGGAGCGAATGACCTGGTATGTGGGGATAGGAAAATGACGAGTCTATTCAACTGATTTCCCCACAGCGCGAGATGGGTTCCGCTGCATCTTCATCCGTCAAACAACAGGCGGCTGGATTTAAAGCGTACCTACAAAGCTTGGTTTTCTCATCTCCCCAGTTTTTATTAGATTCACTTAAGGTTATCCTTCCAACCGCCATCTTCTTTTTCAAATTCCTTGAATGGTGGTACTCACCCACGTCCCCTGCTCGATCACTTTCTGCATCCCCTGCTGGTCCCGCAATTCCTCCCCCACGTTTGCTCTCCCCTCATCCGAAAGGCCTGCCTGTTGATCCGACAAAGTATGGGCAGTGCCCAATTTGCCTGGGCCCAATTCACAACGCGACCGCCTTGCCGTCCGGTTACGTTTTCTGTTTCCGATGCGTGCATGGTCACGTCGAAAAGCACGGTCGATGCCCCATCACCTTACTGCCAGCGAGGACGTGGCAGATGAGGAAGATACTGTTGTGATCTCGGCAGCAGTCGGGAGTGTATAGATCCGCATGTACTTAGCCTACGATAAACTATGTAATGCACCTCTTAGCATGATGATTGAACGTCCGTTCATCCCTGCCTCGTGACTACGAACGTTCGTGGAAATTTGAGGTAGCCCGAGAAATGTTTGAGAATTAAAATCCGGTCACCCTCTCGAAGACCTTTATCATCCCCCCTCTCGACCTCCTCAACTCTATGCTTCACCCTCTCAGAAAGCCGCGTCCGATTTCAAGTTTCTTTGCTTGATTCTCTCCGTCTCCTTCGTGCCCAAACAGCTCAATCATGAAAGTAGGCGACCATTACGAAACTTTCTGATTCACGTTTATTCATCTCCTAACCACCAACCCGTCAGTTTGGCAAGCAGATCTTATCGGAGCAGGTTCCAGGATGGTCGCCTCATTATCTGGACTACAAATTCCTCAAGAAGATCGTATCTTCCCTGGCTGCCAAACGCCCCGGTGCTGAAGCTGCTGCCCTGGCTCTCGGAATGCGTCCGGCAGACATACTCTCCCCTACGCCGACAGAGGACGATGCTCAAACCCCACTCCCCGATAGTCATGACATACGGGAGTCCTCGATGATGATTACCGACCCCGACGTGCCTCCCATTGCCACTGCCATACACGGAGAAGACACAAGTTTAGACTTTCAGGCTCACAAGGCTGCCTTCTTCTTCAAGCTAGAACGAGAGTTGGAAAAGGTACGTGACCCATCAACATCTGATCGTGGAGACCCTATCTTATTGTACCCTCACAGGTTAATGGCTTTTATCTCCAGAAGGAAGCGGAGCTCAAGCTCCGCTTGGAAACCTTGCTTTCCAAGCGTCGTGCGGCCGCGTTGAGGACCCTACCAGAGGCCACCGACGATTTAACAACCGATCATGTCGAATGGACTGCCGTGGAGGAGGGCTTCCGGCTGCTTGAGCGGGATCTTGCAAAACTATTGGTGAGGGAGGACTGGATCCCATGAACGTGCGCGCGGGAATTGACCTACCCTTACCCTGCCAGCAATTCATCGAGCTCAACGCGACAGGATTCAGAAAGATCCTGAAGAAGTGGGATAGGCGGTCGAAGTCTCAAACCAAAGAACTCTATCTGACACGGGAGGTCGAGGTACAACCCGTGTTCAACAGACAGGTAAGTTCAACCACAGGAGCTTTGATTAAAACCCACAAGCCTCCCGTTTAGCTCATCTCGGAATTAGCTGACACCGTGGCAGCCTGTCTGCTCGACCTCACGGATCTATCACGGGGTGTCAAATACGAGAATCCCGCTGCCAACGATCTCATCCTGTCTCGGCAACTGAGCTTGGATCAAAGTTGGTCCATGAGGCCGTTTCATGATCTCGAGAGTTCGCTCCGGAAGGCGGTGCAAGCAGCCGATGCCACGACCGTAGAAGAAGTCATTCGCCACTCGGACGTCCTTGCTCAGCAACCAGGTGGGAGAACGAACGTGACGAGGATCTTGTGGAAGGCCGTGATCGACTCTCCTCCCAAGTTCGCGGACCTCATCTTGTCCGTTGCTTCGAACCTCTTTGATTTTAACTTCGTGGATGACATCAATGCCCGGACGTGCCTCCACCAAGCCGCTATGGTTGGAATGCTCCGGCTCGTCAATCTCTGCCTGGATAACAACGTCCCTGCCGACAAAGTTGACGCTTATGGGCGGTCGGCCCTCCATTATGCCGCTACGAACGGACACGCTACCGTGTGCCGGACGCTCCTCAAGGCGAATGTCCGGGCGGACCTCGTTGACATGGATAATCTCACTCCCCTCGTTCACGCGATCCTCAAGGGGTCGCTAGAGTGTGTCCGCGTCTTGATCGATGAGGCTGCCAGTCCGACAAGCCCTCTTTCTGCGAACACAGACATATCCCCGCTTTCTTTGGCTAGCCGTGCAGGCCACCTGGATGTTGTAAACTTCCTGATGGAGTGTGGTGCGGAAAACGAACCGAACAGCAATGGCCAGTACCCCATTCACCTCGCTGCGAAGGAGGGTCACGTCGACGTTTGTCGATTCCTCATCCGTCGCGATGGGTGGGACCTCCCCGATAAGTATCACGAGTGGACTCCACTATTCCACGCCGCGAGGTACGGGCACACCGAATGTCTACGATTGTTTCTGGAGGCAGGCGCGCGGGCCGGTATCGTCGATGAGTTTGGCCAACCTCCCATCCACTACGCCGCCTGGTACGGTCACAACGAGTGTTCGACGTTGTTGTTAGGATCTCATCGAGGAACCTCAACCGCTTACCAAACGCCAAAGTCTGGGTTCTCTCCAGCCGCACCACGGGAGGACCCTTCAGAGGACGTGGACATGATCCCTTCACTTTCTCTCCCCCCACCGATCATGCCTTATCGATTCTATGGACACAACTACCTGGATAAAAACTGCTTGGTTCAGATTACGATTGGGGACAAACCGTGTCATTTGGCAACGAGAGGCGAACCAGTAAAGTTGTACCCCTCGTTCATGGCTGCTGGCCACCAAGAGAGCTACCTCAACTCCTCGCCGTTGTTCAAGATCGTTATCACGGCGATCCCGGATACTACTTCTGGGCCATTCAGCATCCCCCTGCCACTACGTGACCAACCCCTATCATTTGCCTTCCAAGCCCCGTCGATCGAAGCCCTCCGGCTGGACTTCTCGCTGTACCCGAACTTCGGCACTAAGACTATCGGGAGGGCCGTCGCCCTTCCCGCTCTTTTCAAGAAGGCAGAAAAGGGTCGACACATGTTGCCAATCTTGGATCACAAGTTACACTTGATCGGAGAGGTACGTCATACAATGCCTGTCAGGAGTGTCCACCAAACCGACGCGCACCCGTAGGTTACGTTTGGTCTGAACATAATCAAACCCTTCTCTGGTGTCACCCTTGAGGTCGGCGGCGCGGTTGAGACCTACTGGAAGTCGACTGCGATTCCTAAGGGTGATGTCCCCCAACCATTATCCTCTTCCTCCACGGTACGAAGGGGTAGCCCCGATTCCACACACACGTCCCGTTCGAGCAAATCGATCACAGCGAAGAGCCACTCCCTGACCATCTCTTCGATAACGGGTGATTATGTGTACATCGTCGTCCAACTCACGCAGGACATGCAACCCGTCGCGTACCCGTATTGGAAGATTCCGGGGGACAAGTTCGACCTACACGTTCCTGACTTGACGCTGGCCCAGTTCGATAAGCTCGCGATTGAGTTGGGAAGGAACGTGGATCTACGAAAACAGAAGCCCACGACACCGGCTCAGTGGTATTCGTTGCTACGGGGGTCCATGCTGTCGTTGGCTGATCTGTTTTCGGTGAGTGATTCAGCCCTTTGATAGGATCGTGTGGCTGACAAAGCGATCTCAGATCGTCCCACATAACGTCGGTCTGTGTCTTGAGGTTGCGTGCCTTCCTCGCCTTCACGGAGCGACACCCGATCGGCCTTCACCGAACATCAACGCTTCTGTCGACTCCGTTCTTCGTACGATCTACCATAGACGGCCCGATAGCTCCGGGTCTGGTGGTCGGAGGAGAATTGTGTTCACATCTTTCTCGCCAGACGTCTGTGCTGCATTGAACTGGAAACAACCCAACTGTAAGTGCCCCCACAACCGTTCCTTGCACCCTCTGACTTGACAGCTCTCCCATACCACCTTGCGTGACACGCCTCAGACCCTGTCTTCTTCGCCTCTCTGTGCGGAAGAGAGAGTGCCGTGAATCCAAGCCCCACTGTCCTGGCGCACGCAGAGGCTGGGGATGAAAGGTCGTCAAGCCTCGAATCCGCGGTCCGATTCTCGAAAGCCAACAACCTCCTTGGAGTTCTCGTCGAAGCCGACATCTTGGTAAATACCGATCTGACTGCATCTCACCCCTGCTTCCGCATCGCTCATCACCTTTTCTCCTTATCTCCATATTCTCCTAACACTGTCACCCAAAAAAATCCAATTCGTCATTTATCGAACGACGGTCGACACGAACCGGAAAAAACGGGCCTGGATCCTTGGCCGACGGGTGCGGATGGGGTGTACTGTTTTTGCGGCGGTCGTTTTGTATTTTTTAGGTGAAGGTTCCGTCGCTGATCGAAGCGGTGAAAGACGCGGGACTGCTAGTCCTTACTTGGGGAACGGCCGAGGTGTTGGCTAGCTTGACGTCGACTTGTGAGGCTTATGATGGCACGCTAGATGCGTACTTGGATGATGGGGTTTTGACTTACTGGGAACATCCAAAGAGTAAGTTTTGGTAAAATGTCCCCGAAGGCTTGTATTTTTTCGCCTCTTCCTCTCCGTGTTGGTCGGATATCAGATCTAGAATTCGCACCATCCACTATACTGCACCCATTCCAATTTTTTAATACTGCACCAGTGCATACAGTCTAACCTACCCTTACCAGCCTTTGCCATGCTTTAGCTTTAGAACTACAATCCTCATGACCTCCCCACGATACACCCACGATCTAGCTCCATCTTTTTTTCTTTCTCACTACATTTCATCTTTTCGTTCTTAGAGGGCCATCTCCCTCTTATTTAACTCATTGATCTTCATTTCTTTCTCCTTAAGGCCTTACCTCCACCAACCTTCTATCACGTTTTTCTTCTTTCATCTCCCACTCAAGTTACAACTCATCGCGCGCACTTCACATCCACGGTTGCTCTTCATTCTTCTCCCTCATGTCGCGCCCATCTGAAACGATCTCGCACGAATTGAGAGTCCACCCGGTCTGGTCCTCGGTCTGTTACTGCGTTGAATTACATAGAGATCGCTTTGCGTAATGTACTACTATTACCGTATATTACATTTTGTTCTGATGAATCTAAAAGTGTATATAAGAGAGCGAAAAAGGATGAAAAGGCTCTATATGGGCAAGAACGAAGGTATGGTAGGTTGTGGTCGAGTGGGGGAGGGGAGGGGGTGATAGTGAGGGGAATAGTGAGAGTGAGTAGAGAACGACACGGTAGCAAGTCACCGTGCATCAATTTTAAATATAGGCTTGGTATAGCGCAGCGTACGGGCCGTTGGCAGCAAGGAGTTCAGTATGAGTTCCAAACTCAGTGATCGTCTGTGCAAGTGGGGTAGATGGAAAAAAAAAGGTTAGTGAAAGGTAATTCAACAAGACCCCGGATGTATGTAAAAAGTTTGGAGTGGGGGAGACAGGTCGTGGCAGCAAGGTTTCGGAGGAAGAAAAAAAAAAGCACACGCACCCCATTCTCGATCATAGCGATCTTGTCCGCTCGACGAGCCGTTGTGAGCCGGTGAGTGATCCAGATCACGGTCTTGACCCGTTCCCCAGTTGGTAGACGGGACACGTCATCGATACTATCAAATATATCGTTTTGGGCATGCGCGTCCAGCGCTGATGTCTATATGGGGTACACACGGTCAGGAACAAGATCCGCAAAGATGGGAGCAGATGGAAGGAGGTTGAGGCGGGAGTAGGGGGGCAGGAACGAGAAGAAGAGCGAAGGAGGGACGGGGAGGACGATGACGACGGAATGATGTAGTATGGTTGATGGCGGCGAATTCGAGTTGGGGGTTTTGAAGAATGTAGAACGGAATGAATGGAATCTGGGGTACTTGACTCACAGGCTCGTCGAACACAAGGAGATCCACTTCCGGCCGCTTGGCCCGCATGAATGCTCTCGAAATCGCGATTCGTTGCCACTACACGTACAAAAAACGGACGCTCCTGAGCATCCTCGTTGCCCTAGTACAAAAGGGGATTACCCACCTCACCGCCCGATAAGCCGTGGTAAGAGTAAGATGGGCGTTCACCCGAGTTTGTGGTAAAGGATGGCGGGCTATAGAAACCGGAGGCGTCCAGCTTGGTCTCAAGGCCGTCTGGCATCGAGTCGACGATATGTGCAGCCTTGGCCAGCCCTGTGGCCTTCTTGATGGCTGAAGGAGAGTCCATCTCCTCGACGTAACCCACGCCAATATTTTCTCTCGCCGTCCCGTTGTGTTTCGAAAACGCCTGGAAGACGGCGGACATGTGGGAATGAAGTTCGAAAGGCTCATAGTGTTGGATCGGGACGTCGTTGATCAAGAGTTCACCAGCATCAAAATCAAATATCCGGAGGAGGATGTGAGCTAGGGTCGATTTGCCTAAAGTCAAACATTTGTCAAGTGGCGTTCCGCAAGACAATAAACATGAGGTAAAACCGGAAAGGATCCGGCACGACCGTGGGCAGGGTTTTTGATGTTTGGAGCAGAGTTGCTTACCTGAACCATTGCAACCGACAATAGCCAAACTCTCACCGGCTTCGAGTTTGAAGCTGATGTTTTTCAGGGTGGACTCCGAACCGCTCGGATAGGTGTATGACAGATTCCTATGGGTTGACGAGAGAGTTTGAATAAGGGCGCTCCTTCCGACTATGGCTTAGCGGAAGTTTATGCGTACCTAGCCTCGATCTTCATTCCCCTTTTTGTGGGGTTGTATGGGGTACGGAGGTCTTTCTTTGGCTCGAGTTTTGGCTCGAAAGCCATAGCGCAGCAAAAGGCACCCATCAGAAATATACCCTGGAATGCGAGCCTGGCCATGTTGATCAAGTTTCTGATGGAGTACACCAAAGACTGAATGGAGGTCCTGTACAACGTAAAGGAACCCAGAGTGGCGGACGATGACTGCATCATGATCACTAGTGGTATCTGCGTGGAGAAAAAAGAGAAAAGCCGTGTAGGTTAGGACGGGGACATGGGGAGATGAAGGATCGATGCCGATATTACGGACATGTTGGACGGCAACGATGATCTCGTTGAGGCTGACCTGACCGAGAAAGGCGGTCTCGCGGAAGATGTTTGGTTTTTCGAGCCCCAGAAGAGATTTACGAGCCTGAGCCCAGCCCTCGAGAATCCAGGGACGGAGACCAAAGAGCAAGAGTTCGGGGCGATGAGAGTCGTTGTGAGCGAGATGGCGCATCTTTTCCTGTTTCTCCGCAGCCTGTGCTTCTTGTGGGGTGTATAATGAGTCCGGGTGGGAGTAGCCGGTATGAAACCATGGTAAGATGAAGGGGAGGAATGCCGATGCGATCGAGAACAACAGCATCCAGATGTGCGTAAAGTCGCTGGTGAGTGTGTAGATGACGTAGAGATGAGAAATGATCTCGGACGTAAGGGTGAGCATAGAGACGAAGTCAAATGGAGACAGGAGCCCGAGACTGGTCATGCCGCTGAAGGAGCGAACGAAGAGATCGGATTCTTGAAAGAGATCGCGGGTAACAGGATCAGACAAAGAGGGTACGTCAAGCTGAAGACGTTTCTCCATTTGTCGATACTCGATCAAGAATCTGGCTGAACTCTGTACAATATGGTCGTTATTTGTCCTGCGGGAGAATAGTTAATGTATTGAACAGCAAGGATAGGGGTGGAGAGAGGGGGGGGGGAGAGACTCGTACGCGAAGGTGTCGAGACCGCTTTCTACGAGCATCCGTATGCATTCGGTGGCCAACAGGCGTAAAAGGCGTGCCCAGGTGAAGGAGCGGGAGGCTATGAGGGAGTGAACCTGTGTGTTATGGAAGCCGGTCACGTGTGAGCTGAGGGGGACCTGTGCAACCACGGGTAATGAGAAGCCGGACCTCGTCAATGATCAACGCCTGGGAATAGCCCCGAAATGCAGGAAACACGCCCCTGCAGAGGTTGAAGAAGAATACGAGGGAGGTGCGGGGGACCCATATCGTCCGGAACATTTCGAAGGTGTGTACCCTGAGCATCTCGTATGCGAGGGATATGTTCCGAAGGGTGAACTGGCGGTGGGCACCTGGTGCGAGGTGAACGATCTCGCCCTTGTGTTCGAGTCTCCGGGACTCTAGCCATACGTCGTGGATGGAGT
>Ga0307511_10002662_pt1 | contig 18609 bp, 24 predicted proteins | sample 13_EM_MG_FD_200266 | JGI IMG/M metagenome (GOLD analysis project Ga0307511, IMG submission 200266) | Populus trichocarpa ectomycorrhiza microbial communities from riparian zone in the Pacific Northwest, United States - 13_EM | ecosystem: Host-associated > Plants > Roots > Unclassified | place... | reverse complement strand
GTAAGGCTACTGGGGTCTCCCGAAGTGTCGGGTTGTGGAGTATGTCGTCACACTATGCTCCACACGTAAACACAAAATCCTGTGTGCGTTTTTTCGAAAACGAGCCATCGAATTGCAAGCGGCTGTATTCCGGATCACGATCACCCGGTTCACGAAGTTGAATTCCACCTCGATCGGGGTGCGCCACTCCCATATATTGTGTGCGTTCCTTCGACCTTCTCAGTTCCTGCCGGTGTGTTGACGGAGGTGATTTCAGTCGATGGATCTGGGGGCCTGCTCTTCATCAGGCAACTTTCTCAACTTTACCAGGGTCTCGGGCCGATCGATCTTCCACCTTTCTACGAACCAAAGGCGATCAAATTCCCGGAGCCATCAAAGCCTCCTTCACCAACGTACCGTCGCTACGACCTGTCGGCCCGTGGGAACAACCCGAGAGGAAGGCGATGGAGTTCGTCGCATTCAGGTTGACGACCACACAACTCACCGAGATCTACAATTCTGTGACGAAGGGGGTGAAACACCTGAAGATCACGAGGGCTTGTCTAGTGATAGCATTGCTTGTTCAGTGTCTGTCGGAAGTAGAGCCGGAATCCAAGCCCATCAACACCATTTTGTATGTGGTCGATGTACGCTCATTCGCTGCCTCTCCTGCCACTCGACTTATTTTATCATAGCATCGTGGGTTGGGTATGTCCCCGGCCAACGCAGTGGTCAATGCCGCCATGAGCCCCGAAAGGGGCCGCTTCGTGATGCCGTAGTGGCCCATGCTGCCGAAATACACAAGTCGAGGGATAAGTTGAAGGATCCCAGGCTGGTCAGGGACATGGCCGCTGATGTGGCAAAGATACTGTCACAAGTCGCGTGGGACAAGAATGGCCAGGATATGGCCAATGCGAATGAGAGTTGCTTGGTTGCGAATGTCTTTTGGAAGTGAGTTTTGGGTTGTTCCGGTCTGGATCGGTGCTGAGAAGATTCCGCGATTGCAGAGCGAATTTGACAAGTCCACATTTTGGACACCCAGGCAAGATCAGTTATCATACTAGCCATACCCCGTGCTCCCGCTACGTGCAGATCATGACACCGAACCCGAAATTCGTCGACGGAGCATGGGTAAGCAAGCAGGGAGGGTCAGATGGAGGGTACGCTGTACGTTCCACCAAACAGGAGGAAGTGGTTCGAGTCGTCATTTGAAAGGTACGCCAAGGGTTTGGGTATGTCTGGTTCAGTAGAATTCCTGCAATAGCTATTGAGACGCCAAGGGGTCTAACGGACTGATTTCGCCCATCGAGGGTTTGTTGTCCTGCGTAATTTCGATTTTCGCGATATAACAACGACGCTGCGAGGGTTCGCGGAAACGTTCCCCGCGCCCCGGAGTGTTCATCCTGGATCAGGTTTGGGGAATCTCCGGTCTTGGGGGTGCATCAGAAAATCGCCGAGTCAGATTGGAAGCTCTTCCAGTATTGACAGTCACTCACGAGCGCCCAGAAGTTCGTAGAATCGAGACCGAATGCCTTTTTCCTTACCGGCTTGCCCTGCGCACACTGGATTCGGATGAGGTGGACGGCGCTCGTGCCTTGAATGAGCAGCAATTCATTTGATCGCACGTTGAACAAAGTTTCGAGGGAGCATATCGATGCACTTCCATGGACCGAAATTTAACAGAAGCGTATGGAATCGCTTGGAATCGCTTGGAAGCGCGTAGAGCCGCCTGTATGATCGAAGTTGATCGAAATGCAATCGGGTTCCTGACGTGATGCCGGACGAGATGCTCGCCGATCTACAGTGCCAATATGCGTCTCTGGCACCCTGAGGAACAGCGCGCTCGTTGTGGCCTTCGAGGCGGCCGTTTTAAAAGCGGCTTTGCCTTGGAAGATTCTCCTTTCAGCGATAGATGTGGTTTTGTAAGAGGTGAAAACATTCTCGTTGTGGCCCGACCTGACAGCCGCCTGCACTGTTCCACCGCGGGCACGGCCCATCCCAGGATCCATACTTTGTGAGCTCCTTCCTCCGTCTGTCTCCAATGGAACTACTAGGCTTCAGGAAGTATTGTTCTCGCGGCCACCTTCCCTGCGCCAGACCGTATATGGATAAATGCGGTCCCAGTACCACCTATTTATTTTCACGAATCAGCCAAGGTAAACCAACTCTCGTTCTCTGTCGCCGCCCACAACTTTTCTTAAAGCCACAGTCTCGAAATGCAGGTATATCTCGTTAAACCCAGGGAGCCCACCGTTTTGGACCACAAGGAATACCACGAAATATCATCGACCGAGCTCCTCTTGTCGTGGGCAGTAAGGCCGCCACTCCACATGACATACCCCGAGGCTACGCTAACTCCTGGCTCTGGAACCTGGCTCTGGAATAGGTTCCGGGTTCCCACGTAGTTCCAGAGATCTTGGACATCGAAAGGTTCAACATCGCCCTGAGCAAGGCATTGTCGAGCTTTCCGCACCTTGCGGGGAGACTGGTGAGACCGGATACACTAGACGCGCCCTGGATGGTACGCCTTGTCTACTTCCCCTGACTCGAGTTAACCACGGAGTGTAGATTCGGTTGACGAATTCGGGCATTCCGGTATCAGTCATCAACAGCGATGCGGACGAGATCTTCCCCACAGACCTCGTCATACAGTCTCCCAAACTCTTTGCGAAGCCCCTGAACGTTCCAGCGATCGTCAACACAGAGGGAGAGTCGGATGAACCGTTGCTCCGGTTCACGATCATCCGGTTCACGAAGTTAAATTCCACTTCGATTGGAGCGTGCTACGCCCACACGTTGTGTGCGTTCCTTCTCGACCCCAAGTTCCTGCCGGTGTGCTGACGGAGATGACTTCAGTCGGTGGATATGGCGCCATGATGTTCATGAGGCAACTTTCTCAACTTTACCAGGGTCTCGAGCCGATCGATCCTCCACCTTACTTCGAACCAAGGGCGATCAAATTCCCGGAACCATCAAAGCCTCCCTCACCAACGCACCGCTGCTTCGACCTCTCTGCCCCACTTCCGTGGGAACGTCCCGAGAGGAAGGCGATGGAGTTCGTCGCGTTTAGGTTGACGTCCGCACAGCTCACTGAGATCCGCAATTATGTGGCGAAGGGGACGGGACAGCCGAGGGTAACAAAGGTGGACATGGTGGTGGGATTGCTTGTACAGTGTCTGTCGGAGGTGGAGCTCAAATCCAAGCCCATCGACACCATCACATATGTGATCGATGTGCGCTCGCTCATTGCCTCCCCTGCAACTCGGCTAATTTCGGCATAGCACCGCGGATTGGGAATATATCCGGTCAACGCAGTGGCCAACGCACTAATTTGGTTCCCTGTGGAGCTGCAAGCGCCGAAAGGGGCTGACCCTCGCGACACTATAGCGGCCCATGCTGCCGATATACGCAAGGGGATGGCGAAGTTGAAGAATCCCAAGTTGGTCATGGACCTGGCCACAGATGCGGCCAAGATACAGTCACAAGTTGCATGGGACAAGAAGGGCCAGGATATGGCTAACGTCAATGAGGGTTGCTTGGTCGTGAATGTCACTTGGAGGTGAGCTCCGGTTTGTTCGGTATGAATCGCGGCTGAGGCGATTCCGCGGTCGCAGGGTTGGCTGGAAGGATCCACATTTCGGGCACCCCGGGAAGATCAGTTATCATATAAGTCACCCCTCATCTTCTCGCTACGTACAGATTATGGCACCGAACCCGAAATTTGTTGATGGTGTGTGGGTAAGCAGGGAGGGCGAGATGGAGGGTGCGTTGTATGTTCCGCCGAACAAGAGGAAGATGTTCGAGACATTGTTTGAGGGATATGCGAAAGGTTTGGGTATGACTGGTTCAGTAGAATTCTTGCCATAGCTGTCGGGGTACCAAGGAATCCGATTCCTCAGTCGGGTTTTGAGGAGTACATCACTCAATGGTATGATTGCCCTGCGTGATTTCAATTCTCTCGAAGTAACTATGGCGTCCCGAGGATCCACAGACGGATTTCCGGCGCCTGGGGTGTTTATATAGGGCTGGCCTGGAGTAATTTCCGGCCTTTGGCCTCTAGGTATGATGCTCGTCGATCTGGAGTATCATGATGGGACTCGGGGTCTTCGGGACCCTAAGGGCCGGGACATTCCTTGTGACCTTCGGGATTTTCCAGTCAGCAATAGGGGCGGTTTTGTAAGAGGCGAAAGGCTCTCACCGTGAGCCAATCTACGGCGCTGGGAATCGATCATCGATGCACACACTTCTACCTCCCGGGCAGGCCCCACGGTTTGAATGTGAGCTTCGCCACGTGCACGTCCTCTGTCACTTACGAGCCGCCCCCTCCATTTAGTGTGACCTCGAAACACGCCAGTTACCGCTGTGTTCAGCCGGGCCCCCGACCCGTTTCAAATCTGCAGCGACTGATCTGATACCCCTCCCCCAGTATCGGGAGACATGCAAATGAACTTTTGATGGCTTTCCGAGCCATGGCAGTAGGGCCACCTAAAACCGGAAGAACCAATCGAGCCGACGATGTGAGCCGGGTGTAGTAAGCGAGCGTGAGGAGTTCGTCTAGATAGACGAGATGACATAGTCTAATCATAAGGTTAGATGGAGAATCGGAGGATAAATAAAATAGTGGAACTAACCTCAGTGCGCGAACAGTAAAAGCGGATACTGAGGAAAAAGGACGGCGAGGCCGCGAGTCTGTTTACTACGGGAGCGGCCCGCGTCGAAAAGGTAACTACAGTAGTCTAACGTTTGACGTGTACCGATCGCGAATGGAAGCAAAAATATGTCAAACAATATGTTGGAAAACGAACGAAACAAACGAAACTTGAAATAACATAACAGGCGAGCCCGCCAACGCCCCTGTATAGTTCCCTGCTCAGGCAAATTCTGCAATGGAACCACCGGGTTCCGGGAAGATTCACTCTCGCAGCCACATTCCCTGCGTCCGACCGTGTTTGCAGAACACGGATGTTGGCAGAGGAAAAAAGCAGTTCCAGCACCACCTCCTGTTTATGGTCGGGCATTTCAGCCAAGGTAAATTGACTCCCGTTCCCTGTCGCCATCCGCGACTCTTCCTAAAACCACGCTCTCAAAATGCCGACGTATCTCGTCAAACCCAGGGAGCCCACTGTTCTGAGCCATAAGGAGTATCACGAACTGTCATCAACAGACCTCCTCTTGTCATGGACAGTAAGCCCGTCACTCCACATGACATACCCCGAGGCCACGCTAACCCCTGGTCATGGAATAGGTTCCGAACGCCCACGTAGTTCCAGAAATCCTGGACATCGAAAGGTTCAACGTTGCACTGAGCAAAACGTTGTCGAACTTTCCGCACATCGCAGGGAGACTGGTGAGACCGAATACACCAGATACACCCTGGAAGGTATACCTTGGTTTCGTTCCCTACCCGAACCAAGCTACCACGGAACGTAGATTCGGTTGACGAATTCGGGCGTCCCAGTGTCACTCACCGACAGCGACGCAGACGAGATCTTCCCCACAGACCTCACCGCCCAACCGCCCCATCTCTATGCGGAGTCCCTGAATGTCACAGGAATCGTCGGCACCCGGGGGCAGTCGGATGAACCGCTGTTCCGGGTGACGATAAATCGGTTCGCAAAGCTGAATTTCACTTCGATTGGAGCGTGCTACTCGCACATGTTGTGTGCGTTTTATCTCGAATTTCCTACACCCCGCCGTCGGGTTGACGAAAACGACTTCAGTCGATCCACCCGGTTTCCTTATGTTCTTTAGGCATCTCTCTCAGCTATACCAAGGTCTCGAACCGGTCGATCCTCCGCCTTACTACGAACCAAAAGCAATCAAGTTCCCGGAACCATCGAAACCTCCCCCACCAACCTACCGCCGCTACGACCTGTCGGCCACACCCCCGTGGGAACAACCCGAGAGGAAGGCAATGGAATTCATCGCATTCAGGTTGACGACCTTACAACTCGCCGAGATCCGCAATTACGTGACGAAGAGGATGGGACAGTCGAGGATAACAAGGGTGGATGTGGTTATTGCATTGCTCGCACGGTGCCTGTCGGAGGTTGAGCCAGAATCCAAGCCCATCGACACCATTTCATATGTGGTTGACGTGCGTTCATCCGTTGCCTCTCCCGTAACTCGACTTACCCTGTCATAGCACCGCGGATTAGGTATATACCCGGTCAACGCAGTGGTCAACGCTGTCGTTTGGCTCCCGGTGGGATTGCAAGCCCCGGAAGGGTTCGACCCTTGTGATAGTGTTGTGGCCCATGCTGCCGAAATACGCAAGTCGATGGAGAAGTTGGGGGATCCCGGATCGATCAAAGACATGGCCGCAGATTTGGCCAAGATACTGTCACAGGTCGCGTGGGACAAGAACGGCCAAGATATGGCCAACGTGAATGAGGGTTGCTTGGTCGCGAATATCACTTGGAGGTGAGCTTCGGTTCGTTCGGTGTGAATCGCAGCTGAGACGATTCCCCGCCCGCAGAATGGGTTTGACGAGTCCACATTTTGGACACCCCGGGAAGACCAGTTATCATACTAATCACACCTCATGTTCTCGCTACGTACAGATCATGACACCGAACCCGGAATTTGTCGATGGAATGTGGATAAGTAGGGAAGGGGAAATGGAGGGTACGTTGTACGTTCCGCCAAACAGGAGGAAGATATTCGAAACGTTGTTTGAGGGGTATGCGAAAGGTTTGGGTATGACTGGATCAGTAGAATTCTTGTCATAGCTGTAGTGGCGCCAAGGAATCTGATCCCCCAGTCAGGTTTCGAGAAGTACGCCAATCGAGGACTGACTCCTAATTCCACGATGCAACGACGACATGCCGAGGACCCACGGAAGGATTCCCCGCGCCCGGAGGGTTTGTATAAGGGCTTGTGGGTTATTCCGACGTTCGGTGTAGTGTCCGGTGTGGTGTGTTGCTCGCCGGTTTGTGCGGCGCATCACCGATCTTTCTTTCTTTTTTTTCAATCAAATCACCGACCATCGATCATCAATTCATAAGCCACTCCACCTCCCGGCCCGGCCACCGCCAGCCGTTGATTTGTTTCAACCCACGGTTTGATTTGAACCTACGCTCAGGTTTACTCCTGGAACACGCGAACGCCTCACCCCTGGCTTCTTCCTCCCAACTTTGCGAACCACTCCCTCCGCCTGCGATCTTAGAAGATGCCCGGTACTGTCGTGTCTACCCAGGTCGCCCGCCCGTTCCAAATTAGCAGCGGTTCTGCTATCCTTCCTACATCTGGAAACCTGGAAATGAGCTCCAAAGCGGGTAAAGTCAACGACAACCGCGAATCTAAAAACCGTGATGGTCAATCGAGTCGGGAAACCCGTGAAGGCCGGAAATCCATTGTAGGATTCCATGCGTGCCTTGGTTCACACCCTCAGTGGGTCAGATCCTCCGGTGGAATCGCAAGGCTTCAGGAATCACGGCCTCTTTCTTTGGGTCCGACCGTGTTTGCGGAATACGAATTTCGACAGGGAAAAAGCGGCTCCGACAGATACAACACTACCCCGGCCCCTACCAATTGTCAGGTATTTCAGCCAAGGCAAATCGATTCTCGTTCCCCGTTGCCACCCACATGCCGGAGGGCTCCGTAACGGAGGTTTACAAAACTACGCCCTCGGAATGCCGAGCTACCTCGTAAACCCCAAGGAACCCACCGTTCTGAGCCACAAGGAATACCATGAAATATCATCGCCTAATCTCCTCTTGTCGTGGACAGTAAGCCCGCTACTTCCAGATGATATATCACGATGCCACGCTGACTTTTGGTCCTGGAATAGGTTCCGACTTCCCACGTAGTTCCGGAGATCTTGGATATCGAAAGGTTCAACACTGCACTGAGTAGGACGCTGTCGAGCTTCCCGCCCATCGCAGGGAGACTGGTGAGACCGAATACACCAGACGCACCCTGGAAGGTGCGCCTACCACTTTGTCCCCCCCTCTCAAGCTAACGGAGTGTAGATTCGGTTGACGAATTCGGGCATCCCAGTCTCACTCATCGACAGCGACGCAGACGAGATCTTCCCCACAGACCTCACCGTCCAACCTTCTCATCTCTATGCAGAGTCCCTGAATACCACAGGGATTGTCAACACGGAGGGGGAATCGGACGAACCGCTGTTCCGGATGACGATCACCCGGTTTACGAAGTTGAATTCCACTTCGATTGGAGCATGTCACTCGCATATATTGTGTGCGTTCCTTCACGGCCCTCTCAGTTCCTGTCGATGTACTGACGAAAATGACTTCAGTTGATGCATCCGGCTTCCTTATACTCTTCAAGCATCTCTCTCAGCTATACCAGGGTCTCGGACCGATCGATTCTCCACCTTACTTTGAACCAAAGGCGATCAAATTCCCGGAGCCATCGAAGCCTCCCTTGCCAACGTACCGCCGCTATGACCTGTCGGCCCCACCGTGGGAACAACCCGAGAGGAAGGCGATGGAGTTCGTCGCATTCAGGTTGACGGCCACGCAACTCACCGAGATCTACAATTCTGTGACGAAGGGGGTGAAACACCTGAAGATAACAAGGGTGGGCCTAGTGATGGGATTACTAGCACGGTGTTTATCAGAGGTGGAGCCCGAGTCCAAGCCCATCGACACCATTTCGTATGTAGTCAACGTGCGCTCGTTCGTTGCCTCTCCTGCCACTCGACTTATTTTATCATAGCATCGTGGGTTGGGTATATACCCGGTCAACGCAGTGGTAAACGCCATCATTTGGCTCTCCACGAGACTGCAAGTCACGAGGGGGGCCGATCCTCGCGACACCGTGGTAGCTCATGCCGCCGAAATACACAAGTCAATGGATAAGTTGAAGGACCCCAGGTCGGTCAGGGACATGGCCGCGGATGTGGCCAGGATACATTCACAGGTCGCATGGGACAAGAACGGCCAGGATATGGCCAACGCGAACGATGGTTGCTTGGTCGCGAATATCTTTTGGAGGTGAGTTTCAGGTTGCTCTTATGTGAACCGCGGTTGGAATGATTCTGCGCTGGCAGATTGGGTTTGACGGGTCCACATTTTGGACACCCCGGAAAGGTCACGTTTCATACTAGTCAATCTTCGTGTTCTCGCTACGTACAGATCATAACGCCGAACCCGAAGTTTGTTGATGGAGCGTGGATAAGCAGGGAGGGTGAGATGGAGGGTACGTTGTATATTCCGCAGAACAGGAGAAAGGGATTTGAGATGTTGTTTGAGGGGTATGCGAAAGGTTTGGGTATGGCTGGTGCAGTAGAGTTCTTGCCATAGCTGTCGATCCACCAATGAACCCCCGGGCCACGGCCCCGGGGAGTCCCCTTATCGAAGGTTTGGCTGTCCTGCGCGGTTTCAACTTTCACGGTATAACAACGCCGTTCCAAGGAACTTTTATAGGGAGGTTCTCGGGCTCCAGGTCTTTGGGCGCGGCGCCCCGGCGTTCCTGGTGAGACTAGTGACCAGCACGAATCGGGCTGACTTAACTACCGGTCTAGTCTCAGGCCGAGAGACAGTACTTTCGGGCTTGCGACCTTCGAGGTAGCTGGTTCGGAAGGGGTCTTGACTTTGTTAGGTGCGCTTTTATAAGAGGCGAGAGGGATCTCGCTGTCATGAGCCAACCTGGAATCGTCGCCCGAGTCCGGGCCGACCGTCGATCGCTCCGTACTTGGCGGATCCGAGCCCTCAATCACTCACGCTCCCGGAACTTGTGCGGTTTACTCACGGGCCCGCGGACGCCATGCACATGACTTCTTCTGTCCCTACGCCGCTCGGAGCTGCACCGATCGCCCAACCATCTGTGACCTTGAGAGACCGTGACGCCAATTGATTTTAATCGGACCACCAGCGCGCCTCAGGTTTGCAACCGTTCTGATGTCCCTCTTTAATTGGGAAACCTACAGGTGGGCTCTGGTGGCTTTCGATGACAGCGTAATCAACTAGTAAAGCCACAAATCTTAGGATCCGTGAAAGCCAATCAGTCCGCGAGCCCGCGAGGGCTCGAGTGCCATCGTAGGACTCCCTACGCGCCACCCGGGGTCATCTGCAGTGGGTCAGATCCTCCGATGTAACCTCAAGGTGCGGGGGTGAGACTATCACGGCCCCCTTTCTCTGTGTCCGACAGTGTTTGAAGAACGTGAACCTCGACAGGCGAAACAGCCGTTCCGGCCAAATCGGCGGTTCCAGCACCGCCTGCCAGGTATTTCAGCTAAGGTCATTCGACTCTCGTTCCACATTGCCACCCACACCCCGGAGCTCTTCGCGACGAGAGGTTTCTAAAGACACGCCCTCGAAATGTCGATGTATCTCGTCAAACCAAGGGAACCCACCGTTCTGAGCTACAAGGAATACCACGAAATATCATCGACCAATCTCCTATTGTCTTGGACAGTGAGACCACAACTCCCAGGTGATGTACCCCGAAACTACGCTAACTGTTGGCCTGGAATAGGTTTCGACTTCCCACGTGGTTCCAGAGATCTTGGATATCGAAAGGTTCAACGTTGCGCTGAGCAAGACATTGTCGAGCTTCCCGCTCCCCGCAGGGAGATTAGTGAGACCGAATACACCAGCCTCACCCTGGAAGGTACGCCTTTATCTCCTTACCTCCCCCGACCCAGGCTAACCACGGAATGTAGATTCGGTTGACAAATTCTGGAGTGCCTGTGTCGCTAGTCGACAGCGACGCAGACGAGATCTTCCCCATAGACCTCACTGTGCAGCCTCCAGATCTCTACGCAGAACCCCTGAACGTTACAGGAATCGTCAACACGGAGGGGGAGTCTGACGAACCGCTCTTCCGGATGACGATCAACCGCTTTACGAAGTTGAACTCCACATCAATTGGAGCGTGCCACTCACACATGTTGTGTGCGTTTCTTCCAGACGTTCCAAGTCTCTCACCCCGTTGTACTGACGAAAAGTGACTTCAGTTGATGGGGCAGGCTTCATAATGTTTCTCAATTACCTCTCCCGGCGATACCAGGGTCTCGAACCGATCGACCCTCCGCCTTACCACGAACCAAAAGCGATGAGGTTCTCGGAACCACTGAGGGCACCCTCACCGATGTACTGCCGCTATGACTTGTCTGCCCAACCTCCATGGGAACAGCCAGAGAGGAAGGCGATGGAGTTCGTCGCAATCAGGTTGACAGCTACACAACTCACAGAGATCCGGAATTCTGTAACGAAGGAGATGGGGCAGCCGGGGATAACGAGGATAGACGTTGTGGTGGCGTTGTTTGCGCGATGCTTATCGGAGGTTGAACCGGAATCTAAGCCCATCGATGCCGTTTCGTATGTGGTCAACGTACGTGTAGTCATAACTTCTCCTGCAACTCGGCTCATCTTATCGTAGCACCGCGGCATGGGGATATCCCCAACCAACGCCCTCAACGCCGTCATTTGGCTCTCCATGGGACTGCATGTACCAAGAGGGGTCGACCTTCGCGACAGCGTCGTGGCATATGCCACCGAAATACGAAAGTCGATGGATAGACTGAGGGATCCCAGGTCCATCAAAGACATGGCTGCGGATTTGGCCAAGATACAGTCACAGGTCGCATGGGACAGGAAAGGCCAGGATATGGCCAACGTTAATGAGGGTTGTTTGGTCGTGAATATCCTGTGGAGGTGAGTTTCAGGCTTCTCCAGTGTGAATCGCGGCTAAGACGACTCTGTGCTGGCAGATTGGGTGCGACAAGTCCACATTTTGGACACCCAGGGAAGGTCACGTTTCGTACTAGCCACACCCCATGTTCCCGCTACGTACAGATCGCGACACCGAACCCGAAACTTCTCGACGGAGAGTGGGTAAGTAGGGAAGGACAGATGGAAGGGACGTTGTACGTCCCACAGAACAGGAGAAAGAGGTTTGAGACGTTGTTTGAAGGGTACGCTAAGGGGTTGGGTATGACTGGCCCGATAGAATTCCTGTCATAGTCGTTGAGGTGCCACAGGATTTAGCGTCTGACGCTGAAACGACGCGGCTGTCCTTCCGCAACCACAACGCCCTGCCCTGGTGAGGCGCAAGGGAGCCTTTCCTCTTGACAAGTCGTGAACCTCAATACTGTTGATGGACGTGGCAAACACGTTCACGATGAGCCACCGTCCGCCGCATGGCGGTGCGCTAGAACCACCGGACTAGCGCACGGCTGGGCCGACAGAACGAAGGGACCCTCATGCAACGTCCGCGTCAAGTGGGAAGTCTACGTTGGACCCACTGGAAAAGACGCTGGGGTTGGCGCTTGATAGTAGGTATGCGGGGAAGACCGATGTTATGATTCTTAGGGATCACGAAGATCGCGAATCCATGCACACGTAGATGGATCGTTCGATGTGAACGCGTGAGTCCCCATCTACCACGGTAAGCCTGTCAGTGTCAGACCGAAGAGACAAGAGATCCAGGTGCTATTCGAACGGATCCGGCGCACGTTACCTTCTTCACTTACGCAAAGGGGCCACGATAGATCGTTGAGAACCCCCCAGTCCTAATCGATAATCTACGGCTATTCGCTCTCTACCCAGCCTGAACCGCGAGTTCAGGTGGCTTGTACCTCCGCAGGACCTTCACAGCACTTCCGGTACCAGCTACCGCCAGTAACGAGAGAACGATCGTGGCTGTGCTTTCATATACCACCACCGGCTGGCACGACATTTCCCAGCCCGGGTCCGGTACATATTAGCGTGGGAGGGAGGCGATGAAACCCCTCCCGGCAGTACCGGGAGTACCAAAATTCTCGGAAGGAGTGCAAGCTTCGGGGTTCCGAACGATTCGGTACTAGGGTAAAGTGAAAGGGTGGGTCGAGGGTCTTATCAGCGAAGCGATGAGTGTGGCCACGCCGCATTCATCTTCCGCTTCCGGCTGACGTTAGTGTCACAGGAGATAAAGGGGTCTGCAGTGAAACTCTTGTCTGAGCACGGCATCATGAGGACGATCCAAACCTTTTGACTTCCTGCACTGCCGCTGCGGCATTTCGTTTGCCCTCGTGAGTTAATGGGGCCTTTGCAATTTTTGTTGGGGCTCTGGAACACGTTCCACGTGTGTACATACACTGGACGCTGACTCCGGCCTTTTTCGCGAGGGCGGGACCGGAGGTATCACTAGTACGAACCTCCTCGAGACAAATGTACTGACGTGCACTCGCGAAAGGATGGCGGTGTTGTACATAAGATAACACGCACGATACGCTTCATGTTTTACTCGCAGACCAACCTCTTACTTGGGAAACAGCGCCACATCCGCCTGTACCAACTACAACGAATCATACTTGTCCCACAGCGTCGATGTAGGTACCATTACACAACAGGAGAAGAAAAGGAAAACGATAACCGATCGATAACTACGTAAGGTGAAGACAGAAAAGGTCGGTTCGTCGAAAGGGAGTTCACCCGGTTCATTCGCCTCCATATCAGGGGAGGGGTCTCCCGGTCTTGATCGCCTCCATGATGGAAGACTTCATCGTGCCAGAAAGGTGGAGGGCATAAATTGCGCTGTAACCCTCCTTGTTCTGTTGGTGACGAAAACGTCAGGATGATATGAGAAGACGAGAAAAGGGTGAACGCACAGAAAAGGTTTTGAGGATACTTGGTCGATTTGCCAAGCGATCGCAATAAGCAGCGAACTTGGAGGAGACCCCCTCCCTCTTGAAACCTCTGTGTTCGGCAAGGATCCAATCCCTAGTAGCCCAACTGGCTATAGAAATATCGACGATGCTGAGCTGCTCGCCAAAGAAGTAAGGCTCTTGGATCTTGTCGGCGTAGCATTGGAGATATTTGGTCCATTCGTTGAGGGTGGTCGCCTGAAGTTCAGCGGTCTGAGCGTGGAAGAGGCGGAAGTAGCCGGGGACGACGAATTTGTTGATAAAGTCGACCCAGATCCTGGCTTGAGCGGCAAGGTAGGGGTCGGGAGATATCATCCGGGGTTCGTATTGCGGGTAAGCGTCTTCAAGGAACTCGAGGATGACATGAGAGTCGTGAAGGGGTCTGCCCTGATATGTGACGGCGGGGACGAGACCTCTGGGGTTGAGAGCTGCATATCGGTGTCCGGAGAGCAAGAGGGGGCCGAGATATCGGGATGGGGCAAGCGAGTAATTGTGAAGGCGCGGGATGGGGAGAATGGTTTGAGCGATCAAGCTTAGATTTCATTTTCGCGTTCAGGGTCACTCACAGAGCAAGGTAGCGTCCTTATTGAAAGGGTTGATCTCGACGTACTTGTAGGGTATTCCGCGTTCCTCGAGAGCTACCCAGCATTTCTGCGTGAACGGACAGAACTTTTGGCGAGACTATCAGATGAGAGAGATCAAGGCGGATGGAGGGACTTACCCAGCTACCATACAAGACGAGTTCGCAGTCGGCTTGGTGGGCTTTGACGGTCTCCGCAGCGAGACCTGTGGCACAAGGATGGAGTTGGAGGATTGTGGATGCCATGGATCGATGGGGGGACGACGGGGCTGGTTCTGAGGGGATTAAGAGTGATTTCGGAAGGGTGGATCCGTTGCTTACTGAGCGACCTCCGTCTGGTTAGATCATCAGGCGCAGCCGCTGACTTAAGAAACGGTCTTGAATATGCAGACAATTATCATCTCCTCTACATCCTCTCCACCCAGCCAAGCCAGAACGAGGTCAAACCGGGATTGATTCTGTTTGGAAAGGATCAGAACTCGTTGGGCATCCTTGATGTTTGTCGGTAGTTCTGCCGAGCACGTGCATTTGACGGAAGCACAACTTCACGTTTAAATATCTTTTCTTGATTCCCAACCACAACCATCTCCTCCGCTCTCCCCCTCACGCATATTCTCTTTTCTTTTTTACCCTTACATATCATACGTTCCGCCCTTAAATAAAATGTCCCACCTCGCCAACTTCGTTTCGACTGACGTCCTCTCCTCCCCCATCTCCGACTCTGCTCCTTGGCCGACCTCCCAAGACGCCCTCTTCTCCGCGTATTCAGATTATTCCCTCCCTGCTTCTCCTCTTCCCACCTCGGTCCCAGATTCCCCCGTTATGCAACTCAAGTCGCGTCTCTCCCCGGACAGTTCCTCCGACGGCGAACAACTCTGCATGCCCACCCACCAGCTTTTCGATCTACCCGCCACCCCCATGACCGGACGTTCTCCGTCCCCATCTATGGGCGGAGAGCAACAGTCCTTCTCCGGAGGCGTTAAGCGCCAGGGCTCCTTCACGACAACCGGAAGCCGTAAACCTCGGGAACGCATGAGCACCAAGGACTTTATCCCACCCGACGTCTCTGGTCTCAGCAAACGCGAGGCCCGCCTCGTAAAGAATCGCGCGGCCGCCTTCCTCAGTCGCCAAAGGAAGCGGGAGGAGTTTGAGCATATGGAAGTGTACGTTTCCGTCTTCATTTCTTACGTAACCATGCATCTAATCTCCACACTCCAGCCGAGTTGCGGAGCTCGAACAAGAGAACGCCCGTCTCCTCGCTCTCGCCCGTGGAGAGGACTCGCCTGCGTTATCCGAGATTGAGCAACTAAAGGCCCGGCTCGCTGATGCAGAACAACGCTCGCAGCAACTGAGTACCCAGCTGAGGGAAGCCGAATCACAATCCCCCGCAGTCAAGATTGAGTCAACCGAACCCGAGGTCCCTCCCCCTGTCGCCCGTTCTCCTCCCCCATACACAAACAAATCTGGCGCGAGCCTTGGTCTGATGGTGAGCACTTTTTCACCTCCGTTCCTGTTCGGCTATTTCCATCCAAACTCTATTTCCCGGGGTCCCACCTCCTTCTGGGGTCCCATCTCCGTTTACCGAGCCACCCGTCAGTTTCAGATTTGCTAACGCCCGCTTTCCAAATCAAGGTCCTTCTCTGTGCCCTCCCATCACTTCTGTCCGTCCCTACCCAACCCAATGTCCCCTCACGATTTTCGCTTCCCCTCTCTGATCAGTCCCTGAGCTCCCTGAGCACCTACAGTTCCTTCGACTTCAACTCGTTGATCTCTGGAGACCAGCACGACTGGTCGATGGACAACTCAATGGACTTGGACTTTGATATGGCCAACGATGGTCCTATGCGCTCGACTCAATCGCTCCCCATCTCCGCTGCGATCAACGGTGGGAAACTCGAGTTGGGCGATCAGTCATTGGATATTTCCTTTGATGCTATCTCATCAGAGGACGGCAAGATTCGTGTTCGCATTCACCCCCCTGCATCTGCTTCAGGGTCATCGAGTTCCATCTCTTCACTCCCATCGACCCCCGGATCCCTCTCGCCTATTCACACCTACATCAAGTCAGAGCCGGAAGATCCCTTCCTGGGTGTCAGTGGGTTTGATTTCGAGAGCGACCTCGGCCTCGATCAGGATACGTCAGGGGCCAGGAAACGAGTCAGGATCGCCTTGAAGAACATGCCAGGAGAGGGTAGCGAGGGTGGTGAATGGGAAGTCGAAGTGTGCTGATCACATCTTCCTTCGTCGCGTACCGGCCAGGAGACCGGTAGGTGATGGTTATGGTTTTCCTTTTTTCGATTGATGTATCTATCGCCTGTATTCCTTGCACGCGAGGAGTATGTGGCCCCATCGTATGCTCTCCTTTCAGCTCCCCCCCTTGACGGTTCCATACCTTATGCCACCCAACCGCCTACACACAACACACGAATCCGCAGTCCGTTCCTTCAGCTGACCGCAGTCAATCATTATATGTCACGCCCATTTTATCGTGTTGCCTCTCTATCGTACCCTACACCTGCTGTCCCTGCACCCCCGCTGTCTAGTATTCTAATTCCTTCTGGATGACCATTTGCGATTTCTGTGTAGAAAAACCAATACTCGTGACTCTTCTATCGTATATAATCTCTCTGTTGGGCTGGCGTTGTCTTACCTTACCCTCTTCTTTTGTTCTTTTTCGTCTCTCACCTTGTGTCCTGTCTCGCGCTCTGATATCACTGCACTCTTACACTAAAAACTACCATCGGATACACTCATAGAACAAACGCGCTGTCCCTTGCTTGCTTTCCCCCCCTCTACCTGCCTCTTTTCGCTTCCCCTATTGGCATTGACATCGTTTCCGTTCTTCGAGTGGAGTAATCCGATCGTTTTTTGTATTGACCTACAACCTTCCCCCTCTCATTCGTATATACAAGCACAATATAGTCTCATACATAGAACCTACCAAAGATCGTTCCCCAGGCGGATAATGAATTCGTGCGGTGTCTCAAAGTTCGTCCGTTCAGTGGGGCGTGGGGTTTGAAATGGTTATGCAGGGGAGATCTCCCTTTGTGGGCTGGTAGTGCGGTATTCAGATTCCAAACGAGTTAGAGCTGTAGGTTTCCATTGTGTGGCTTATCATTCGTATCGTCACCAATGCGCTGACAAATGAAGGAAAGGCGAAATGGTCGGAACAGACCCTTTGCCACCCGGTCTTGGACGGTCTACGATATGATCGGTATGAAGTGTGGCGTCAGGAGGAGGAATCGATCATCTCTATCGCCTTTGAGCCAAATAAAACCTGGGGGACGAGGTTGGGAACGCACCCCCGCCTCCCTCGTAAGTCTTGCGAACGTGCAGCAACAGCAAGGGCCATTCCCCTTACGGCTAGGTCTCCGTTTACGCGAAAGGAAAATAGAACGGAACGTTCAAAAGCGTGTAAGGGTGGGATGTCGATTATGACGAGAAGAGCGATCGGTCGTCAGCCTCGCCCACGGCCATGAACCCGTTTATGAAGAAGCGTAAGCAATTAATAGCTTTACGGGGAAGCTGCCCCCCCTGCTGCGGTCAAGCCCCACTTGTGCGCAGGGGAGACGAGGCGCGGACTCAAGCCGCAGGTCGCCCGTGTCACCGCCGGTCCATACAACCATGTAAGCCACCCAACGAACCCAAGAGTGGGAAGACGGAATAGGGCGGTGTCCCTGGGATCTGAGATCTGGGCATACAAGCAGGGATGATGATGACATACAGATATGTCAAGCCTCTCCACGTTTCCATCCTTGATCGGGATTGCGGAAGATCAGGTCGTAAGAAATCCCTTGCGTCCCAGAAGAAAGAAAAAAGTCTATGCATACGCACGTAACGCGGAATCTGTTGTGGCGCCGGTCCTTCGCGGTCGTTCCCATTGTTCAAATTGAAGCATGGCGTCCGTCTCGGGCGTCAACGTCACGCCCCCTCCAACGTCTAATTTCGCACGAATGGATGGAAGGAACGACAGAAGGCGTCTTCCACATGACAACAAAAGGGGCGGAGAGATCCCTTCACGACTCGTGCCCCATGTCATACCGTAAGAAAAAATGAGACCATAGATCGTTGCATTGTTCTCCATGAGGTTCCCCTGGGGCGTTTCGTTCTCTAAACCCGAGGCGTGGTGATGGGAAGGAGTGAAAAATGAATCCCAGTGCCAGGTGTTCCGAAACGGAGTGAGAGGGTGGCAGATCCAGCTTGTCACCATACTGGTATGTATAACGTGCGAGGTACACCGCCAGGTGGTATTGGAGGTGTTGCGGTGGTAGTCGCGCGATCACGGAACTTGTGGTGTAGTTGCCGGATTGAATGCGCCGAGAGGAGGACCCTTCACGGTACCGTTACGGGGAAAAATGTAAACCAACGCGTGTCTCTTGAAGGTTAGCGAAGCGTGCACGTCCCAGTCGCGAGTCATAAACCACGAAGGTGCAACGGGGGGGGGGGGGGTGCT
>Ga0307511_10002661_pt1 | contig 18615 bp, 14 predicted proteins | sample 13_EM_MG_FD_200266 | JGI IMG/M metagenome (GOLD analysis project Ga0307511, IMG submission 200266) | Populus trichocarpa ectomycorrhiza microbial communities from riparian zone in the Pacific Northwest, United States - 13_EM | ecosystem: Host-associated > Plants > Roots > Unclassified | place... | reverse complement strand
TTTTTTTTTTTTTTTTTTTTGAAATCTATACGCCTAATCAGCCTTAGGCTATGCGGCGGTCGGTACTCATTTGCGATCCAGTATAGGAACCATTATTAGCCCCTGGCAGCCCGAGAGGTTTCATTGGGGCCAAGCTAATTTCCACGCGGCTGGCTATACGCAAATAACCGCAAAACAGGGCACCTGAATGTGACTGGACAAAAACGTAAAAACGTAACAACTCGCCTCCAGTAAAACAAAGACCTATGAAATGTCATGATAGATGAAGTTGAAAAAGGCTTGAATAGCGTCGTGAGGGTCATCGTCCACTGCCCAGGTAGATCTCGGTCCAAGGAGTTCGTGCCTTTCTTTCGGAAGCACGGGCGTTCGAACCTGATCTGATGCCCGTGCCTACGGGGTGGCCTCAAGGGCACTCTGTGGACGCTGCCTTGCCCATGTTGGGTAGCTGGCGGCGATCCGTTCGGAGCTACGTCTGGGTTGACGGGGCTTCCCTGTGGCAGTCTGGCTTCCTCCGTGGGAATTCTCCTCTGTATCACGCCTTTTCCCTCCTTGCTTTGCAAGCAGCTCTGACGCCTTCCACTGTTTTTTTTTTTTTTGAGTCTATACGCCTAATCAGCCTAAGGCTATGCGGTGTAGCCTTCCACTGTAGCCTTCCGAGTGGTGTGATCTCGCCTTAGAATTCCTCCAGGGTCGCCCGCCCTCTCGTTGCCGGGTATGGCCATGTCTAGGTCGGATCTCCGTCTTAAAGCTTGGTTGATTTCTTTCTTGGTCCCTCATCGTGGTGGGTTACCCCTCCTGAGGATCAGGGCGGCCGGCAGGACCTCCTGGGATTGCCTGAGTACGAAGGCAGTTTCCGCCGTTTCTTGGACCGTGGCGATGGTTATAGCTCGGCGTTCTTCATCTACCACCGATGCCAGGTGCCCCAGAAATGCTCCGTACCCTCTGCACGCCTCCATTCCTGCCCTGGCTGCACATCGCCATTGCGGCGCCTGCTTTGTTCCCTGCCCGGTCCGTATACCGCATCAACTGGAGCTGCTAGAAGAAGAGTTTGAATAAAACAGGCTTCCTGCCAGTTTGGTCGATTTGTCGACGAAGAGTAACTGCAGAACAACCTTCATGCTGATGCGCGGAGAGTATTTCAGTGTGTCCTGAGAGGTGACCAAGCCATTGGGCAGGCGAGTGGTGTTCCTTGTCCTCAATCCATATGACCACACCAACCACCACCATATCCATACTCTCAATCCTTTCGGGCTTCAAGTTTCCCATTCGCACGGACTTGTCCACTTGCCCGCTAGTTTAGGGATAATCTCTGCTTGAAATGTATCCAAACTAGGTCAGTTGCAAAACAACCCCCCCTTCCCTCACTGCCCACGTTGCTCTGTCTTATGAATATCTACATTCTGTCGATTGTCTGAATTTTCTACACTACTTACTTAACATTTGGACCTCATTTCGTATCTGATAGCCGATGTCTTTATATTGTCCTTTGCGATCAATAACCCTAGGTCATTTGACAATGTTATTTCGTGGGTAACTGAGTTCTTATAAGGAATACACTCTACTGATCACATCCGAGATGTTGGGACATGATGTAGGCATTATAAGCATGAACCGCATAATCCTATATTATGGTGAAAGTATAAAAGCATGAACCGCATAGAGCCTATATTATGGTGAAAAGCATATAATGCCGGGATATGATGTATGCAGAATGTGTAGGAATATTCATGTATATATATGGTGGTAAAGACCACCGATAAAGAAGACAATTCAATCAATCCTTCTATCGCAAGTCTATGAAACCTATCCTTCCGCTCATATCTTAACAGTTCTGTTGTGTGAAACATCGCAATCGTCTGCTAGCACGCGATTTAGTGCTATCCGGCTACGTACCGGGAGTCCCCTTTATTTTGCTCGATATCAAGCCCGAACTCCTCAATACTCTTGCTGCCTACGGGAGGAGGGGTATTCCCCAATCACCTACAACCAAGGAATTGAGGCAATGAAGTAGGAACCTCGTCAGTTTTCAATATATGCTGAGATTTATTAAGATTGGTTATGATATATTGCATAGTCTTCCCTATATGAGATGTACCCCAACGGCAATTTTGACGTTGCTCTGAGGTCCATACTGATACACAAGACTTTTGGGGCAACGTAGGGACAGCGATCTAGGGAAGAGTTAGAACCAGATCTAATACTTCAGTAAGGCAGCTATGACATCAGATAAGCGCAAATGGCATGTCAAGTTGATGAAATTTGCATTTAAAATCCATGCAACATGCAAGTTGTTTTTGGTTACCCAGGGTGAGGTTTCTTCTGGCTATGAAATCCCTATTATGCACCAGCCTGCTACGTGCAACCCGGAAAGGACAACGGTCTAATGTGCAGGTGATTGTGGCCCTTTATGGGCAGAGAGGTTACAATTGTGAATGTGGAGCAAATGTAACTCGCCGCTGATTGTCTTAGCTGCACTTGGGTTCTATTGTTGGGCACCCTCGCTCAGGTGTTTGAGTCCCACGTCAGTTCTTACAGTTGCATTCCATCTTTTTTTTGTCTTCTGATATTGTAAGAAATCCTTCAGACCCTCTGTAGTACCTGCACACAATTGTATTATAGATCCTGTCACTGCAGACTTGAAATACCAAGTGAAAGTAGTTAGTATAACAGTTTCGGGGAGGGTGACACCACATATAGCGACTACAACTACTCGTCTGGCCATACTTCCATGACAACACGAATCACATTTTCAATTTATAGGAAATAGCAAGGATGAAATGCACCAGGTAATGATCTGCTGATGCGGCACCCTGGTTGGTGACAGGCACTGAGATCAGTGTAACTCTTGCTCCTCTAACAGCCCTGGGTATAGCAATCTTGGCAAGTACTCATGGACACCTTACTACCGAGTTATTTGCCAGCGCCGTCTCAGATTTGCTATCTTGAACTGAAGAGTCAATCCTACGAGAGATTGTTCCAACCGGACTAGCCTCAATCTGTTGATATGTGTCCTAAGTTCACCATAGTCTGGTTGGCACAAGCTCTCGTAAAGTCCACCAAAGTCGCTTGGTTACAGCCTGATGAGGCCTAGGGAAGGAGCTCTGGCTTAGGGGCTTAGAGAATCACACTATGCCTCTCACTGACCGCAGGTGATCTGTGAACAGAAACAGCGCTAGTAAATAGCTCGAGACTGCTTTAGGGCAAGGAAAATGTACCCCATGACACAACAAAACAAAACCACTCGCCCATTGTTCAGGTTAGTAGTCGCCCTCCCACTCCAGCTCCCCAACCCCAGTCCCGAAGAGGAATCATTAAATAAACCACATCCTCCTCATATATGCTTCACTCAATCCCCCCCTTCCATTATTACCCATTAAATCACTCAAACTCCCCTCAACTATGCCTCAGGTTCACAACTCCCCCTCGCGAACCTGGAATATTCCTTCTGCGGAGAGACAACTGAGCTCCGATAGCTGCCTTATGAATATCGAAGGATATTACGATGGAAAGTTCCTTCACAGAATAGATGGAAGGCCTCGTAGTAGGCCAGAATTCCACCGACTATGTCGTGGCCCATAAGAAACTCAGCCCAAACTTATTGGGGTGCCAAATCAGGTTTCTCACATTCCATCGGTTTACAATTTGGGAAGTGTTTTTCTGGCACATGAAAATCACAGATTGATAGTCAGGCAGGTGGAGCATGTCCCGAAGGGTAGAGACTTCAACCCATCTATACTTATACCTTACCCCCATACCTGCATGTCCAAGGACCAGATCCACAACGCTACCCTATATCAAGCCTATCTAAGTCGGTCACCCGCAGCCCAAGACACTGTTCGGTAGTGGATCACGACTCAAACGGCCTTCGCATTCAATAGGAATGCAAGTTTGGAAGTGGTGCCCTTGCACAGGAAAATCACAGATTAGGAGTCACTCAGGTGGAGGTGACAGGAGGAGTGGGACAGCTTATACCTGTGGTTTGTGGGCACTTTATACAAAGTAGAAATTTTAAGATTGTACACGAAAACCACAAATGGGTAGTTAGCCAGGGTGAAGCTTCTCCCCAAGGGTAGAAGCCTGCGAAACGGGTCAATGTACTTGTGTGAGTGCTCGTGCGGATCATCATTTTGTTGGCAACATACTAACATGGGGGTTATCTAGTTACAAATGCTTTCAGCGGTTTCTTATATTGAGACTTCACTTTACCTACCTACAAAGACCATGGCCATAGCTTATCCGCAATCACCATGCCGCCATGTCCGTGGACTATATTCACATGGTTACCCTTTAGAAGTCGGTCAACCCAAGACACTGTACGGGGGTGGATCACTTCCCACACGAGCATAACATTCTATTGGGAATACAAGGTTAGAAGTAGTGCCCTTGCACATGAGGATTGCATATTGGCAATGACGCAGATGGAGGTGGCAGGGCGAATGGAGCAGCTCATGTGCCTGGTTTGTGGGTACTTGGTACAAAGCAGAGGTGTTACTCTTGCAGATGAAAGTCACAAATTGGTCGTTAGCCAGGTGGAGCTTCTCCCGAGCGTCAGAAGCTTGCCCACGGGCCGATGTCCTTGGGTAGGTATTCGTGCAAATACCATCATTTCAATGAGAGGAAACTAACATAGGGGTTATCTAGTTACATATACTTTGTTTGGTTTCTTATATCGAGACTTCACTTTACTTACCTACAAACCCATGGCCATAACCTATTCCAACCACCCTACCTCTATGTCCGCGGGCTATATCCACAACGTTACCCTGTATAAGCCGTTCACTCGCAGTCCAAGAGACTGTGCGGTAGTGGATCACGGCCCACACCAGCATGACATTCTATCGGAATACAAGTTTGGAAGGGGTCCTCTTGCATGAGAATTGCAGATTTGGAGTCACCCAGATAGAGGTGACATGAGAAATGGAGCAGCTGCACTTGGTACAAAGTAGAGGTGTTACTCTTGCGCTTGAAAATCGCAGATTAGGAGTCAGCCAGGTGGAGCTGACAGGAGGCCTCGGGCAGCTCGTTCCCCTTGTTTGTGTGCACTTGGTAAAAAAACTGGCAATGCATCACTGCTATCACTCAGCTGCGAATAATCCCGCGGACTTCTGCATAATAGGAGCTGGGATAGCAATGGTGGTGCAGAAAAGTACCAGAACCTATTCAGGAACTCGTTGTTTCCTTACTTGCTATCCTTCTGTCACTTTTCTATTGCCTCGATTGTATACCTTTAAATCGTACTGTTGGCTTACATGAATGCAATCTAGTCGTGTTTAAGTTTTGATCCTTATTGCCGTTATTTGATAATTAGCTCAATGATATATAACTCTGGTCTTCAACCAATCATACTGCACATTATGATCTGTTAAAACAAGGTCTGTGATTCACTTATTGTTGTTAAAAGTTCATGTTAAACGAATGTACTACTAGTACCATGAATATATGTCCAACCAGAATGCATTTGATGCCTCGATGCAGGGCTAGCATGCTACACAATTGAACGTAGCAAATGAAGTATTTAAGTCGTTGAATAAAGGAAGTCAAATCAACTGATCAAGACAAGTAGCCATTTCACGTGTATGTAGCGTTCCTGCATTATATGCTTCAGGTGTACCTGAATGTGGACTAAAATTAGTCTGGTTGGCACTATTTGGATATAAATTTTTTTTTAAATTTTTTTTTAAAAAAATAAAAATAAAAAACCCGGTGCGGCCCTGTAAGAGGACCATGACCAAATTGGGTATATTTTGCCTCCTTCAAAAATACGAAACCCCAATATTTATCCCAAGTACGGCACAACCAACCTCTGGCAACAGCCATAGTCCCACCACCGGGAGAATACACACATCTACTCAAGTCCACCGCTCATTACCGCAGACGAGCTGGGACTTGCAAGCCTCCAAAATATATGTAAAATCAACCCACGCCTCCGGGGTCCAGCCTAGCCTCACAGGAAATACATGAAAATCTAATGGGTTATAGATTGCCCCAATAAAATTGTAATCAGTTCTCCAAAGGTCGTGGTACTGAAGTTACTCGATCTCCGCCCCGCAATTTCGAACTCCTTCCCTTCAAAAGCCCGAGCACATGGGCAGTAATATATTCTTGTTACCCATCACAGGGCATTGTCTGATTGCCTTGGAGGGGGGTGTAGTTGCCTGTAGTGGAGGGGCGCCGTAGGCTCTGGTTGCGGGGTGCCTAACTAAGAATTTGGCTGATTGAAAGAGGGGTCTGATTCTTAGTACAAGCTGTTAATCATTTCCCGTCCCGGATGAGTAAGCCTGGGCCACTCCCCCCCATAACATCAGCGGCGCGCCCAACTCCACACGCTTGCAAAACTTGATAACAGCCCTTACATGGGCTCGCTGTCTATAGTAGCCGCCGCCCTCATTAATTGTGCCAATAGAGACTTGTACCGGGACATCGCACAATACTACTTCTCGTCTGTTACTTCACACATTTATTCACCATGTGCACACATACCTGTCTAACACCCTTCAGGGGCCAAGCCATGATCGCGAACCATTACAGAAAAGGCTAGCGCATGGACGCGATACTGTGGCTATGCATTAGTCTTGTACGTAGCAGACTCAGCCAGCGGGCTTAGTCAAGAAGACCCTCATCGCATCGTCCCAGCAGGTAAGGTAGTTGGGGTTAGGGGTTTGGGGAAGCTTTCCGCACTCATGACGTTGTGGGTTGCAGTAGGCTGCGACTTGACGTCGTGGGATCTATTAGGACTCTATAAGTTGACATTCTCAAGATCTGCCCTCATGGTTTTTCACCACAAAACTTCCATTACCATGCAATATGCCGGGGTTTTTACATCACATTAACCGCATCGCTGAGGCCCTGTCCTTTCTCCTGTTGACGGTCCCTATCTTGACCATCATGCTTCCTACCCTGCTTGCTGTCATCACCATTAGCTTCCATGTCTCCTGTTTCTTTGCTGGATTTGATATCGTGCGAAGGGCACGGACTGAGGGTCACAATGCCTTCACAGCTGAATATCCTGTGTTCAGAGAAGAGAATCGACAGACCGATCCCCACAACGCTAGTACCCGGTTATATACTGCTTACACACTGGAACAGACCAACGGTGGTGAGACCGGCGAATGTGTACCAACCGCGCCTATCCCAAACAAGAGGGCTACTAGACCCCGACTCCAGCGAGGGACAATACTAAAACACCACCCACAACCTCCCAGCCACTCAGCAATTAGAGGAAACCAGAGGGGAGTAGATATTCTCTCGCCCCTTACGGAAAGGCATGACCCATATAAAGACATGGCTGGAGTTCCTGACAGTGGCAGGGAAATGGGCGCAACATCGGGAGAGAACGCAAGGTTAGGGGGTTACGGCTATACCGGCGGAGAGTCCAGAAGCGGCAATGATATAGGCCAACCCGGTTCACTGATTATCAGGAGAGAGAGCACGGTGGTATTTACGCCTCGGATGGCAAGTGAGACAAACTCAATGTCGGAGAAGGTATGGTTAATCCAGTTAGCACTGGCAACCACCCTGACTGGGCTGATAACGACGGAACTCAGAGTCTCAATGGGCATGCCCTGGACAGGGCCAGGCTGTGTGAGGTCCCCGGTACACAACCCGTCGGTAGTACTTCACGGGTGGGTAGCAGAATTTTCCAGTGGCTTTATGATATGATTCCCGGTGTGAGAAAATTGCAGTGGAAAGTGAAGGCCGCTGAGAAGCTGAGTTAGGAGTCAAGGTGTGGAAAATGATGGAACTAGGTGATCGGGCGAACCCATTGACATGGTTACCACAAGATGAAGACGGCGGATGCACAATGGACCAGGGTGCCCTGATGGGGCGGACACGGGGGTATTTATGTAGGCAGATTTCCTTGGCTTCTTCCTATTGTTCTATCAAGCAAGTCTTACGTAGCATACGAATATACTATCTATTATCTCACCAACGAGACAAGCGCTAAGGAACGATTTCTTCGGAAAGAGCGCGGCAACACGGTGCTAACTGCTTCCTTGCTATATTCGCTCCTACATATACTAGGCCATATCGTCTTCATTCTCTGTTCAATATATGTGTTGACAAGTTAGAGACAGATCCTGAGAACACCGCTGGCTACGTGCGTCACCCACTCAATGGGTCCGTATTGAGGAGATGTCTGGACCGATAATGGATTACCCAGGAATGATGTGGTTTGTGTGGTGGTGTTATTTGTACTACTTCACAACCTTTGTTTGAAACGGCCTCTTAGCTACCAGTTAATCCGTTTCCTGATGGTAGTATGCTTGGGGCCCTGTGTTCCTTATTCTACCGTGTCCTCATTTCAGCGCCTCTGCAATCAGTTTCTTTGGCGTCACCTTATGTTGTGTTTGTTCCGCTGCCGCTTCAGATGCCCAGGCGTTCTACGCATGAGTGGTCTACTACTACCATCAAGTCAGCTCTTGAGTATATATGGTGCTCAGTTACCCTCCACTGCCAGCCCTGCCTATTGTGCCACTCCGAGCCTAACAAGTCACATACTTTATTAATTCTGTATCACACTAATAACTACTGAATACCACTAGCGTTGTTGGGAACCCAAGATCCAGAGCAGCTGCATACAAGCGGATGGCACCCAATATAGCCTACGGCGGCAGTAACAACAATATCGAACAAAGATGTGAGAACCACCGCTGCGGACCCATCCCCCTGGTTCAACAATACACAATCTCAACATAACCTTCGCGAGAATCACCACAGGCAGCATTGGAGACTTTTCCAACCCAGCAGGCTCAGGATATCACGGGCAAATCGGAATTTTGGTGGCCGGCACACCAGACTTCAACCAATCTCAACCTATACAGAACCGGCAGCAACACAGAAGCAGTCCAGAAGAAGATCGGAACTGCAACCCAATCCGCGGCTGACGAACTACCACTCTACAAGACAATGGCGCGCTGTGATCACTGCAGGAAGTATGGGCACCATGTCAACTATTTCTGGCATTACGGGAGTTGTATTCGACGCAGACCTCCAGATATCCTGAGCCAGACTCTCACTATGAGTTCGGACGAAGATGGACCAGATTGGGGAGATTCACAACCCGTGGTGGACCCGAAGCCAAGATAGTTGGACTTAATTAGGGTCCAGACGCAGGAGTGGGAGTTAAAAGACCATGTAGATCCGACAGAGATCTGGCATCTACGATATGTACGTGGATCAGAGGTCTTGAACCCTACTGCACTTCCAACGAAAGATTTTGGGGGGTGGCTCCCACCGGGGTTCACACTGCCAGCACTCAAACAACACCCCCGCCGGCGACCCACAAACTTACACTTCAGGTGCGTAGACTACGCCACACCTGCGTCCACATCCAAGCACCGGAGATACCCTAGTCCAAGTGTCATCAGTTTTACCTACCCGTGTCGCTGCGACCGATCCACTCCGAGCTCTCCCGGAACGCACGTACGCAGCGGCGACAACCCAAGGGTCATTATCGTCATCGCCACAGCGGGGAGCTCCTAGAACACAGGAGCTGGGAAAGGGGGAAAGGGGAGAGGGGAACGGACAAAACAGGAAGCAACTACTGCCGAGGTTCAGAGCAACACCAAAAACCGAAGGTGAATAGCAGCCATATAGACCAGGCAGAGTCCAAGTAATGGTTCTGCACGCTGCTCCACTTCAGCACAAGCCGGGGTACTGAGACGGTGGATATCTTGGGAATTAGGTAGCTGTTGAATGAACACCAACGGGGACAGGTGGCATCTTCGCTGGTCATCTACTAGAGATCGGCAGGAGAGATAGGGGAATTAAGGAGGGGCAAAGTCGTTTCTGGACGACAAGATAGGACTAAGACTACGGAGAGAAGTATGTGAAGGGCCAAGGTCCAATGCGAACACAATCCCCAGCCCTATCGGCATCATGATCATGTCTAGACCCATTTGGGCACTGCACTGGAGGGCATATCGGATGTCCTGGGTGCGGGGTAAGGGGCCAGTGATGGAGTACCTCTGCGCTACACGACGGTATTAGGGGACTGACTAGAAAATAATCGTTGTATAAGTTTCCGACTTGAGCATGTTTGTTATTTTCATCCGTGAGCGTTGGTATTTCTCCACTGCACGGGAGGGGGGGCGACAGAGTTGATATGATTTATCTGAACGAGAAAGCGGGGGGATACTGGGTCATCTTTCCCTGTTTGTGTTGTACCTTTTCGGATGTTGTATGTCGATACGAGGGTGTAACCTCGCCGGGTTCCCACCCGGGGATGCGTTTCGTCGTAATATACCATAGCATCAATATGAGCACTGATTCAGCACAAAAAAAAAGATGGTGTATTCACATGGTGTTGCATAACATAACTTCTCTACTTTTACCATGAATGGAAATGGACGCTGAAGCTGAGTTTCAACAATGCATCGTGATAATGGACGAATGAATACCCTTCATTAAGACATAGATAGACCCTAGGATGGTGGACCCTAGGCCATGTACAAGCTTCCAAATATCATTCTCGGACTATTTCCCGCCTTAATTAGTGGCCGTGGCCCAGTAAGTATGTTCACTAAAACTTCATTGAATCTACAATAGTGCAAGATATCTCCAAAAGTGTTACCATCAATGTCGTATTGGTGTCACTCACACGGAGGATAACCTACCATCATTCCACAGCATGCATACACAACTTCGCCACTAAAACTCGACAGGGAACACGGATTCAGAGAAGATTGCCATTCGGGATTGCCTGGTAGGGAGAGTGCAGGGTAATCAGGAGTGATAGAATAAAGGCACAGCCCACGGCAGATTCAGTGGCTTTGAACCTTTCACCTAGCCGCTCAAATATCTGTGGGACCGATAGATGGCTTTTATTGAAGGTATTCTGACTTTCAGCCCCAGCCGTAGTGTTTAACATGACCACCGGTCGGAATTAAGTACAGGTACAAAAATCCATGTATCTCGGGCGAATATTCAACCAGCGCTAATCAGGACAAGGCATTAACCATGGTCACCACCATAGGAGAAACTACCGAATACCAACACATATTCCGGGAAACAATAGAACCCGAAATCAACGATAACGGGACAACAAGAAAGAGCTACGAACGAACGGACAACACTATGAGAACGCCCGCGGTGGCGGCAATGAGGACATTCAACTTTCGCCCGAAAACAACATCCTCTATAATCTCTCCCCCTCGCTCGAAGTTCAGGAATCTCGCGAGATTCTATCAGACTTCCAGCCCGCACTGTGAGCTCGGGGTTGTCGGCTCAACACTATCACGACATTAACCACAAACGAGGCCTGAGAAAACTCCCACAACTCACCGCACCCTATTAGATCCATCGATCACAAAATGAGCAACTCAAACAACGAACTACACGCAGAGCAGCCAGAATAGGAACCGCAAGGCTCAATCAATGACACAATAACTCCAACAAAGGATCGAGGTCAGACAAGACGGGCTATTTCAGACGTCGACCCAACCAAGTAAACGAGAACTCCCAAACCAGGAGGTAGGGCCAGAGCAACAAAGCATCCACTATGTTTACAGCGCGGGAAGAGGAGAGGGAATACGCACTCATACGCAGGAGTAACGGGAGGGTCTTCACACTGGAAAGAGTATCCTTAGGCCAGGGGGTAGTGCTCGGGAGAGGCAACACGATGACATCATAGCAGCGGTATAGGGGGGGCATCACGACGGAAGGCTGCCGCCTTTTTACCGACCCAGCCTTCAGAGGAGTACACTGGATCGCAAGTCAACCGAGGGCAGGAACGATTACGGCCAACTTGATCGGAGGAGGGAATGGTGTTTGCACACGGGTTTCCCGGAAGACGTTAAGGATATCATCGGGGACCCAAAGTCTTCCGCCTGTAGCACGCGATCCAATGGCCAGCAGGCAGGGGATACGGTAGCCTTGCAAAGGCCAGCGAGGACAACACGAGCGAGATAGCTATGCACCCCAAGTCAAATATCCAAACGAGCATTGGCGACAGCGATCCGAGCAACATCACCAGGGCCACCGGCAACACTATCGGCACCAACAGCACCAGCAGCACTATCACGCGGCTGTACAGAGGAGGTAAACAGGCAGCTACAATTTGATACAGAGGTGACAGGCAAAGGTCCGGAAAGCGAGACGACTCTGGGAAGGGACACAATGAGATCGGTAGAAACTAAAGACAAGCCACCTGGAAGGATACAGTGAACAGGAGGACGGCACTTTGAACTTTGAAACCCCAAGACGCCAGAGATCAACACAGTCCAGACGAAGAGGCATGACCCAGGCCTCAGGTTTGTCCAAATTCACGGTACGCCAGGCAGTACACTAAGTCAGACAGCAGCTAGCTGACACAGAGGCGATAGGTACTACTTCAAGCAGAACGAGACCATGTCCAAGTCACAGAGACTTTGGGTACATTTATATAGGAAGGAGTCCCCCAACAACTTCGCACGATTCGAGTGGGGCTACTGAAAGATTGGAAGGATAAGGAGAAATTCCTCCGAAGGGAAGTGAAACCTGTAGGGGCAGCACATGAGAAGACATCCAAAGAAGGGTGGCAGAGCAGCAGAAAGTATCAGTCGGAGACGAGGTCCCTGCTAGATACTAAAATGACGAAGTTGGACGAGGAAATCTACTGTACCGGCGGGACCGAGTGCAGGCTTTTCAAGGGAAGCGAACGGAGAAGTAAGCTCGAAGACATCGAGACTTTGGAATAATCGAGGGAGCAGTGGCAAATGATGTGAAAAGTCAGGTGACCAAATTCAGGGGGAGCTGAAGAGGCTAGCAAGCGCTAGCAGACGAAACGATCCCGGAATAGAGCGACGGCTCACATGGCTAGACTCGGAAACGGACACCTTCGCCGACTCTGTCAAACGGAAGCGGCTAGCCCTAGACCGGCATGGTTCGTGACAAACCGAGTTAAAGGTGACGACCACTCATAGGAGAGTTGGAGGTGGAAATGCGTGGGTCAAAACAACAAACACCACCACCGAACCACCCACCCAGACTACTGTGGCCCCAGAATACATCCACCTAGGCACACCCCACCACCACCACCACCGGAGCCAGTGGAGATACCAGACACACTGATGCCAGGAGTATGCGATGCGACAGCAAGATCAATCACCCTCAGCCAGGAGATGGAGGAGCTAAACGAGGTCTCTACATGGGGCAGCTACAACCCGGCAATAGGAGAGATGGAGTTGGAACCCGAAAAAAAGATAGAGGTGGAGCTGGGGAACCAGACTATCGCCTCATCCACTTCAGGTTCACCCCTAACACCACGATCTAACGAAGTGTTGGCGGAATTGAGGAACGAGCTTATAATTGGACACATGTACAACAATGTAAGCTTTTCAGCTGAGTTCTCACCAGAATCCACAGCGGAGGGGGGAGAAGAACACGAAAAGGAACAAGAACGAACGAAGGATGGGGGTAAAGAGGTGAATTCCGAGGCGCCAGACACCGAAGCAGAGCTGCATTCAGTAGCTGCAGATAGGGAATCCCAGCAAACCAGGGGGTGCACGAGATTGTTGGAGTCAGGAGCGTTGACATTGGAACTACTACCTTACCTGACCTCGAAGTATGAGGGAATCAGGGCCCCACCAGAGCCAAAGGATACACCAGTACCTGCGAGGGGGCCAGAGCGGCGTCCACTTCCTCTACCAAATTGCCCACGACCCACAGTCGAGGTGCTCCCGATAAAAAACCTAACGATAACGGGGGAGCGTCAAGTGGACCAAAGGGACCAGAAGGACCACCGACAGCGGTCGGGGCTGTGACAGGGATCAAGGAGGAAGGATGAGAGGAGCAGGAACTCATGGGTAGAGTCCTGGACTGATGCAAGAACGCCACACCCCAGGGTAGTCAAACCCAAACCCAATCCCAATGCTACAACTCTCACATGAGGGGCCACAACGACCTAACCTCGCTACTCATTGCCCCGACCCTAAGACTATCCACCAACAACAACCCCTTCAAACACATATAGCGACGGAGGCGGGGATAAGGGTTGGGCTACAAGATTGGTAAGGGCAACAAGAGCAACTAGGGTTGGAACATACATCCACCGCACCCGAGTTATCCAACTCACCAGATATCCGGCTACCCATATCTCATGGCTTACCCTGTAGATAATTATCCTGCCGTCAGCGCATTTGCTTATTTCCTATACTTCCTGCATTTCCGCTACCTGCGTATTTTCTGATGTTATTCTCACATAACCTATGAGCTTACCCAACGTCAGCTCAGCTTACTTCTGTTGTTGCTGCTTCTGTTGTCGCCGCTTCCGTTACTACCGCTAATTTGTATTTCTCTTGCTTCTATTTGGCCGGTTAACATCCCTGACCCGGTATGTCTCACATTGACTTTCGCAACTTCACTGTCAGTGATATGAAGACATCACGCTGCGCTCTGTATATTGCTAATAATTAAGCAAGTCTTCATACTTCTACTGTCGCCTCCACTGCCTATTACCACTAGCACGCTACTCCACTAGAACCTCCACAGACCGCTACTACTGCACTACCTAGTTCCACTTACGCTGCCTTCTAATATTCTTCCCGGAATATTCTCTTAACTAGGCGGCGAGGGAAAGGGAAAAAGCAAAGTGATAACAAACGTCGGAAAGGAGGAACAGTATGGCGGACGGGAGATGCAAAAGGGAAAAAGAGGAAGCACCGACGATGGAGGAAGGGGCAGGAGAGTTGGGACACACCGACGGAGGATCAGGGAGAACATCGACCCCCAGATACCAGGACATCACGGATACACCTGAAAGGACATGGAGAGTTGAGAGTTAGCCGGAGGCGGTGGAGGGGAGGTTAATCAGCGGAAGGATATATGTAGCTAGTGATTAGAGGAGCCGGCACGGCTCAGAGCTTGGACAATCCAGCTAGGTCTCCACAAAAACAAAAAAAAGTTACTAAATATTCCCATAAAAATCTTTTTCAATATCACCCCTCATAGTCTGCATTGCAGAAGCACGCATTGTCCTCACCAATAACATCACTCACTACGAATTTGGAATAATCCACCCTTGCCACTAGTAACCCTCAGAGCCCCCGGGATGTGCTTTGTATTTACATCAACATGTCATGCAATTTACAACATTTCTCCCCAAACGTAATTCAACTTAGCCCCCATGCCAAAAAACTACCATAATTCAACAAGAGAAGGATCCGTAAATTTGAGCTCCTTTGGTGGTATTTTGGGCTTCAAACTGTCAAGCACAACAGAAATATCGATTGACCCCCCGTATCTAAAGTACGTGATCTTTGAAAAATGTGTTATTGTTTGCTCCGGCCAAGCATATAAACACTTCTTGGATCAAGACATCTCGTGGATTACACGGTATGTGGCCTGCAAGACGTCAGGCACTAGTAATATTTTTTGGTAAATAGGTAGCCTTGCAAGGAGCCACAAGCGTATGCAAGAAGTTTCCTTTGTTAATCCCAACATTCCCAAATCGAACAAACCGATCGGTCTGTTTCCGATATGCCTCCTGGAGGGGAGGGAGCAAACCGACATCAACTTGTTGCAGGAGGTGGAGAGAGTGTAATGGTACACAATATCCCATGATCTTAACAGCTGAACAGAATTCAATGCTTTCAATGCTTATATGTGTGCCATGACCATCCACAATTAACATCCGATAAACTCCTGCCTTGATCAAAAGATTTGTCACGTCATTGAAATGTTGAACCACGCAAGCCCAGGTAACCGACTTGCCCAACCATCCTTGGAGTCACTGGCCTTCCAGCCATCACAATCAATAACCGGTGACTTCATACCATCGCATATAGGGTCCTGCCTCCTTATGACTTTAGCATGATCTGAAATGCCGTGCAGTAATCTCTTCTCATCAATGTTGTATGTGTACTTGTCAAACATATTATAGGGGAGGAAGGTGCTTCCATTTATTGAAGTGGGATCGAATTAAGCTCGAGTCGGTTGCTTTGATAAGCTTCTTGTTGAACTGGCTACTGTGCTTGGAAACGAGTTAGGGGCGTCGATTTAAAAACCGGGTAATCCAGTTTCTCCCACTGTAGACTCTTCATCCTATTCTTTCCCCGTGAGTAATGCCACTGCTTCTTTAACATGCACAATCATAGCAGGGAACCCCCACTCTTGTTTCACAATCCATCCTACAATTGCCTTCTGCTGCACCGATGTACACAGCTGTCGTGAGATATTACCATTGGATGGCGATTGTCCACCATGTGAGCTCCGATGTAGAGTTGTACATCATCCCAAAGACATCTGCTGTTCTGGTAATAGAGGGTTCTTGCCCTACTTCAATGCAAATATTGCACGAGGAATGGTGCTTTACCGTTGGGTTTCCGCAGGTCGCCGACGTTGCTTAAGCATTCTCATTACGCTATATTCCTATCCGTTTGCTATTACTATGATTATCTGCACGGCTACAAACGGAAACACTTACTAGATTTAGACCGGGAATTTTGCTTAACACCGGCTGTGATTTTCGCAGCCCTCTATATGGATGGAGGTGTGGCTCTAAGTGATTCCGTATCCCTTGGTGAGTGTTGATTGGTATTGTTTTGGCACTCTGTCAACAACTGGTCCCGTGGTTGCCCCGTCAATAACCCCCGCCAGTTACCGTGGGGCTGGTCCTCATGCAGATGGTGATCCGTGTGGTATGGTATTTGACCTGTGAATCGGGTTTCTGGATACACTCCTATTCGGTTTTGGGGCCCTGCGTGTTGAGTCCACGGCACATCGCTATCTGTACCAGCAAGTTCCGTTCTCGGGATTGGCTTTCCCCACCCTGAAAGATCACCACACTATATAGTCACTGCTCGCCAATAGCCGAGCTCGGCGAGGAAGATTGTGGCGGAGACAAGATGTTCTTCAGCCTTTGCAAGACCTTCCGGATTTACTCTGGGCTGCGAGATATATTAGTTGCGACTGGATAGCCAACTCCGAGGATTATGCTTTTTCCCCTTGTAGAATCGTTTCGTCATCCGCTGTGCCTTCGTAGCTATTCATACTCATCGGACCAGGCCGCAAAGTCGCTCTTGAGCTTTGGATAAATTGTCGGAACATGATAGTGAAATTGTTTTTTTCCCAGATGGGTACCGAGAGAAATCCTAGGCACATTGTAATATTTCTTCCACCACTAGTGATCACGGAGGGCTGAGAAGATAATTAAATCAGTAATGTTTCTTAATGTAGTCTGGAAGGTCGCTTCTGTACCCACTGAGCATACAGGAGATATTGGGTATCCTAGAAAACTAAAACGCACGCCTCATCTTGCACCATGCATCCTCATATCAATCCTATAAGATCCTGAGCTTGCCTAGGAATGTTCATCCGGAGAAGGGTCTTTCTAGGCTGTCGATTTTGCCTGCAATGGGTTCTTCCGCACATCCGGTATTGTGAGTTACCCCTATACAACTCTGTTTTTGTGGTATATCAGGGGGGATGACGAAACTAGTAGCGTAGGTAGTCGGGTAGATCTGAGCGCAGTAGGTGTATTAGGGATGATGAAGAGGGCGGGCGATGCTGTAGGTAACATAGAGTTGCGTAGTCAACATGTTGTGAGGGAGCAGGACGGAGGTGCGACAAAGCTAAAAATAATGCTTGGCACCAGCTTCTATTGTCCTCCACTACGGTCACAACGTTCAACATCCCCAGCTTCACCACTTCCACCGTCTGTCCGGTTCGGTTTATCCCCGCTCTCGCCTCTTCTCCTCTAAATTTGGGAAAAGGTTTTCAAAAGCGATAAAAACAAGAATCTGTTTGGTGCTTTCTCGGTCATAAAATTTTAACAATCTACAAACGTAGTATTCCTCATCTCCTTTCCCACTTTCACCGCAATCACAGACTCCGAAACATTCGCCAAGCCTTGCACCTTCAGCACCGTCACACGTTACCTCGAGATAATCTTCACCGCGTCCAGAAATGAATATGATAGCCATTGGTCGTTCGTCCTACCTGTAAAGATGACGAGGTCATGAGCAATCTTGGGTGGGAGAAGTAATCTGGATTATACTAGTTACAGTCATTTAGCGGCCTCTTCACACCTGCAGGCTATGCTGCGAGTGCTCTGGTCCAGCAAATCCGTCAAACAAAGGCAAATGCGCTGCTTGTAGCTCTAATCCATCTTCCAACATTAGTGACCCCGGCTCCTATTCCTAACCATTTCTCCTGGATGCGCTGACGCCCGAGATTTGAGAGTATACCAACACTTCAATTACTGCGAGAACTTCAGGGTAATTCAAATCACGTCTAGAAATACATTCCATAGAAAATCGGAATTTTGCAGTAACTGGCAAGTGTCCGGTCATTGGCTGCCCGTGGTACAATTCCATGATCTCCTTTAACAATTGTCACTTTACCGAATGTTATTGCGGCTTTCAAGTCTAGTGATAGCTGTTCTGACCCATACGTCAATACGGCCTATTCATCAATGGGCCCAGCCCACCCATCAATCTGATGGCTACAACAATATTTTAATATAATTATCTCATATATTCGGAACTATTGAGAATTAGGGGACTATGGAGCACTACGGATAAATGGAAAAATATAAGATATAAATACATAAAATACTAGAAAATCTAGGCCTCCAGAGGTAGAAAAATATAATGTAGAAATAAATGTTCTGACCCATTCAGCAATACGGCCCAGTCA
>Ga0307511_10002659_pt1 | contig 18622 bp, 14 predicted proteins | sample 13_EM_MG_FD_200266 | JGI IMG/M metagenome (GOLD analysis project Ga0307511, IMG submission 200266) | Populus trichocarpa ectomycorrhiza microbial communities from riparian zone in the Pacific Northwest, United States - 13_EM | ecosystem: Host-associated > Plants > Roots > Unclassified | place... | reverse complement strand
AATTGCCCCCAGCCCCCCCCCCCCCACGTGCCTCTTCTCTCCCAAGCTACTGTACCCAATGGGGATGGGGAAGAGAATTGGTCAAGTTCATAACGAAAACTGGTGATGATCAGCATGCGGAAACAAAAAATCCTAACACACTCCCACTGCTGAGCTAGTTCTGAAAAGAGACGGACTCAATCGGAAGCAACCTCAGGCGATTGTGAGAACCGGGATTGCTCAGCATATCTCTTGCTTGGTCAGTTCGCAGAAACTAACATTTATCGCCTTTCTGCCTTTATATTGATCATTTTAACCTCGTCCTGGTGCCGGTTATGCCCGAGATTGCAGCAAGAGCGAGAGATCAGGGCCTACAGATTCAACCGCTTTATCGTTATCCAGCAACCTAGCATCCCATGTCTTAAGTGAGCTCGGGACTGCTACCGTGTCTCACGCAGTCCAGCCGACACATTTCTGGGGTAATCTGCGTTAGTACGGTAGGTTGCCTTTCACATGAAGCCATCTTTAAATCCCGATGACCAAATTCTGGCTGAATTGCGGAGTGAATCTGTTTTTCCCACACGTGCAGGCCTGTTGCTGTGCCTGGCAGTATTGACGTATCTACCACTTCTATAATACTCCTAATCTCCCCCCTCAAAATTTTCATTAACTGCAAATGTGTGGCCATCTCACTCATATGAATGGTTGCGGATCGCCTCTTGCTATCAGGCTCGGATCGGGAGTCTTATCTCCGACATGAGAGAGCTCCACATTGGATGGAAAGCGTCCGAATAGTAACGATAGTACCCGAGTTGCTGCTCTACAGACCTTATTTTCGTCGCATTATGTGCGTAGTAGTGCAGCGAGGAAATCTCCTTGTTTATACACGTAGGTCGGACACCAGCGTATCATTTTTTGGGAGGGGATTAATCATGGAACTAATCATGAAACGTCAGCCTCAAGCCTTGTCCATGGGCTCCTGTAAATTTACCCAAAGAATTTCCCACGTGCTCTCTCTCCTAAGTTGTCCGGACCATACGCCATCCGCATGACATGGGTCCCGTAATTGTGTTTTTTCGATCGTGGATACCTGATTCGGACCCTGTAACGTCAATCCCCCACAATCCACCAAAGCATGGGAAACACTGGCGAGAAAAATGAAAGATGCCAAGTGGCGCCATGCCCGTGCAGGGGTTAATTTGTGAAAAGAAAAATAATCAATTGAGACAATCCAAGACTGATAGCAATGGACATCAGGGCTGCATGCCATGCGCAGGAACAGTTCCTGAGCAGAACCGCTGGGCACATGACCACATAAAATGGCGAGAACTTGAGAAGTGGGGAACTGGATATACTTATGCGCTATTGGTTACATGTGAGTTCGGGGTATCTAGTTTGTTTCTCAAAAGTTTGGGCTTGACAAACAGTATGTGGAAGTAAACGTCGCTGGGTCTGGGCATCTATGACGACAATGCGACAAGTGACTCAGACCCTGGAAAATATTAGTTGGAAGGTTTGTTTGTGGGGGCGCTTGACCGGCCTCCCCAGTCCAATGGTGGGGAAATCTTTGCGCCTCATGGCGGAGTGACATGCATTGCAGTAACGATATGTAATTGGTTAGGTTTCGTGCTGACAAAGTTTGAGGGTAAGTTCATGTCTGCTTGTGGTATGTGCTCGTGATAGAAATTTTTTCACTACCTTAAGTTCCATGGCAAGGGTCTGCGACCTGAACTTGCCTCCCTTTCATTTGCGAGTATTCCTGCACATTGTATCATGCATCAAGATTTAGAATATTTGCAACAAGGTCAGCAGACACTCGTTCAATATTAATGGTCGATCATGGCCATGTGTCAACTGCAGTTCACCCCAGTATACATGTTACATGTCGTTCGCAGCTGGAACTTGCCCATCCATCCATGGCAGTTGAGTGCAATTGCAAAAAAAAACATCTGCCCTCGTGTGTATAGCTAGGCCAACTGAGCCTTAGATATTGAGTCAAGGTTCGACCCTAAATAGCTCACTTCGCCTCAACCTCTTGCTCCCTCGCACGCCGCTTTGGATGAGTTTGACTTTGGGAGTTTGGGTAGCCCCGAAATGTAGTTTATAGGTTGCCCACTAGGAGTGGCCCTCAGGCTCGGAATCACCTAGCCTTGTTGACAGGGGATGTTCTTCAACCCCCCGAGAAGCCTCTTCGATCGTGTCCTGACGCAATGTGGCTCCGGAGCTCTGCCCATAAAACCACATATAATGCCCATCCCTTTGCTTCATTGCCTGATTACAAGGTGTTTTTTCCGGCTCCTGCCGGGCTGGCTGCTTTGCGTGGATCCTACAGTGGCAGTATCTCCATTGGGTAGCCTTTTGCGGTGCTCGACAGCTCGATAGCATATGGATAGGAAAAACCGGTCAGAAAACCTTTCCGTTCTTCTAAATTCACCTAGACATGACCCTCAATTGGGAAAGCAAGTTATCTTGTGGATTCCCAGCCTTATACCTCTAAACCCTAGGCTCGCGATCAGCAGCAATACGGCCACCAAGGCCGAATAAAAACTTGAACAGGACGTCTAGGTTACATCCATACAGCCCATCCAATTATGGTGGTCAAAGATTGAGGGGTGGGTGAAAACTTTTCGCCTCCTGATGGTGATCATCCGTCTTCGATCGCGCGGAGATTGGCCGTCATTAGGGAGTTACATACTGCATAATTCTGTCGGATTCAGGGCATGGGGCATGGGGCTAGGGTTGGTAATGGTAAGGGAAGTTATCGAAATACGTTGGCAGAGCTCCACTCACTCGGGCGAGATCACTACGTGCTGAGCGAGGCTGGAATTTATCCAGCGCTGGCAAGCCAGAAGTAACCGAAGCATGGCCCGTGCGTGCGTGCACTGACACAAAAATAGCTATAATCTGGGTGCATTTCTACTACAGAGTACTGCACAGGTAATAAGGAAGTGGGGGTCGTACTATTACCGTAACCAAAGGTATTACATGTATAAGTGTCAACATATAATCAATAAACTCGCTATATTATTGATTTAGTGATGTGCCACGATCTTAGCACGAGACCCTCTATCTAAGTAGTGCAGGAACCAAAGTAAACCGCCAAAGATTGCCCAATTTTCCAATTTTCCGAGAAATTGATCCGTTCTACACAATAAATAAGTTCGCTCATGGGTCAGGAGCCTAGGATCATAGCGGCTATATTTCCTGGGATTGGTAGGTAGTTCAACCAGTCCAAAACGGGAAAAGGCTAAATATTGTTGCATAACTACGGATGTGTAGTAGTATCTTAACATTAAGTTTAAATGCAAACCAGATCAATACACCTGTGGTAGACTCTCCTCCCCGTATAGGGGGTGCACCTACGACGGCCTATGGCCGACCGGTCGGTGCTCTTCTAGGAGTACCTCCGTACTTAAGTAAAGTGCTACGTCGACTGAAGCGAATACCTGTATCTGCAAAGGACCCCCATTTTGTGCAAAAACCGAAGCCCAAGGGTTGGAGCATGTTATATGCTGTTCCGATATATGTCGATGCCGATGTGGCCTCTTGCGATACAAAGAGTAGTCTGTCGCAGCCCCTCACTATGGTATATACCATCAATCTACATTGAGCATACGCCTCGCCATAGTTCAAGAGGCTCAGTAATTAATTTGTATTTTTACTTTATCTGGTACATGTGAGAAGTTCGGAAAGTTTCAAACAAGTACCATGCAGGTATAAATTTGTATGGCAACGCCACCTGCCCTTTTTTTAAATCCTATGCTCCTGGTGTCATTTAAACCTGATGGTATTTAGCTTTTAATAATTGTTCTGAATTTGTAAAGAATAGGGCCTATGGTCAATTGCTTATTTTTGGAATGTCTTTGAAAACTAGTAGCTTCGGTTTGAAAAGCTATCTCGTACTAACACCTTCTTACTATATAATCTAAGGTTGAGATTAGAAAAAAAAACAAAAAAACATTGATCATACATCCACGTTTCTATCAGGACAGTTATAAGTCAGCGGTCGTAGGTGTTAGCACGAGGCGGTTTTCACACTAGAACACGCAGGAATTAGCAACACCATGAATTAATGTGCTTATGTCTCTAATAAAGAGTACTTATCAAGTACTCATCAATACTGAGCCTTCAAGTTTGTGTTGAAGCATTATCCTCGCGACCAGTCTCTTTACTGCTCTAATCACTTGATCTCGGTCACTTGTGAGCCAAAATGCCGATCCTTTTTTACAGTAACAACTGCCGGCCGGCAGCGAACGTTAGTCGATAAGCTAGGCCAATCAGAGACAGTCTCAGATGACTGGCGTAATAAAGTCGAAAAGTGCACGACTGCGATTCACTTTGCGATGACAAGTGCATGCGTTTGCTTCGATCAAGCAGTTTCAATCGATTTAGCTAAATTAGTCATGGAACTGTAAACTGCCGGTTTGGAATAAAAACAATACGAGGACACTATATAGGATTGGCAGCGAATTGTAATGTGTGTTTGTAAATTTCCCGCAACTGCAGCAATCTCCGCGGCAGGGTTCTAGAGAACTGATAATACGAAAGAAGCGCATTGCATTGTGTTTCAAACACCTCGCTCCGTAGTTCACTGGAGCCCTGCATCGTAGACAGTGGGGGATGCACGATTTTGAGCATCATTATATATAGATTCAAGCGGGAGATCACAGACCTTGGCCTCTAGTGGTTCGATTATAGGTCTACTTCAGTTCTATTTGATTACGCAAAGCTCAGAATCTATATGTCATATGGTTTGTGCTCAGGATCTTTCTGGCTTTGTTCCCGGCCTCTGTATATAGAATAGTGGTTTCCACGGCACGCATATAGGTGGCTCAGTCGTTGAGTTTCGGGTCTCAAATACTAAGAGGCCTCAGCTACAGGTATGTATATCATATGCTAAATTGAAAACTCTATCGGAGATGCGTTTCCGCGGAGGAATATGGGAAGTAGATAGTCGACTGCATAATGTATTGGCCCGAGGTTAGTTGCAAAAACAATTCACACTACATAGTACTGGAAATAATCTCATGATTAATATCTCCTTATACTTTCTAAACAAAGTTCAATATCGAATATGAGCTGCGTGGGTCTATTTAAACTGAATAGCCTAGGCCCTGGTGGTCCTGAGTTGACTGATCAACGAAATTGTGGGTTCTAGGCTATAGATTCATATTCTGGGGAATAGAAAGTGGGGGATGTCGTTGGGCCAGCAGGATATATCAGGTAACCAGTGCTGCTACTGGTAGGTACATACAGTCTAGATAGTTCTGTCCCCCAGATACTGGGAATGAAAGTGCTTTGCAACTAAGACATAAGAAAATTCGGCTTCTTTGTTGTTCGATATATGTAAGAGGCCCGTAGAGCACAAAATATTGTATCAACTAGGAACGTGGTGTATATAGGGTGACTCTGGGTACATTCTAGCTTCGCTCTGATATATTCCTTAGAAGTTAGGACTGATCCTAAGACTATCTAGACCACACTATCTGTGGGCATCTATGGTATCCTGATTTGATATGCCAATGCATATGTACGTAGGCATATATAATATCATGCTAAGGTTTCAAAGTTGAACTCACCCTTCAGCAATGTAGCGGACTCAACTGTGGGACTATTTCCTTTGCAAGTCCCAACCACGGCCGGTCCACACTGCATGTAAGATACGCATGTATGATGATTCCAAGGTCAATTAATTTAGCTCCTATTTTGCAATTGGTCACGTACGTGACTGACTATACATGCTACACATGACTACACATGCTACACATGACTATATATACATGCTACACATGACACACATGACTATATGCTCCACATGACACACATGACTATATATGCTACACATGGCACTTGGGCCAGTACCAATGATACTAGGTGGCGTTCCATTGTTATCTGGATCTGTGTTCTCAAACTCGTGCTATAGCTCCCTCTGTGGCAGTACAGTCAGAGCTATTTAGATCTGCCTATTCGATCCAATGGTCCGAGGACACCTACCTACGAGTACACATGTGTGGTGCAACGTTACCCAGCCGTAGACTACAATTGCGACCCTAGAACAGCTCGACTGACCGACCACAAGACACACCAAATCGGCCGTATGTAGTCTCGGGACCGTCTCTAAGCTAGGGCGTTTCCGGGACTTGCTATATCGCTCCTCAGCTATTCGATATGCACAGCTATTGCCTTAGCTTGGGTTCTAGAACTATGTCTAAATTCCTCGCCACCCCGGAAAAATAGCTGATTGGCTAATTTACCTAATTGTGGATCTCGGAGATCGACATATTACTGAGCGCTATCTAGGTTTATCTGCTAGACATCTAAGTCGCCGTTTATATCGGCCCGGTAACCCCCGACAACCAACGTTACATAACGTGTAGGTACATGAACCTACAGAGGATATTTATTTATTTATTTATTTTTTATTTATTTATTTGTTTAGTTATTATTTTCAGTCAAATAACCTCGCGTTTTGGTTAGGGGAATTTTTGCGCATGTACTTGAGTAGTAATTCGTCGACCTGGAATTTTAATTAGGGGTATTCAGTTAGTGGGTGATCGGGGAAGTTGGAGGAGGCCTTTGGGGACGGTACCGGTACCTTAATTGGGTCGCTCGACTGAATTCCCAAACGGGGTGCATGAATCTCGTGACAGCCTCATGTTAGAATGGGACCGTGCTAGCCTGCCATGCATGAGCTTTAAGTTTGTTGTGGCGGAGCAGTCTCGTGTGACACTTACCCTGAGAGCCCCTTCCTGTACCGTGACGTCGGCGTGTCTTACATGAACATCTCGAGGTCTCGGCAATCAAAAAACCCCTGGTAAGTTTTCTAGTCGCCGAAGACGGGTACATACATCAGGCGTTTGATAGTTCTTGACTATGATACATATATACACTAAAACCGTCACTATTATGAAAAATCAAAGGGTGGATGCTTCTCTACCTGTGGGATTTACCCTTTTGGCGTATTCAGAAGCAAAACAGATGGAATCAGACTTGCACTGCATAAATGTATAAACAGTTCAAGAATGTGGTTGGTGGTTGCCATGTACCTTCTCATACAAATTTATTTGTGCGGCATTGGTTGCTTCACCTATCTTCTGGTGGTGCTGGTGCCGTACATTGTGTCAGGTAAATAGATCTAGATATTATTTGTATGATTCCAAAAGGCGTTTTGATGCAAAACTGACGACAGACATAGGGAATGGTGTGGAACTATACAGGTGTGGTTAGTTATAATTATGTCGAAATTACCCGCAAGGAACTGGAAGGTAACCAGACTACTTTTATCCACCGCCGAAATTGCCCCTTTTAATACTTGCCTAACGTATTTATGAGTTATCGCAAAACGGGTTGTGTTCAATTTCAGATCCTAGGTCAAGATAGTCGCGCCGAGACCAGTACAGCTTGAGCAGCTAATGGCTGGGCAAGCAGTCTGATTGGCAGACGGGTCTACGATGAGGAAGTAATAGAAGTTTGTATTAGGCTTATTCGACCCGCTGGTGGTATCATCACTATTACTTCCTACAAATTCCTTTCATATTCTTCCTCGCTGCTCTTCCACTCCTTCTCCTCCTTCCTAGTTTTCATTGTCACTCGAGCGGTGTCAACTTGCCTAAAATATGAGCTATCTAGGAGAACACTACAATTTTGTCGAGCAATACTGTACATGTGGGGTCGGGTAGATGTTGATTTCACAAGATTAAAACCAAAGCGCAGAACGACGAAGCTCAAGCTTCATGACTTGAATCATCACCTGTTCGGTTAATTGGCTAATCGATGTAATTGGTGTATCAGTAAGTTCCATGCAATAGGGATGTGACCCCTTTTGACGATATTAGTGACGACATGAGACTGATATCTCATGATAATGAACTATCCCTGAATCGATGAATAGAAAAGGCTATCAATGCTACAACTCAATCACAACGTGCAATCCAGTCACCCCAGAAACAAAGTAGCAAATCAAAAGTAAAACCTGAGCATAAAGAACCTAGAAGGGTACAATTGCCTGGGTGAGCCCAAACTCAGAAACAAAAGCCAACTGAAAATACAAAACAACTGTCCTACTAGATCTAGGTATCCACCCTTTTAAAACAAGCAATACTCTCTGGCAGTGAGTACCTATATAGTAGTTCCACTAAGTCCAGATGTCTGATGCTTTGTAATCTTCTCTATTGGTCCTCTTTGGCCTTTGCCCTCAAATAGTCCAAAAAGTCTGGACCATCCGCTGTCATTCCACCCCTAGACCTCGTTCCCGCCCACCTTGCAGGCCCACTCCTCTCACCCCACTGCTCCGCCTTCTCAAAGTCTTCTTGAGCTTTCACCATTTTCTTTTGGTCCTCCAAGCCAGCGTCAAGCTTCTCTTGAACTTCCTTCTGCTGCTCTAAACTGGCCTTTAACACTCTCTTCAATGCCGCATATTGGGTCGCAATCTCCTCGGTCGCATCTCGTGGGAATCTGACAATCGAGTCTGATGCGTTCTGAGAATCACTATCGGACTCAGTTGCAAGAGTAGCATCGTCATCACCCTCACCCTCCGTGTCAGTCATTGGCTCCAGAAGCTTGGCGATTTCAGCATCCACAAGCTCATTCGGAGTATGTATGGTGGTTTGCACGCTCATATCGATTATACCAGTCATCAGGCTCACCGGAGTCGATAGAGATCTATCGGGAACTGGAGGGTGGCTTGGCAATTCCGTATGATAGTAGAGTGGGGGTGCTCGAACCGAAGCCGGAAGATCGTAATCATCAAGTTGAGGAGTGAAGAAGGTACTTGCGTACGGCTCTCGAAATGACTCTGAAAAGGGCTCGAGGTCAAGGCCCACTTGGACTCTCTGGCCCAAAAGACGTCGTTCATCTTCAGATGACTCTGACGCCTCATGCCCAGTAGCAAGTGGTAGTGCTGAGGGAGCCCCCTGAGAAGCGTTGGAGAGTCCTGCCAATCTTTCTACTGGGGCTGATGAATCATTCCCTGCTTTTGGCCGTGCATTCCCCTTCTTATTTTTGGCTTGGATAACATCCTCCTCTTCACTGGAATCCGAGACATGCTTTCTAGCCTTGCCCCTCGAATTTCTCGTTTGTGGTCTAGGTGGGCCAACCTCCACATGAACTCCTACATTTCTTGATAAGTCCCCCGTTTGTTCTTTGCCCCTCGTACTATTAACCGGCTGCATTCCCACCTTTGCCTGGCCTGTATATTGTAGGACTATTGTGTCTGGGTCGAAAGTGCTAGTAGGCATGGTGAACTTGGGCAGCGTGCTCTCTGTAACTATTTCACTTTTCTTCGCATATCTTCGTACATATGGACCATCAGCTGGTGCAGGTCGAGTAGCCGCAGCAAACGCCCTAGTAGCTCGAACTGGCGCGGTAGTTGTTTCAACTGACGGCTGACGCGGTGGACTTGGAATGGCATCAACTGTAGCTGTGGCTATCTCGGAGTTTCTTCGTTTCCGGAACCTTCGAGCCGGGAGATTCTTGGGGGCATCCGTGGATGTAGATTCGGGAAGTGCACCATCTCCAACTGCGGATGATGAAGGTTCTGGCATCGCTGGGGCTACCGTGACAGGCTCTAGAATTCTTCGTCAGCATGTCCTTGGTATTAAAATTCGGTGTCAATTGAATTACATCAACAGTTTCGACTGGCTTTAGGAAAGCAATTTGGAGGGATAATCAACCTATCTCTAGGCTTGGTTGAAGCTGCAGCGTGCGGGGGCTTGGGGAATGCCCGTAATGAGTAGCCTCCACTGACTGCTTAGTTGGTACTTCAGTGTTCTCAGGAACAGATGACCGAGCTTATTCTGGGCCTGGCTTTGTGGATTTTAGATTTGTTGTAAGACACGCAGCGGAGCCCCTGCCTGCCCCAACCCTAACTTTTGCTTTGTTGTAGGTGGCTCTTGTTGAGTATCTCAGATGCCTGGTGCGTTGTCTAGGGGAGAAACTGAAGTGTTTTCGTCTACCCGAGGCGTTGATGAAGCCGAAGGCAAGGGTCCACGATTCTCTTGTCCAAGCCAGTTTGGTAGCTGGCGGGTCTTGGTGGGGCAAGGTGGAGTCACAGTAGCCACACCCCGCTTGCTATTCGTGACTGCCAATGGCTGGGTTATATTCACACCGGGAGAGGGTCTTGCGTTTGTATTGATAGCCTTTGGAACGAAAGTTGGCAGGCGTTCCCCCTGAGCCGAATGCAAGGTGCGCTTATCACCTGTAGACCCAGATAGGCGGTCTGTGTTTGATACCTACCAGCCACACTTGGGGGGTCAGCTATGGGGAAGTCACCTGGAGGCTTGGGTTGGGGGCCTGCGATTGATGCGTTCGAGACCGACTTTGATAGTTGTGAGGCGGGGTTTGATATACTCCCGGCAAGGGCAGAGTGTCTCCTAGTGGTGGTGATTACCGTATGAGAAGGGAATTTGATGGCACTCTCAAAAAGTGTAAGAGAGTAGGAGACGGGCAGGGAAGGTCACACCAGGAGATATGGAGGGACCGAGAATGGTGCACGGAGGTGGCAGTGTTTCTACGTTAACTACTTTTCATCACTACTAGCATTGCGAGTGCCTCTGGGGATTACAACCTTAAACAGGCCATGGGTAGTTTCTGTGAAGCACTTGAGTCGGTGAGCGCCTTTTGAGGTGGAAAACTACCTATGTAAGTAAGTTCTTAAGTACTTGAAGGTAGTCTCGGCGCCAGGCCCTCAGATTGAAGGTCTACCTACTAAGAACCGTTCGAAGTGAGGAAGAGAGGCATATGTTTGAGCAGAGCGGGATTCCAAATCTCTGAAATCGGACAATGCCCATAGATAGGCACGAGATAAGAGATAACGGTAGCTCTGGGCAGTGGGCACAGTGGAACATACAGTAAGTACTGTACCAATGGACCTAGTCTGGTTGCGATGGACCCCCATTTTGGCTGTTCCAAGGGGCCTATTACGGCGCTAGACTAACTAATCTGGCATCTACTTAATTGTTAGTCTGGTTCTTTATTGTGATCTGGTTTATTGTACCGTACTGCTATCAAGAGACAATGCATTGAGTCTTCAGGTCTGTGTTGAGGCATTATCATCACAGGACCAGTATCTTACATGCTAACTTCTTGTTCTCGGTTACTAACCAAAATGTCCCGTTCTGTCTGACTAGCGGTTTCCCACCAAAAACCACCAAAAGCGCCTCTCTAGGAAAATTTCGCAGATTTCAAGCAATCAAGCACTTGCCTTGTGCAGCTGGAATCATGATTATAAAGACGATTTCTCCCTCATCAGAAATCATGCTGTTATATTACTTTGTGGTACTCGTACCCAGTTGACTCTCATGAAGTGGCTGTCATATCCCGTCTCTATATAAATTTATATGGTAATGTGATTTATGTTCACTTGTGAGTTCTACACCTTCTGTGCACTACACCCATGGGTCATAATTTATAAACTGGATGCTTACGGTAATCTCTAAAAACCTAGAGGACTACAAGTGGTTCTAGGAAAGTGCTGGGCTTTGATGATGTTTTGAAAGTGCCAATTTTACCAAATTTAGTGACCCCAGACGATGACTTATGGCATGGAATTGTACATAGTTAGTCTATAAGCTTGATTATGCTGACAAAAGGCTGTAGTGCAACTAAACTAATATGTAGGGTAGAAGTTTCAAACTGAAATGACTAAATTTGAAAATAGTGCAATTAGTTCAGGGTAAGCGATGTTGTGTAAGGATATATTTGGGAAAAGACAGTTTCGAGACTGGAGACGATTGTGGCTATAATGTTTTGCAATTGACCCAAGTCGCGAATCGCTCGAGTTCGATCTACACTGTCCAAGAATAACGTAAAGTAAATTTTTCCCTTACTATAGGCGAGAAGGGTATGAACTATGTGTTCCAGAGGATGCTACACCCAACATAAAGGGTAGGTATGTTCTGACCAATTCAGCAATGCGGCCCAGTGAGCAATGGGACGCTATTGCTGGTTGGGGCGGCCCGTTCACCAATGTGCATAATATTCAAGTATTATTACTTCGTACGAAACTATAGAATAACTAAGCCAGACATCACCAAACAAGTAGAGGTATGAAAAATATAACATAAATAAAATACTAGAAATTAAATCGCCCAGAGGTATAAAAAAATATAACATAGATAAAATACGAGAAATAGAACCGCCCAGAGGTATGAAAAATATAACAAATAAAATATAACAAATAAAATGCTAGAAATCAAGTTCTTTTTCGCAACACCATAGAATGCAATGTACTATCTAAATCAGAGGCCCCGACAGAAGCTGAATGCGAAATAGAAGAAAGAGTTTCGTATGAAGTAAATAATACTAGAATATTATGGAGATTGGTGAATGGGCCGTCCCAACCAGCAATAGCGTCCCATTGGTCACTGGGCCGCATTTCTGAATGGGTCAGAACACCCTCAGGTGGCCAGGACATGGCATGGCAGAGTTGTCTTCGATTTGAAGCATTCCGACTGTCCCCTCATACATCAGCATCGACCACGCACAAGCTATCTTTAAGCTATCCACCTGTGATCTATATCAGGATGCATGGCCCCCGAATCTTTTAAGACTCATACATACATCCTACTGCAAATTCCTCTGCTTATTGCAGGTGATTACAGCGGTCCATTGGTGGAGGCCCTTCGACACATAATTATAATTTCGTTCCGTACTTCCAATTTGGGCGTGGTGGATCCGACAAAGCTCGAATCCCCGTCAGCAACTCATTTTCGATATCGTGAGTCGATGTCATCCTCTCATTCCACATGGAAAAAAAAAAAGGAAAGCTAGTCCCAATTAGACACAGATAATTCTCAGTTCTCACCGTTTCCATTTTCCGGGTGGCTTCTATATGTGCCTTGACACCGGATCCAATGTGCTACCGCATATGCCTCCACCATTGCATGTGACCACGCCATACTCATTTCGCCCAACTTAGCCTGGAGTCATGAAAGTAAACAATGGAGATTTGGCTACAGAAAATCCAATTTATCGACATAACTTCATTGTATACATGTACCTCCAATATAGGTCTACTTTATCTGGGAGAACGTTTTGGCGAGCCATCCAAAACCAGGAAAGTGAGTTGGAACTCATCAGATTACCCGAGACACTAGTGCCATTTACAGCCTTATTATCATGACCTGTCCTTTGGCTATCCACTAATTATGTTCTTTAAGGTTTTCGGACAAGTGTTGGTCTTACCAGAGAATTACTACGCGTGCTATATATAATGGGGTGGCGTGTTATAGAGTGGGGCCATGTGATGCGACTGATAACGTTATCAGGGACTTGCAGCACAAGGGGATTATATATGGAATAAAGGAAGTCTCCAGCGATCCTGATGCTTTCATCTGCAGGGTGAGCTAATATACAGTACTTAGCTATACATAGGAAGGAAGACAGGGGCTTCAACCCAGACCAAGAGTCCAGTCAGCGACAATTATCTAACCATTTTAAGATTAATACCTAAAAAGGATATGCATGATCAGTCTGGCAATCTCGCAGTATCATGCATATGTCTCTTGGGATAGGGAGTCGCTACAGAAGAGGCATTTCACCTAGGCCTAGTACCAATATCCTACTGACTTCCACTGATGGTATTTTTGTAAAAAAGACACTCCTACGTACATATGTATACACATAGGGAGACGGATTGGCGGGAGGACACTTAATAGGATCCTCGGCACAAAGCTTCGGTAATTACAGGTCAATGGACTGCTAGCTACTCTAGGCATTAGAAGTGAGTATCCTATCGTCTAGCCTAGGGCGGGGTGGCTGGAAATAATAAACCCCATTCGAAGCTTGCTTAATAGGCATATATATTATCTTGATTCTATGCGGTAGTACCACAATTACGACAGCGGATTATCTAGATCATTGAACTTTGCAAGATAGAGTGTCAGAATACGGCACATTAAAAGACTACATTATCCGCGGGAATGTTGGGAAGGGATTATTAGATTCGAGGCCCTCTGGAATATGAATACAGGAGTTTCGGCTGCATGCAATTTCAGCTTGTACTTGTGATGCTCGGGATGCAACGGAGGCCTACCGATATGTTTTGTCACGCTGCTTCTCCTCGACTGTCGCATGAACTCAAGTTACCGCCGACCCAGACTAATAATCATGTCGGCCATATACCTAGAAATTTCTCCGCTGTTATTTCAGGCCCCTGTGGCCGGGCAACGGCCAGGGTGAGGTCAGCCCTAGTGCTTTAGTTTGTCATATTCACAGCGCGTAAGCGTTGCTTGAGTCTTGTTTTGCTCTAGAAGCTCGCTAGAATGTTTAGCCGGAATCCGGATACGGCCTAGGTGGTTCTTATGCATGACAAAATCCTGCAGATTCCGGGGCACAAAAATTGGTGAGCCAGTAGAACTGTCCTATTTTTGGTATCTCCCGCGCTTACCACGAGCAAGTACGTGACACTATATCCGTTTCTAGAAAACTATTTACCCAAGACATTTGGGAATATAAGCTTCAGCTCGCTCCCGTCTATCATGCCTTTTCTTCTCTCCTCAGCACAGCTCAAAAGCAGAAGAATCCAACAAGGCTCAGTTCCTTCTCGCTCTTAATAACTTCATTTCTCCACTTCATCCGTTCTGTGAACGTCGAGATTTTACTTGAAAGTCGATCTTTCAGTCAATTTTAATACTTTGGTCTTTAATTAAATCAGAGGAAAACTCCACGCCTACCCGGTACCAGTTTTAATCACCCGAGCTTTCTTTTTCACAAAGTTTCTCTACACAACCAAAGAATCAGAAGCCCCAGCCTTCTTAAAAAGACAAAAGATCACCTGAGACCATCTACACTTTCATATAACCAACACAAAAATGAAGTTCTCCGCTATCATTGCTGTCTCCACCCTCGCTTTCACCTCCGTTTCTGCCCTTCCGCTGGAAATGGCCTATCGTTCTGCAAGCAGCTACTACCAGGCCCGTGATGTGCTCCCCTCAGGACATCCGTACCCTCGGGCTGCTGCCCCCGAGGCAACCCCTTCCCCATCTCCAGAAGTCCCATCAGTGAACCCTGCTCTTACTCCCGACTCACCAGACACCATTGGCAACGATGATCCTTATAACAACAAGCGACCATCCCCCAAGCAGCGCAGAGATGCGATCCGCGCTAGATCTGCAGCTATCTATGAGAGAGAGGCGGAGCCAGAGCCTGTACCAGAGCCGGAACCAGAGGCCAGCCCGGAGGCGGAAGCTGAGCCCGTGGATCAGGATGATGATTTTTTGTTGGATGAGGCGAGCAGGGCAGCGCTGTTGAGGAGGTTGATTGCAGCTGAGGAGGAGGCGGCTGAGAAGAAGGCAGATGAGTATATTAGGAGCTTTAGGTTCCATAGGAGGGCGGTGGATTATGCGAGCTATTAGACCGATCACCTAGTGGTGTTTACATTTCCTGATGCGGCAATGCCTCTCCTATACCATACAATACCTTTTCCTAAAATATTCGTCCTGCTATTCCTTCTTCTTTTTCGGCGTCAATTTTGTGGGATTCATAGACTTGGGTTGTGCTTTAAAGCTTTGGGTTTCGGGTGTCATATTTCCGAGTTTTCTTTACTTACTTTGGTTAAGACCAAAAGATTTATATTCTAATCAACCGCATGTGGATGTCTTCCGTGGGGTATCTTTGTTAAGTTCACCTATAGTTGTTTTTGGGGCGCAGGCCGGGGGAGGGAGGAGGAGGAAGGGGGGAGGAATTGAACCTGGAGGGTAGCTATCGAAGAAATATAATACTGTGACTCAACTGCATGCGAGGCAAGACCCAACTATAAAGTATACTTGGTATATTTCGTGAAACTTCATAACTGGATGTGGTTTGTATTTCGTAGATTAATAATCTGATAACCTGCATTGTAAAGAAGAAATCATACACCCGGGTTAGTCTGGCTTGCACTAGCCCCAAGCCAGACAACTTCACTCGAACCTGAGCTTGGTTCGTCTTTCTTTTTCTTTTTGCGTTCCGTGTCCCGTACACGGTACCATCCCTCATGAGCGAAGTGTTCTAGAATATTCTCGTCGTGCAGGCACTTAACGATTTCATCTTCCCATTTGCCGTCAGTTGGTTTCGTAGCAAAAGAGCAGATAACATAAGTACCGAAATCTCTTCGTATCGCAATATCTGCCTCCTGCCCTCGTTGGTGTATAGTGAGATAGCATGTGGCCTTTGTCGTCTCTTCAACGTAGTCCCATCGAGAGGTCTGTACCGCGTCGGGGACGTCTTTCATGCAATCTCTTGCTAGTTTCTACGCTTGTTTAATAATTCCCGCTAAAAGAAAGGGGGGGAAAGCATGCTTACACATAGTCGTTTATATGCACTTGTCTGAAGCCCCATTGATTTTGCATAGTCTTCGTACCCAAGCTTTCCAGGTGGTTTCCATTCCTTCCGCCATTGGGATTCTAGAGGTAGTGAAGTTGGGGCTTCGGATGTTGGGTTTTCGGGTGTTGGGTCTTCGGACGTTGGGTTTTCGGATGTTGGGTCTTCGGACGTTGGGTTTTCGGACGTTGGGTTTTCGGACGTTATGTTCTCCGGCGTTGGGCTTCCGGACGTTGGGTTTTCGGCTATCGATGTTGATGTTGGGTTTCCACCGGCTGGCATCATTTTGGGGTTTTGGAAGATGGTGCGTACGGTATACGGTACCAAAACAGCTTCAGATCTGTGAAGCCCACCACTTAAAGATATCTGTGAGGGATTGTGCACGACAATCATCCTAACGACGTGGCAGACGTATATACTTGAATATGAAGCGCCATGACTAATTGTGCGCTGTATGGCGGGGTTAACTTAGTCACGGAATTCCACCCAAGTCGGAATTCGAAAGACATATTGCTGTGACTTCTCTTTGCAGACTAAACGCCCTCAAGTGGTGGTATATATGGACTAGTATGGGCGTTTGTAATTGTGTACCGAAATAGGTATAAATTGTGAACTGTAAGCTCCTGACTAAGTACAGCGTATTCGAGATGAGATACCGCATTGATATCGGATGTAATTCTCGGACAGCAACTAATTATAAAATTATATATCAACCCAAACCTATCACAACGGTACGCACTTGCTATTCTGACCATAGTGTCGTGACAGCTCTGACCCCATGTACCCGGTAGTGCAAGTTGCATAATTAGCCTTGAATAGAGAGACTCGACTTTCGGTATGTACATAATATTAATACTAATCTACCGGCCTCCCGTGTTACCACCATGGTCTGCTAGAGGGTTGTTGGGTAACCTGTACTTGTATGATACCGGATATCGATATATATATCGCTGTAGTGATTTCATGCCTGGAACGTGAACATAAATAATCTCGTTCCAAACACACCTACCTTTTGTAGTAGGTGCTGGTCTAAAATATCCCAGATTATTACCACGCTGCCGAGCCCGAGACTGCCGTATTGGGACATCGTCTGCTAATAAGTAAACCGATAGTTATCTTATGCCCTGTGGTGATTCCTTTCCCCACACCCAACAGTATATCTATAGGTTTTATCATATCACCCGGCAGCCAAGCTAATTACTCGGCACAGAACAGACTATTGGTCCATGTGTTTCCGAATATCTCGCGAGAATGAACGTCGATAGGGCTGATCCTACATAACACGTAATAGTCTCGTGAATCATATTTAAAATTCATTCTGATTGGACGTCGTAGGATAGATTACCTGCAGACTGCAGAGCCGTGGGGGGAATATTCTCATACCTCAATAGGTGCCTCCTGTTCATGAAAATCAAACTTCACTCTTTGGTAGATGCACGTATGGAAGACTGTCCTATCTCTAAGGGACACGCGCCTACTAAACGGCCGCAACAAGGAATTGCTGGGTTTCTCCTAAAAAAATTTGGATTTCTACTCAATTATAACCACCATCGCAGTCATGTTTAGCTCGGCTGAAATTCTCTGCGACAGCATCGACGTCATTCGGAAGCAGCTCCGGCCAATTTTCAACTGTACATATGTAGCCTGGTACTCTCGAGATCTCTCACGTCAATCACAAGTATCAATGTGCGTGTGGATCGCAAATCTGCGCAATCAGCTATGAGGGGTATCCGTACTTATATATGTACATATGTACGCAGCATTTGTTACACATAATGTATGTGGCATGCATATTCCTGCGTCTGGCACTGCAGCCTGAGAAATGTTTTTTATTGCATGGACGGTGATCCCCCGCGATCGAACATGGTATCGATACCATGCACGTTGAATTCCCCACACTGCATGCAGCCGAATTCGGATTGTGCGCAATTAACTGAGGTAGGTAAGTAGCCTCGTGCCTGAGCCCCCCCCCCCCCCACTTCCACATTCCCTGCGGGGTCCCCTCAGGTTGGCACATTTCCTGCAGATCGGGATTCGAAATTGCGACAAGCTTGTGAGTTTGTACCACATGATCAGCGCCGGTACGTTGTACAAGCTGCTGATTACAGGCAAAATATAAGACAGGCGGAAGTTTGTGCGAAGGATTAGCAGTAAAGATTGAGTAACATGATGCTTCTCCGAAGCTCCGCGCCTAGCTAGCAGGCGAGATTTGCTTCCATACCTAGAGTAAGGCTCTTCCCCCCCCCCCCCACTATTTATTTTTCCAAATACAAATGCCGAGAGTCTGGAAACTGTGGTAGAGTGGTATTCTCGCAGGAGAATTCATTCCAGAACCACTGGATTT
>Ga0307511_10002658_pt1 | contig 18623 bp, 18 predicted proteins | sample 13_EM_MG_FD_200266 | JGI IMG/M metagenome (GOLD analysis project Ga0307511, IMG submission 200266) | Populus trichocarpa ectomycorrhiza microbial communities from riparian zone in the Pacific Northwest, United States - 13_EM | ecosystem: Host-associated > Plants > Roots > Unclassified | place... | reverse complement strand
TGTTTGCTCATCATGCACTGCAAAACCACCTTCCAGCGTACAAGTCGTGTTGAAGCAATACCTATATACGTAGAGGAACTGCTACTCCAACTCACCTGTTGGGTGGAGTGCACAACCTGAGATGATAGCGGTAGCTGGTCAAGAGCTGTTATATTATATAAGCGATGAACGCTGTTTATATACAACAAACATTGTGACGCGTGACTGTGACACGTAACGTGTGACACGTGATGTGTGACATGTAACATCTACTCTAAAGAGGACTATTACTAAGTCTACACTAATATGGGTCGCAGTCTTGTGCGCACTTCGTCGACGGTTTACGCCGGGTGCACGTGCGACTTCAACAATATCCCTTGACACTGAGATTGTGAGATGCTATGAAATGATGATTTTTCTGGCTTTCACACCTTCTACATCTTATCTACACCACCAGGTCCGCACTATCCACCCGATACAGGGGGAATAACTGCCACCTCCTCACCACCATTTACACATGGGAAATTTCAATGTTTTGACCAAGGTAGAATATAAATCAGAAGACAATTGCAAGATATTATATTTTAATAAAGTACTATCTGTTTTGTACAAGTTTTTATTTTGAGGTGTGTCAGAAACTATTTGCAATATGTTATACTGTACAATTACATTCTGAATTAACTTCTACCCATGTCAGAATATTGAAATTTTTGCTGTAGCTAGTTTTGGGTTACCTGCTCACTTACAAAGTAGCCCAGATGGGTAGGTGATAGAGTGGCTGGGACCTACTGTGGGAATTTCAATATTTTGACAGGAGTAGAATTTAATTCAGAATGTAACTGTAAAATGCAAATAGCTTCTGACACACCTCAAGATAAAAACTTATACAAAATAGACAATGCTTTATCAGAATATAATATTTTACTGTGGTCAAAATATTGAAATTTCCCATGTGTTAGCATGGTTTCCTCTGGACTCGGATCCATAACCATTTCTACATCAACACACCATTGGCTGGAAGCCAATACCTTGCCCAAACTGGTATTAGAGTGAAGCGACTCGAGGTAGGGTGCCAAGGAGGTGAGAGGGAAGGGTATGTACGGCAGCGACACGGTTTCTTGGGTCATGCCCATAGCAGTGTAAGCCCCTGCAAAATACAGGAGTTTGACGACCACAGACATGTCTAAGAGAACAAATTTTGAGCCTTATAACAGGCGAGGGTGTCGCGAAACGTAGAAGTGTGGTGCAATCAGCAGAGGTTCTTGGCGCTCTACTAAGTCTGTCTAAACATGGATTACAAACTCTAGTGTTCTGAGCAAGTGTTGCCAACAGAACATTTCCATCATCCATGTTGGCGTAATTCTACACACCACCAGATCGGCCGAGAGGTTTGGATAGTTACAAAAGGCTTTTCGGGAAGCAAGTGATTAGACGTTGAGACTAATCCATCAAAAGATGATTCCGCAGCGTCTTGTCCAATGAAAATGTTAGTGAAGGAGTTCCAGAGGAAATCCATAGTCGTTCACCTAGGTTCCAACGAAGACCAGTTGTAGTTAGCAGGGTGGAGTCGACACCAATGGGCAATAATCCGCACGTTGGGCCAAGGGTATCGTGGTCGATTCGTATACGATGTTTTCCCTGCAGTACTCCTCAATACTACATCGAAGGGGCTCAGAAGAATTGGGTTTATCTACCTCATCCAGAACCCACGAAGCATTGTCGTCGGTGACTACGAACACTTTCCCTCGCATTCGTCGAAGCTTGTGTAGATATGAGAGTGTGTGCACAGTTTGGTCCAACCTCCCTCCCAGTCCTCCGAGGATGATAATTTCGTACTGTCCAGGCCCTGGTGTCGAGATCAACATTTGAAGAACGCGTAAGAAACAAACCTCCTGCTCTTCTGCCTTCTCTTTCTCCTGGAGGGTGTGGACGCATTTCATCAGATCTGTCGAGTCTTGGTCATGGTCTTGTATAACCAGGTGACACCCTACGCAGCATATGCGTGAACCAAAGCCAGATTCCGGCATTGCCTGTCAAACCTTTGCGTCGTAGTACTCCTGTACATCGGCTCGTAAGGAATCCAGGTCACCTTTAATCAAGTCTGGAATGTATCTAGAATTCAGTGTGTCGGATACCTAGACGAGAGCCAGAAGTTATCAAACCCACTGGGAACGGAGATCGCGCTGCTCGTTCTCTTTGAGGACATCGAACAAGCGGTTGGCACCTCCGTCCGCACAACAATGCCACGAGCAAGTTGTCCATAGTATTTCCAGCAGATTCCGCGAGAACGGCTGGTTAAGGATGATCAGACCCCGCTTGGTGTCTGGAACGCCAACCGTGGAGGGATTCAAGAATGCTACATCCCAGTCAGTAACCCTAGAATTAGATGCAGTATTCTGCGAGTGCAGTAGTTTGCTTATGCCTGTGCCCATGTCTAAAGCAAGAGACGGGAAACGTCAAGGATTCGAAACGTCCACATCCGTGGTTCACCGCACTCGTACAGCGTCCATTGCCATACCGTTGATGATCATCGCAGTTGTGTTCGATACCTGGGTTCGCTGTGATTTCTCGTTATTTGTTGACAGGCTTCTTTTGTTGTCAGTGCCGACCCATATGAGTAGGCCATCGAACGTCGAGACAATCACTTATGGGACCCAGCCGGAAACTGAACCATGATGAAGTAAAAGCGTTACTCTGGGACAAGGACGAGCAGGTGAGTGATTTCCTTGTTTGCAGAACCGAGCACTTCTTGCTCACGCCGAACCCATCCCCCCAAGATAGCTGTCTTGGAAAGACAGTTGGAAGCATACAATGCTCGCGCGTCCACTGCTCATCTTCGCCTACTTAAAACTATTGATGTTTTGGATTCGTTACGGACCCAACATGCCTTGGAAATGTCCTCTCTGGCGAGAGAGAGGTTGAGGTTCACACAGGATGCGAACCGCTGGCGCACCGTGGCCAGAACGCTCGAGATTGAGAGGGACGAGATGAAGGGTGCGGTAGAGGATCTCATCGAAAAGAGTGCGTGGACCCATTGTCGCATCTCTCAAGCATAGGTAACACGCTTTCCAGTTCAAATATCGAATGAATGGAATTCGTGGCCTTGCAGCCGTATGTACATCACCAAGCATGCAGGTGAGTCCCGTACCTCTTTGGTTGTGTCACTTAGATGAGCTTTGCAACGCGTAGAACTCATTCCTCTCTCATCTGACGAGCCCAATCACGATGCTAAGAGACACGACAACGATCTTCTTGAATATGCGTCCTCCATCATTGCTAAATTACGTGCTGAACTTGATTTCGAGCGTTCCGAACACGGCAGAACTGCGGAAGAAGCCAACGTTCGCATCGATGAACTCGAGGCAAAGGTTGCTGTGAGAGAGGCGGAACTGGAAACGTGTATTAACGCGCCACCCCGACGAACCGACGACGACGATACCAGATGTTCTCCCTCACGAAATATACCAAAGAAAGCCCATTTACGCCCGAAAACGATATCGGACGAGGAGTGTCTCCGTGTGTTGGAGAGCAACAGTGCACGAAATAAATCCCTTGAAATGGAGATTCACGATATACTCGCCAAAGTGAGTCGTCGGCATCTCTTATTGCGACCAACATTGGTTGAATGAGAATAGCTGGAGAAAGCCAGGCTGGCAACCCCGCTCAGCGAAGTTGCAATCCCCCACCATGTGAAGCTACCTACTGCCGACCCACCTCTGAGCAATGGTAACAGTAATGATCCGAAATTTGGCGTGAATGTTGAAGTGCAGGAAACAAGGGTTTCAACCTGTGTGCTGCCTATAGGCACTGCTTCAACCTTACCATCTAAGAATGACGAGGACCCGCCACAACCTTCTATTGGGTTACATTCACCCAGCTCACCCTCTGCCAGGTCTGCGATTGCCCAACTGGACAATCACATACGCACCATGTCCGCTCAAACTAATGCTTTGAAAGCGGAAAGGTCTATGCTAGTGGCGGCTGCAGCAAAACAGAAACGGGTTTGTGACATCTAGGCACGACGTTATCATCTTGCTCACTTGGCTCTAGGAAGTGTCTGGCACCACCGCGGATCGTGTGGAAGACGTCCTGCGCATCGAGGAGGAATGCATTCAGTATGATACAGTTTTAGTTTTGGGAATGTGCTGCGTTGTTCTGATAGAAAAGCAGGCTTTCCGCGCAGGTTCACTACTTGCAACAGGAAGTGTATAGGACACAAAGCTCTGCAAAAGCTCGCGAAGAGGAGCTTCTAAGAGAGATCGAAACTCTCCGGTTGAGACTCAGGCAACTGTCTCCCGTTAGTCACCCTGTTGAACCATTAGACAGCACCAAACTCACATTCCATTACAGTCGTACCATCACGGACTCTTTGATGTTAGCAATGCAGACGAGAGCATGGAGCTCGCGACACCCCTTGAACCTACTACCATTTTCCCTCCCCCAGACCCTCAAACTCCACCTGAACCTGTTGACCCTTCTCTCATCCCATTACCTTTCTCTCCTAAACGAACATCTTCACCTCCTGCCTCGTTCCCAGGTTCCTTACATAGTCCTGCCCAACGTGATTTGCAGCGAGTACAAGATGCCTTGATGACAGCCAGGGACAATTTGATGAAGAAAGAATGTGTACTGGCACAGCTGCGAACTGGCGTCGAAAATCTACAGCGGCAAATACCGCTCTCTGGGTCATCTACGGACCAGGGATGACGCACGGATATAGTTTGCTATTTAAGTTTGCTTTCATGACGATCTATTGTTTACATTGCGTATTCTATTCACCACTGATCTGTTGTCTGTTCGTTCGTTCACTGTTGTAACAATATCTGTAGCATATCTACTACGTGGCACCGTTCTAAATCTATCGCTCATCGTGTTGCTGCGAACTACCACCGGCCGCGGGCTTTTTACCACGACCTTTGTTTTGCTGTTTGTTCCGCGGGCGCTTTGGTCCATCATCGCGAGGTAAGGGGACATATCGCAGGTCAGGAAACTGCACATTTCTCCATGGATGTGCGGGGTCTGGTGGGTGCTGCTTGACATAGCTGATATCCTTATCGGGCGGAGGCACTCTGGGCGGTTCTTTTAAAGCGTCATCCCCCGGGGATGGGGATGGAGGACGTGAAGAAACTGGGGTGGTTGTGTATAACGACACGGTAACTTTTTTCGTGGCGGAGTTTAATGACATTACTTTGTGGCTTTGCGGCGGGGCAGCGGACGCGACCTTAGTGTATTGGCGAGTTGTAACAGAGCTGGGAAGCATAGGGAAGGCACCCGCTGCTTTCTGCGCCTCTTCGATCGCTCGCTGGCGCTGCTCCTCTTCTTTGAAGGTCTGCCTCCTGAGCTCTTCCTGCAGCTGAGCGACCAGCACAGGGCGCTGGATGTTGTCGAGGAGGACCTCGCCGCAGTGTGGGCATGCACAGTGGGGCGGATTAAGTTTGCAGAGGATGAGCCCACAGCCATAACAAATGGGCGTGTAGGTAGATAAGTCGTGTTCCCTGGCTAAACGGTTAAGGTGTAGGCGGGTAAGGACGAAGAGGATAGGACACAGAGGGGCGGGGACATTACCTTGACAAAAACAGCCTCCTTTCGAGTCCTTTTCTCTTCCAGACGCATTTTCTGCGCTATGAAGCAGGGTCTCGATTTCAATGATGGCCCTGCTTTTGGGACTCTCGGCCTTTCCTTTTCCCTTGGCCTGCTGTTTTGCAGGGGCTGGAGAAGACTGTCGCGAGAGACGATCTGAGATAAGCGAACTAGACTTTGTCCAGGGAGTTCGATGCATTTTGGTGGTTGCTGGATAACCTCAAGCGTGGAAATGGCCTGGTTATTATGGCAGAACCGGTCTCTAGTGATCCAACTCTCCAATCGTATGTGGGTCTTATTCTTACGGTCGTTCGGCACCGCATCTTAGCATTACCAGTGTTTGCTTGTAGCGGTATAAAATTCTCTCTAATCTGGCTTTGTGAGTCTACGTAGAACCAAAGTAATTGCAAGGGCATCTGGAACAGGACTAGATTAATGCAAATGAGCACACAGACAGCATGAAGAAAGCAGAAGATATGAGTAATACAAAGGGCATATAGGGTTTAAAGTCGACAAGTCATAATTATCCAGCAAGAAAATCAAGACCCCTGGTTCCGCCTCCAGGAAGAAAAGCTAAGAGCTCCAATGACACCAACCACCAACAATGCCGTTCCGGCACCCACGAGACTGGGAACGTATAAATACCAAGCATTATCAATGTCATCTCTCCCCTTGACATCGTCGATAAAAATTACTTCGTCCTTCTTCTGTTGTGGCCTTCGTCGTCGAATGACAATCTCTTGCTCCGAGTACAGAGAGTCCTCGCCAGAGTAGACACTCTCCGGCGCAGGAGGGTGAATTTCTAAGGAGGGCATTTCAAGTTCTGGTGGTCCGGCTTGACCGCTGTCTTCGTCTGAAATCACAGGTATGTCGAGATTGGGGTTCAACGCCCGAGCACGATCGAAATAACGACTCGCTGCATCCCTGTCCCGCTTCCACGCTTCCCCACCGTTCTCTAGCTGGGGTTGCGGAGGCACACGAATAGAGGACAAGGTCGAATACGATGCAGAGAGCAGGACGTTAGCGGCTCCTTCGAGATGGAGAAGCCCGGCTTCGTGGAAAAGTTGAGCTAATCCACCGATGCCACCGATGCACTGCACATGGTAGGAGAGGGTCCCGCGTGTGTTCTCTTCAGCTTCTTTCAAAGCGCTCGAAGCAGTCTGGAGAGGTAAGTAGTTTGTCACCAGTTTCATGGTCGCAGTGGGAAGGTGCGCTTGGTGCCATGCCCGCCTGGCCAGAAGACGTCAGTCGGCGAACGGTCATCGAGTCCCTACAGGGGTACATACACAAAACATTCAAATGCCTCATCTTTGTCCTTCCTGATATCGAGGAGTTCGATAGCAAAGAGGACAAGACTGGTGGGATCCATGTTGTATTTCACCTCGAGCTCAGGGTCATACAACATCGGGAGCGGTGCCGGGGGAGACAGCTCTTGGGGAACCGGACCAACAATGAGCGAAGGCCATATGACAGACTTGTCTTTCTCCAGGTGGAGAGTCAACAATCTCCCCGCAGGGGAATGCAACGACTCCAAGGATGAAAATGAGGACAGTGCATGAGGCTGGATCGCGGGGGAGACATGGCTAGATGCTACGTGGACAGAACGCCGAGGATATCCGGGCTGTTCATCAGACGAGATAGGCGAAGACAGTGCGGGGGATAGCGCAATTGGCTCCTCGGCGTCCGATGTTTGAGCACTCTCGAGGGACGCGGCGAAGCTGCTGGATATCTCCGGGTCAGATACAAAAGCATACGATGAGTGAGTAGACGTGGTCGATATGGTCGAAGTCGTTCGTTCTCGGGCGGACGGTCGTGATGTCCGCGGCTCGAGCTGCCAGGCTGAGTTGGCAACGTCGACATTGCCATACAATCGTCCCTGCGTGGGTGTTCCAATCAAAAGGATCATCAACTTCTCAATACGTGCAATAGATACCTTTACGACGGGATGCTGGCCCTTGACTCCTGCCAACAAGTGGTTCCGTTCTATCACAACCTGTGGAAATGCAGTCTCTAGAACAGACCCCCTATACGAGGTTTGCTGTGACCTACAACAACGTCGTCCCTCGAAGTCTCATAGGGAACAAGTAAGAGCACTGTGGCCTAGAAATAAAACAAATGTTGGAATGCCAATGTCGAGTTCTGCATGTGGTTTACCTGATCATGAGACTGGAAATGAATCATCCCATTAGCTGAACTATCCTACTGCGACGACGGGCGACACCTGAGATACACACCTGGTGCCAGGAGTAGGAATGCCTGAATGCGTCGCTGTTCTCCATGATGTCGTTCACCTAAAGTTGAGGACGCTGAACAAGGTCTTCGCAAGTACAGGAACTGCGCGAGCGAATAAGCGGAGTCAGAACGGGTGGCACGTGCCATGATAGGGGCTTTCAGTTGTATAGAAATCCGCAGAGAAATCGTTCCACTGTCTAAACCAAGTTAGAGGTATATAATCATGTACAACCCAACGTACAATGAAAGCGAAAAACAGTGATGACGGATATATGCATGGAATGAGAAAACGGAAAAACAAAAAAGCACTTGCTAAGGTAAATAAAAAAAAGAAAACTTCATGACTGGGATACTTTTGAAGTCTGGGCAATCCTCTTCATCCTATCACGCTCCGCCTGCATGTGTTGCATAACCATCCCGTCCAACTTCTTGGACGATTCTTCCAAAGCTAATTGATCCCTCTGCCATCGACGGACATGATCCTCTCCAGTCGCTGGGGCAGTGGATGATGACTCGTCCTCGTCCTCGTCATCTACCAGATGCTCTCTGGAGTGCTGCGCCAGCGACAGCTGCGTGAGGGAGTGTGGAGACGTCTTGATATTGGTGAAGTAGGGGCCCATGGTCGGGACGTTGCCCACGGGCTTCTTACGGTCTTTAGTAATACCAGTAGGATAATATGGCACAGTGGCACCGCGGAGGTCTGGGGTAGAGATATTGCCTAGTGGCGTCAGCGGACACTGCTGTTGCTGCTGTTGAGGTGATGCATAGCCGGCAGTGATTTCTGGATCCCCTTCACTAGCACTGTCTTCGGAATCGTAGTGACCGTCCATGGCAGGGTGGCCTTGTATATGATCGAAGAATTCAGCGGTGGACGAAGGAGGTGGCGCGGAGTGGAGGGCAGAGTGGAAACTGATTACTGAAGGATTGACGTTGAGAGTAGAAGCTAACTGTGTTTGTTGTACTGCGGAGGCTGATGCAAAGGAGCGGAAGGTGCCTCGGCTGAGTTCCGAGGATGATCGACAAAGTTGCACTGGGCGTGAAGGAGTAGACTGTAAAGGGAGGTAACCTGGACGGGGAGCTGGGAAAAGGGCAATGCCTGCAACCGACGAAGACGATCGAGGCGGGGGCGACATCGCGGAAACACGTGCCATGTGGCTCACGGGCGACATAGAGGTATCCTGGGGTGGTCGTAAAGGTTCTGCTAGCACAAGTTGTGAGTGGGCAGAATAGTACCCGTCCGACCACCGGTCGCGGAATGCAGATACAGTAGGTGAGGGCTGTGAGTAGTCGGATAGAGATAGTCCACCATCAATACTTTGCACAGACAAAACGAGGGACGGTCGCGACGATTGCTGGTTATGAGCGGTCTCACCCTGATCACTACTCGTATATCGCGACATATTTGTCATTCTGCTCATCCGATGCGCCGATGACGGTTCAGGTGATAAGCTGAGGGATGGGACAGGGGGAGGCGTCTTGGTCGGCGTGCTCATACCTGCGGTCCTCAAATCATATGCATCGGAAAGCATGGGTGACGATATCGACTTCCGCAAAGCAGACCGAGACTGCTTCCCTGGTGTCCGTTTCGCGGATGTCAAGTCTGTTTGCGACCGCGAATACTGGGGATTACCAAGGGGTCGACGAGGTGGCGGAGAAAGCGGTGTGTGGGGGACGGGTGTTTCTGCACGGAGAGGGGCATAGTTGGACAACCTATGGATATCGGGCATCAAAGCGGGGGTAAGAGTGGCAGGGGGACCAGAGGGATTAGCAGGAGGCGCAGGAGTAGGTGTGGACGGTAGATCGGTGTCGTCGGAGGGATCAATGATCGGATGACTTATAATTTTCTGATCTAGCATGTTCCTCTGGTGCTGGATCGCGCGAGCATTCATAGAATCGGTCGACCTAGGACAACGTGGAGACCTCGAAGGCGTCGACTGACCAGGGGAAAGCGATACAGCAGAGTTATTGAGGGAGTGCCCGACAGCTTCGTGGAGAAGTGCTTTCCTCCAAGCATCCTCTCTGGGGTCCAAGGTAGATAGACCTGGACTTCCAGGGGGAGGCAAGCGCTCTGCCAGTACAGCAGCTCCGACCGAGTCTTCTATGCCCAATCCGTGGAGCGCGGAGGCCTGCAAAGTGAAAGGGTAGTTTGGCGAAGGCAGTGGAACATCAACTTCATCCGTAGGATCGACAATGCCAGCAAAGACTTCCAATTTGATTCTGCGAGGTGCATTCTCCATTAACTCATGCGCCTTCAGATCCACCTCTGCCTGCTTCGTGGCGGCATCCAAGTCATCCACCTTCTCCCGAACCACGACTACCCTCGTCATGCTCGCCATATGTTGACTGACTGGTGAGGGACGAAACGGTTGGGCAGTCGACCGCCCATGGTCGCGAGAAATGTGACCAGATGCAGTCGTAGAGTCCGACGTTACCCTCACTACTGGAGCCACTGCTTCTGGGCTAGACGGCTTCGATCTAGCTCTACCCACGCGAAACAAGTCCAAAAAGGGTGCGGGCATCTTCTTCGTGGGACTGACAACCGGAGGGAAATCAGAAGGCGTCGGTTTAGAATGCGCAGGAGGAAGAAAGTAGCTGTTCTTCATTAGCAGACGGAGACGATATGCGACGTCGTCTGCATCGAACTTGGGGCCGTCCAAGTGAACCGCAGAGATAGCCACACAGAAATCCTGTTCGACTGGGGACACCGGGGAAGGGGGAGACTCTGTGTCCGTTGAGGTGCTGAGCGGATAAACCGAAGAAGAGGTTGACGACTGTTGTGTGAGCAGCGAGTCCCGCACGCTGCTTCTCATGGCATCGCCATCCATGGGGGTAGGACGGAAAGAAGACGGGGGCGACGTCAGACGGGGCAGCGTCGAATGTCGTGCCTTCCCCTTGGGCTGATCCGTCGCAGTCAATAAGGCTGATTCGAGAATAGACGACACACACTTACCACAGTCGCTATAGCAGTCGTGATCGTCTCTGCCTTTCGCTCTGCGTGTGATTGAGCGCCACGCCGGATCACTGCGTTGTCTTTGCCCGTTGGACTGCCTATGTCTCCGTTCGCACTGTCTCCGTTCGGAGGAACATCGTTAGCGTGGAGGTTTGGTTTTTCCGTGGTAGAGACCGGCTCTTCACTGTACGAAGCAGAGATGTCCAGAACATTGTCGTTCTCGAATTCGGCCTCTGGTCGCGCAGCCCCCATCGGTCGCGTTCGTTTTCGTACTATTCGCGAGCGACGGCTCAAACTGGCACCACTGGTACTGGCGGTGCTCGCCAGCGAGTTTGAGCGCGATGTTCCCGGCAATATGGCGGTCGAGGGATCTGGCATGAGAGTCCCCGCTGGTGCATGGGTTTCCAGGGCCCAACTAGCTTCTACGTGCAGCTGCAAACTTGCAACAAAACAAACGGTGTTCCTATGGAAAATGGGAAAATCTGTTTATGGTCTCTCTTCACGTAAAAACACGCACGTGAGGGAACCGAAGCTGTCTGGCGTCTACGCCTGTTTCTCACCTTGCAACCATCATGGACATCCAGGCAGTCGTCAGTCGTAAGTAGAACACATGTTCAGCCTAACCACCCAACTTAGCGTTGCGTAGTTCTACCAAAGGAAGACGGTCTGTTGCCAAAATGGCAGCTCTTGGTCACGGCCATGGCTCTATTCAATACCGTACAGAACTTCGCCACGTTGAAGTTGACACGCAGACTCTATTTGCGAGTCCCATCAAACTCTGGTAAAGGTCTTCTGTTCTCGGAAAGGAGCATTTGCTGACGCGTCTATCCAGTCACAGCTCTCCAAGCGCGGACTTTTGCCGTGTGGACCCTTACCGCGGCAATCGTTCGTGGATATGCCGCGTACCACATCCACGATAAGACGTATGTATTGAGTCGCAACGTGCACTCCCAGAACTTACCAACCGGTTGTAGGATTTATGACATGGCTCTATTCACATACCTCATTGCTTTTGGCCACTTTTCATCTGAGATATTGATTTTCCGAACCGCCAGCCTCAATTCAGCAGCGATCAGCCCTGTGATCGTATCCAGTTGAGTCGCATCTGTTCTATTCTCGGCGTTACTGAACTTCATTGATAGCGGTATCTCTCATATGGATGCTCCGCCATTATGACTTCTACGTCAAGCCTTGAATATGTACACGTTGTGTTTGGGTAATTCACTCTGTGCACGTCATGATAGCCTGATTATTGGTCGTGCTGCTACGATTTTGACATGCCAGTTCCTGTGAACTTGAAATACCCAAACCAGAAGCAGTGAGTACTGGGCCCGAAATCACCATGGTTATGGCACCAAAGTAAACGCAAACCCGCAGGTACAGTGTCCAGGAAGCCCAGGGTTTTGTATTTGAATATGTCTAAGTTCTTGATACCACCCGTGGATTCTCTGCTGCACCGTTCCTCGGACGAAGGATCAGACATAAGGATACAGCATTTTTGGGTATGGCTCCGCCGAAGACTATGCTTGGATAGAGTTGTGACCGCCCATGACAGTCATGATAGCAATTTATGACATCTTATAAGGACGATCGATAGTATGAATGGTATGATCATACTTCTTTTTTTTTTTTCCATATCTGCTCATGCTCTGTCCTTTTTGACCCTGTTTAACTATAGACTTTCTCCCTCGGGATGCACGACTGATTATCCACGCTATGACGAACCTGCCACCCTCAAATCCGATTGCTTCCGCCCACCTTCCGCGGTGGGGGTAATGGTATTCATTCCCAATCAACAACAGATTCTGGGGCGCTGAAGACGCGATATCCCCAGAGAGATGTATGGGGAAGGTCCCATACACGAGGGTAAATATTACCCTCATTCTATGTATGGTGCCAATTTGCGCAATTTGCACCGCACGTTCCCTCACTGATGACGGTGAGGTTATGGAAGAGATATATGGCTATAATCCCAGGCACTTAGTACATATGTCGGGGTCACGAGCTGCCCGTGTTCAAACGTGTGTTAAGTAGACTTGTATTTTCGCAGGGCACGTTCTAAGTGGCTTACATTCAGGCTTGGTGCGTCCAATTGAAAGTGGTTCTAGACCAAGGAGACGTGTCACCTGATGGTGGATGACCCGCAAGTTGTGCCAGATGGCGATGCCCGGGAGAACCACGTACGCCTAGTAACTGATACGCGAAGACAAATGTTGTCTTGGTACAAAAACAAATTCAGGAAGGTATCTTGTACCATTGGCACATTCTTTCTTCCCTAGCATTCCTGGGATCTGCGAGACAAACCCATCCTGAATGGAATCATGACAAGTCTGTTTGCGACTGTTCCCCACAATTTTACCCCCAGATTATGTAACACATCGGAACAACCGACCGGCTCATGATGTAACAAGCCAAGTGCCGACCGTATATAAGTGCTCGGCCATCCTCTCTGTCTCACTACCGTGACTCTCGATCGCCTGGCATTCACCTCGCTATGTCTACCGTGCTACAGTACCCTCCCGAGCTTCTCTTCATCATATGCTCTCATATATACGCTGCAGGGGTCCCCGCTGCCACAAGCTCTTTAGATCCTCTACCCTTGGACGGGCACAGGATACCAACCGCGCTCCCATCATCTACTCCCCCCGGTCACTGGCCAGAACCCGTAGTCCGCAACACACTTTCCAGCCTTTGTCTCGTCAACCATGCTTGGTATGAGGCAGCGAAGCCCTGGCTCTGGCGAAGGTTAGAGATCCGTCTTCCTCGTAGCTGGCTGGCCCTGGTAGACGAAATCACTGGCGGTGAAGATGAGCAAAGTGTGGAGAAGACCGCACTCGCCGTCGAAAAATCTATCCAAGCTGTCGCAGAGGCAGCCTTGGCAACTACCTCAATAGCCGGAGCCTTGTCAGACGAAGAGACTCTTCGAAAGTGGAAGGAATCCATTATGGAAACGCTGGTTGGTCCAGATGGCTCGGTTCCTCCGGAGATGCTGTCTCCACCTGCGTCGCGTGACCCGAGTCCTAGACGTCTGAGGGCCAAGAGTCAGAGCCCTCCCCGATGGAAAATAATGCGCAGCATAATCGATGCTGCTCAAGAATTCGCCGATCGCAATGAGTTTGGGTTATACGGTTCGTTCTTTAGCCGGGTCACGTTACATCCCCCTTCCCTGACAGCTGTCCTAGTTCCGAGAGCGCATGATCCCCGGCCAGGTCGGTTTGTACAGCATATTGACTTTAATCATTTCCGAACTATCGGGATGCGTCGGTCAGTCGAAGAAGGCGTGAACAGTCGCTTCGTGACTGGAGAACGTGTCGAGGCGCTTCTCAAGGTAATTCTTGGACTTGGCACTCATCGAAAAGTTTGAAATGAACTCCTTTTTCAGGAAATGCCAAACCTTGCTGCATTTGGCGCGACGGAATATATGGACAGCGCCTTGACCTTACCTGTCTTGAACGAACTATTCCTCCGTGGCGTGTCTTCGCGCATCCGAGGACGCCCCTCTCGCGGGCGTGGTCTATTGGTGATCGACGGCTCTGACGAGGACGACCATGAGAGAAGACGAGACTGCAAGGAGCTTGAATCTGCAGACTTTACTGGTTGTGTTAGTGCCGTGTTTGTAGGCGCTCTCACAGAGTTCGTCAATACGCATTTGTCGCCGGCAGCCAGCGACTCGAGTGGGAGCGAGGACGAAAGCCGTGGAGCTGAGAGGCGCCCCCGTTCAAAGCGTGCAGTTCGCTTTGCGGACGAAGATCCACTGACGCTCCCTAGTTTGCGGCGTTTGTGTCTCCGTGGCGTCAAATCCATTCAACCCCATGTTCTCAACCCGTTCGTGCTTGCTTTCCCATCTCTTACGCACCTGGACCTTTCTGCTACACGCGTGACACCAGATTTGCTCACTGCACTTGGCGGTTCCACCATAAGGCTTCGCTCCCTATCACTTGCGCGTTGCATACGCCTGACTGGAGAAAGCATCAAGTCATTCCTCATACACGCACCTGCTGCAGCTCAAATCCAGGAGCTGTCACTTTACGGCGACCAGACGTTCCCTTCTCCCCTATCTGCCGACGATCTTGAAGAAATATTTACGCTCGCACCCTGCTTCATTAGCGGGGAACTCACATACTTGGACCTGTCGAGTTCCCCAGTAACCCGCGAGTTGTTGGACCAGTGCAGGCCGCAGTTGAAGCTACGGTCATTAGGCCTCTCCTACATTGACAACCTGGAGCTGGACGTCGTCACCCAGTTCATCGAAATGATGGCCTATAACGTTGAAGTCCTTACCCTTGTATCCACATCCCCTGATCTCGAGTGGAGCAGAACGGGCGCAGCCTTTCAAGCTCCCAGGGGCAGTGCGCGACAGACCTCACTCGCTCTACACACGAAGATTATTTCCCCGTTGTGCACCCCACCTCGCACGTCCATTCTCGCTCCACAGCCTGTTTCGCAGCAAGCTCCCACTCGTCTGCGCGTAATGGAGTTGTCGATGTCAGCACTTGTGAGCCTGGGCGCTGGTGCAGGCACCTGGCGCATCATCCGTAGCAAGGGTGGTAGAGGCTGGTACGTCGATACTGCGAGTGGCTGGGTCGACGGCGAACTTGTGCGGGGCCTGTCCTGTGACCACCCCTTACGTGTTGAAATGAATCGTTTGGCGGATGCCAACGGTAATGTGAATAGTGGAATAGGTTGGCATGCACGAAAAATGGAGGTATGTTCCGTTACCCACTTCCTGGTATGTGAAGCAGTGGCTGATGGCCGTCATGGCAGGTGCTGCATGGTTCGGGAATGTTTGGACGCGAGGACGGTCTTTATGGGGCTGTTTCCTTTGCCTACCAAGGGTGATATAACTGGACTGCTGCTGATTTTATTTCTCGTCAATAGTAACATTTGCATAGCCGAATATGGCTCATAATAGCCAGCCCACAGTCTAATGGTTTTGTAAATTTATTTGCCTGTTTTTATTCACTCTGGCAGTGCTTGCTCGCAATCAGTGTTACACTTACCCAATAGACAGCTATTACCGGTTGTGGTACAAAGAATGTAGATATTCGTGGGTCCTCGGGAGATCTTCATGCGTATACTATGTTATGCTGTATATATGTGGAAGTGCGTCAGAATTCCAAGTCTAGGACGTGTCAGAGGAAGTAAGCGTTAAGATACAGATCATGAGGCCAGCGAAAAGTCGGCGGAGCGGGACCTAGAATCGTGCGTATGCTGGTGTTTAACGTCAGCGCCAGTGTCTCATGGGTAGGGAAACCAGCTGAGGGGTCTGAGTTGATCAAAAGAAGAAGACCTTGCTGTCCGACTTCGCTACATACCTTCCGCCGCGCTGTGGTCAACCTATGGGGGCATATTCTAATGGGCAATTTCCAAGATAGACTAATGATAATACATACCACGAAGAAAGCCGATCGTTCCCCTCCTGACGCGAAAATGGAGTTGTGAGTCAAAATACTTAAGGTTGGTCCGTGTCAGAAGGGCACTGTGGTCCTACTTGAGAGTAGTTGTGGCGTGTAATGAGGCAGAGTAGTGGCAGTGCAGCCACAGCCAATCCCCTTTCGAGATAAGCCAGACACTTCAGCCTGGCCTAAAATGCTACGGCTGCACATCAGTTTTTGCATGAGGTATAATACAGGTATGGTCCTGATCCCCGTGAAGTTTATGCACTGCCGATAGTTGCACTGGTAGATGAGTCCTATGCAACTGCTGTTGCTTTGCGGTAAGGCTTTTCCAGACAATACCAGCTCAAAATAAGTAGGTTAGTGCCGCATACCATTTGGTTCAAGGAGGTGTGTATATGATTTAACCTACTAATAGTAGCAGCGAGCCGACGACAAATGGATCAATCACACAGGCTGTGCGAAGGAAGGTCTTTGGAGGGCCCACGAATTGGCGCCTTTCATACAGCCTCAATACCTTTAAACGACGAGATGCCTGGAATACTTGAAACTAGAGGGCCCCCTGCGTTCTCTGCGGAACTGGGTCACTGGAGCTCTGCTATCTGCAATAATATATGTAGTTCGTGCCTGATGGTGCAGAACTTTCGTTAGTGAGGTCTGCCATTTACATTTATCAGGAGACCGCTGTGGTATGCACAGGGCTGAATGTTTCGATTCTCCTGTGCGACTTTACATGACACTTGCATATTCAGGTTCACACCGTCTAGAGCCCCGGTGCACGTCATAAGTTGATCGATCATCACGATGTACCTAGCAGCCTCCTGCCAAGCTCCTCTGTCCGATTGCAGATTTCGAGGGTGTCGCTTCAGTGAGAGGCAGTACTGGGGTGACTACCCATGCTGAGAATTGTTCTGAAAACCAAAGGCTGCGGAGGGTGGAAATATCTCGGAGGCATGTAATGAACCACGCCGTGGTCTGGCGAGAGCCGTGGATTCAGACAACCACGCGGTACTAATATCCGTCAATTTATGAGTGCACTGTAACCACCTGTCAGGACAGCCAGCCAGTGGCGCTGCAAAGGGGAAATTTCTCCGTCAAAAAGGGGATCATGGCTCTTCCGGTGTACTTTCACCAGACACTTATTACCCGAGTGCGACCGCAACAATATTCTCTGCATTGCATTCGTGGTTTTCCATGGAGTTAACTGTCGGCCCGACATCCAGGTCAGAACATGTAGGTGCCTGGAGGTCCGATCCGGCAGCTTTTCAATCGTTTAGCGGGACATCATGTAACAAACACAATGCTGGACGTTTGGGCCTTCACTTGCACGCAGTTGAACGCCCCTGCGACGCAGAGCGTCAGGCTCGTTCGTAATATGGCATGTCCGCGACAACTATACTTCACCTCGCGAGTATCCAACCTCCCTGCTTCCGCAGTGCATTTAGAGGCACACCCACGGTATGAGTTTCGCACCGATGCTCCCCGCTAGGCTGCGAATACGTGTTAAGATCGTCCTTGGGGCATTGATAAATAATTCGGGGACACTAACGGAAAAAAAAAGACGTCATTGCCTTCTTACCTGCGGGTACCCAGTGGATGAATGTCAGAGGGCCTCCATGAAGAGCCACCGAATTACTGCGCAGTCGCTGTTATTAGTCCAGCCAATGGCTGGGGGGACTCTAGAGTTTCATGGATGGTATTTCCCCGATGATGTAATACTGGGGCTGTGGTCAATTATCGGTCGAGTGGAAGCAGTAAGGCCAGCCAGTGGAGGACCCAGGGTGGAATTTATACTCGGAAGTTTTGGTACAGTAACTGCGGATGATTATACTAGTGGCCACTGATTCACATTCTTCCCGATGATTCTTCCACGCCCTTTATGAATGACTGGTATATGGTGCAAATTTAGCTGTATTGTGAGCTATGCTCGGAGGACAATCAGTGGAGGTTCACAGCGACAATGGCAGTTAGAAACACAAAGCCAATAGTACAGGATATTACGTAAACAATGTTCGGTTTCAAACTTAAGTAGCGACGTACTTCCACACAGCACGACAACACAGCCTTTCCTTACCCCCCTTGAAGCCCGGCGATAAATTATTCGCGAAACAAGCGAACTTTTATAATTTGAGTGCGTTGCAGGAGAAAACCTCCATAACGATCATTCATGGACGACCACCAATCTACAGCATCAGGAGCAATTTCGATGGAACAACCGCCATCTGACTTGGTCTTACTCCCGCCGGGCGTTACCCATGACTCACAGCACACCCGCCCTAAATCTGCAGGTCCAGAATTGCGACAAACCCCTGGCAAAGCAACAAATCAATCCTCCTTGACCATCCTTCGAGAAAAGGCCGCAACACTATTGCAGCCACCAAGGAAGGTTGGGCCCACTCCATCTGTGTGGCAAAGTGTACGGTCTATTCTTCTGTCTTCCTGTAAGTCCAGTGTTTAGGTGTGCAAAATAAATATCATTCACAGAT
>Ga0307511_10002657_pt1 | contig 18633 bp, 12 predicted proteins | sample 13_EM_MG_FD_200266 | JGI IMG/M metagenome (GOLD analysis project Ga0307511, IMG submission 200266) | Populus trichocarpa ectomycorrhiza microbial communities from riparian zone in the Pacific Northwest, United States - 13_EM | ecosystem: Host-associated > Plants > Roots > Unclassified | place... | reverse complement strand
GAGGAGGTTGGCATACCCCCCACCGAAGGGACCATTGAAGCCCAAAGAGGGAGGTATCAGTGCTTCTAGTACTATCGGAGACCTCACTGTAGTGGTTGAGGATGCCTGGAAGTCGGCGTTGGGGGAGGAGGGGTCGAATGTTTTGTTGGTGGGGAGAATTTGGTTAATTTAATGAGAATTCTCACAATTGTTCATTTTCAGAGGTAGATGCCTCTTGTTCTGACCATACGCTGACACTATATCTAGGGCTTCTGCTATAGGAGCTGTTTTAACATAGATATAGACCCTTGGTTGAGCTCTCTGTAGTATCTATTCACTTGTTAGCAGGTTGCTCAGCCTATAGGGGGGGGTAGAGGGGGAGCAGGGGGGTCATCGGAGAGGTCATATCAGAAGGGGTGTTAATTTGCATTGGGCTAATTTTGGCGGGACGTGAGGGTAACCATGTGGTAGAGCGTTGTTTCCATAGTTGTGTATTTAGCCAGAACCAGCTGCTCAACATAGCTCACACTATATCGCGAAATGTGGCTGGAGATGCTTGGTTACAGGGGTGTTCGTTAGCCCATCCATGCTCGTTAGGGGGTGCTAGAGGGTAGTATCTAATATAGTTGCCCGCGTTGCATCAAATTACACCTACAACATCTAGCGATAAGGTCGGCTGCGAGTACAGACGAAAAAATTAAAAAAGACTTCGCTACTTTCCGTACACATGGAGGTAGGGCACATATGTACGTCCGTCTTTTGCTCACAGGGATGGTTGGAGGCCTATCGGCTACTGCATCACATTATAGTACCTATGTTGTCGGCAGATAAGCGAATTACGTGGGGGTGAATGCGTAGATCTACAGCTTGGCCAACCATCAATTCAATGCTTGTGCAACTACGCTAGTTATCCCTCCGTTGGTACAGTACTCTTCTACAAGTTAGTATATAGTCCAGTAGGATCACAACCTCATCCTGCTTTTCCATCATACCAATATTCCCATCCACCTCGTGCCTCCTAGATATTTACATTTGGTAAACCTTGCTCAACAACTTTGGCCCCCATAGCCCAGGTGTCTGCAATGCATATCGTTCGTCCGGCACTTGGTCAGATGGCCAGCCTGGGTTCCCTGTACGATGCACGAACTGATAATTTCCTACCAGTCTGCATTCTCAATACGGAGGTCCCCGACTCGTTCATCACACGAACTGAAAAAACAGTCACTGAATTCGAATTCTCCGAGGACGACTCTCTGAAGGAACGATTCACTAAGATGGGCCTTAACACTGACCTCCAGGCGAGCTACATCAGTGGCTTGGTGGATGTGGAAGGTTCTGGACGCTATCTCAGTAAAATCCAGAATACCTGTGGAGTCGTAGAAGCTTCAATGTATCACCGGTTCACTGTGATGGAGGAGAATCTGGAAGTGAGGAGCAAAGAGGTTGCGGATTTCCTCACCCTAGATAATATCCAAGCTGGCTTTGCGACACATGTTGTTGTTGGTATAACATGGGGGGCCCATTCCATTGTGGCTGCGAGTGTTCAGCTGTTACAGGGTGACAACGAGAGGAGAACCGATGTCACCGCAAAGTTGAAAGCAAGACTGGCGCAGCTGAAACTCAGAGTCTCAGGGACGGGGGCAAACAGTAAAAAGGACTGTGACCTAGAAATTCCTGGCTACAATATTGAGATCCACGTTGACAGCGATATGTTGCCTGACCGTGGCATGATGCCTACAACTTTTGAGGGTGCACACAAGTTTCTCAAAAAGATTCCACAGTACATTTCTCATGGCGACGGAGGAAACGGAAAGCCGGTGACGTACGCCCTGCTGCCTTTGCAACTCCTAGCATTCCTTCGAGGTAAAGATATCACAGCTGCCAATACCCCTTTAGTTCAACTCAGCGGAGATACTATTGAAAAATTTATCACCAGGTTCGTCGAATTCTCCGCTATACAGCTAGCACTTTCGGACCACCTTAAACGTGTCGACCAGCATCAAGACTGTGTCTCGGGAGAGCACGCCAAGGAGATGGCAGGTCTAGAAAAGACAGTAAATGGACGGAAGGAAACGCTCCGATCTCGGTTTGCGATGACATTGAAGGATGCTCGGGCTGGTAGGGAGAGTCCAGGAAGCCTCTGGGAGTTGTTCAAAGACTTTATGGACGATAACCTTACCCCAGAGTCGGTTTCTGGGGCAATAGATAAATACACTGAAAAGATGGATTTCTTTGACATAGTGATTAGGAAGGGAGGCGATTACGTTGGCTTCGCTACCGACACACAGGCCGACGTTCACCAGCCGCACCCTCATCATGATCACGAGATCTATACTTTCCGCTTCAACTGGGAGTCGCAGTATGGGAGCCCTGCTTTGAACGAAAACATTGCAATACTAATGGAGCTTCTTGAGAAAGCTGGGACGACTCAACCTGAATTGCAAAGGGCTTATATCCTTGTGATAGATTGTGACGCTATGGGTGAGACAGTGGACAGACCCTCCATATCTTACGAACATAACGCTGTTACAATTACGGAGGACCTGGTTGAGGAGCGGAGGGAACGCGTGGGCAAATGTTTAATGCAGTATGACATGGTGAACTTTGAGCAGGGACTACACCAGCGGCCGATAAGGATGGCAATGGTTGTACTGACATGCCCTGGTGAAGCTTGCAGCGATAACATGCTCCGCGACTGGATTTGCCATAAGTGCAATGCTTCGCTCACGTTTGGGTACAGTGACGCCTTCCTATACTGCGATTGTGGGCGGGGGTTGTACAACAGCTGGACCTTCCAATGCAGTGATCCTGAGCATGGTGCGGGATGGTCGAAGTACGAGGACACAAAGCTACTCCAGTCACTCAATGCACTTGAGCCCATTGAAGGACTGAATATACTTATACTGGGCGAGACGGGTGTGGGAAAGTCCACATTCATCAATGCATTTGTCAACTATCTTACTTACGACACACTCGATGACGCAATGAAAGCGAAAAAATTGCAATGCATTATCCCATTTTCGTTTGCAACGCAGGTAATCGATAACACGAGTCCACGCCAACCGTTTGTAACAAGAATGGTGTGTGACCCTATAACTTGACTGCGGAGAAATCAGGTGTATATGTAGTGCCATTGTACTAATAATAGACAGGTGAGCGCCGGAGTCAGTGAGAATGAAATCGACGGGTCGAAGGGACAATCTGCAACACAAAAAACCCTCGTCCACACCGTCCGCATTGGAAGTCGCATTGTCCGGTTATTCGATACGCCGGGTATCGGGGATACTAGGGGTGCAATGCAGGATACGGAGAATATGGCGGACATCCTATCTGTCCTTTCGAACTATGACAGGCTCCATGGCATTCTAATCCTCCTAAAGCCCAACAATGCACGTCTCAACATTATGTTCCGATTCTGCATCAAGGAGCTCCTAACCCATCTTCACCGAGATGCCGCTAGGAACATGGTCTTTGGTTTCACTAATACCCGTGGATCGAACTATAAGCCTGGGGATACATTTGAGCCACTCAAGCGAGAGCTGGCCTGCAACAAGGAAGTTGATATTGGTCTTTTTGGAGAGACTGTATACTGCTTTGACTCTGAAAGCTTTCGGTATCTTGCCGCATATCACCAGGGTATTGATCTTGGAGACCAAGGAGACTACAACCGAAGTTGGGAGAAGTCAGCGCATGAGTCTCGCCGACTGTTAAAGTACTTCGAGAACCTGACGCCACACCAGGTCAAGAATACGGTCAGCTTAAACGAGACCCGCCACCTGATCACAGAGCTCACAAAGCCCATGGCCGAAATCATGCAGGTGATGAATGACACCATTAAGGTGAACCAGGACCAGATCGAATCCCTGCGCGAGGACAGGCTGAAGACTCGAGACCTTGAAAAGCAACTCTACGTGACGATAAGAACATTGCAAGCCCATCCAATTGACCGCCCAATGACGGTTTGTTCTCATGCCAACTGTGTTGATCATGAAGACGACGGTACCGACACAAGCAGGCAAACGCTCAGGGTTGTGTACAAGACTCGCTGCCATAATCCTTGTAGCCTGAGAAATGTTACTGCAGATCAAATCGCCCATCCCAAACTTATCAAGTGTTCCGCTTTCAAAGGTAATAACGGCATCTGCAAGCAGTGCAAGCACTTGTGGCAGGTGCACTTGCACATTTTGTATGAGCTGAGACCTGAGCAGAAAGTAATCAGGAGCAAAGATACTGAAGACAAGCTTGCGGCAGCTACTACTGAGATAGAAAAGAAAAAAATTGCCATTGTCGAAAAACAAACCTTTATCGCGGCAATTAAAGCTGAATATGAGGAGATTGAGGGCGCTGCCATTCGTTTTAGCCTTTTCTTGAAGAAGAATTCAATCACTCCATACAACGACGCAACTATAGACTATCTTGGTTTCATGATAAAGGAGGAAAAAGGCAAAGTAGCCGTGGGGGGGGATCCAACGAAGCTTGACAACTTGGAGAAGTACCGGGTTCAATATCAAGAACAGGTCAAAATTCTCAGCGAAAGGATGGAAAGCGGCAAGAACTGCGAGTTGCTAACGGCACAAGAGGTAAATAAAAGAGTTCAAGATCTCTATAAAGTACCCTACTACGGTACGCAGCTGCGCCAAATCCAGTCCGTCGTTAGGCGAACTCACTTCGATACGTTCCGTGAAGAGTCGCACAATGTTCGTGTCAAGTCTAGGATCTGGAGGGAGGGCACGAGTGTTAGGAAAGGAGCTGCTGATGGATATCGATATGCCCGAAATGGTACACGACTTTTTAACTCTTGGAGCTGGGGCTTTAGATCCGGACACGGGCATCAACATGGATACTCTCAGGGCAATAGGAGGTAGTGCTGATAATATTCCTGCTTTTCTATGTACTGTGATTTTACTGCTACTCGGGTTTAAGGAATGAGCTGTTCAGGGGTGTGAGTTTGAGAGTGAGGGTTGTTCCTTTGCTTTCCTGATGATCTGATGTGGAAGGCATTTCTGTACCTCCGTCTCTAGCCTTTCAATTGAGTATATGGTTATTCCTTGTTTGTCCCTGTTTTTATTGGGGGTTAATTGCCCCAGAGTTTCCCTCCCTGGTAGTTTTATCTGCATATGAGAACAAAATTATACCCAATTGAGCAAGGACGCACAAGAAAAAATCTGGGGGGATGCCTTACCCTGAAAAGTCAGTGCTGGCTACCCCTTTGTATGGATAGGTATGCCTCTATGTGATTGATTACAGGGATCATTTTGGCTTCACCTATCACTCATGGTTATGTAGCTGTGCAAGAGAATTTCCAAGTTTCCTGTGCTATTTCATCTTTCCCACTAGGGTGATGGATTGGGGTGCTTTTATATCGCGGGACCATAGGGTTACTTTCTTTCTTTTAGATAGTCGTGCAGGTTAGCTTGTACGTACCTTCAATCCAGTCAAGGTTCCGGCTGTCTCATCATACGTCCCCTACATATGTGCATATGGGTATTGAGTTTTTAAAAAATCAAAAAAGTCAGTGCCAATACCTACTCGGTTGAGGGAAAACCGGATGTCACAGCTGGCGAAGTGGACTCATTGTGTGATTTTCCTATAGACTCTAAATAAAGACGTTGTCCAATAGCAACACAGAGTCTGAATGCACCTTCTAAGACAGAAAGCCGTGTGCAAAGATCTAGTCATTAAGAGATATTAAGAATTTTGTAAAATCCCTCTATCTGCACTTCCCTCATCAGTGTTTTCTATCGTAGGCTCTAAGGGGATGGGTAGTTCTTGTAGGAAATACTCTCGGATGAACGCAAGGCCGAACGGAAGGTCGATCATGGAAGAAAAGGGCAACTTTGAATTATGCGGGTAGGGACTGGGATGCCCGGAGAAGCAAGTCTGAAATAAGGATCAAGGGATATAAGGAGCGAAATCCAGCGACGGAATAGGGAGGACAAGGACAGTAGAACCATAGCATTAAGACTATAGCAATCTCTACATAGCCCTGACGAATATATCTATATCTCTCTTGCAAGATTCCTCCGCTCGTAACCTCGTAATCTTACAGTTCTAAGGAGATGGGTACAAAAGTGAAGGTAGGATTTGCAATACACTAATGCTGGGGTACTTCAGTGCCGGGTATATACGTATAGGGACATCTGCGAGGCAGACAAATAGGCACAGAATTGCTGTAGGGTATCATGGGGTTAATCACTATTACTCAACAATGGTATGAAAGGATCTTAGAGCAGAAGGGGATATTGTAGGGTTTTTACCATGGGTTTCGGCAGCTAACACCCCCTCCGAAACTGATATAGTCACTTGGTTTAGACAACAGAGTACAGCATGCATACTATAGTAGCTAGTATACAGGCCGTGAAGCCATTTAGGAGGGCAGGAAATTATTGCAGTAGAAGCAGGAACCGGATTATGGCCTGGCCTAATGAGGGCTCAGTAGCTGCGTTAATAGAGTTCTGAGAATTGGAGGCCCAAATGAAGTCTCATTTCTAGTCGGCTTGCTGGGTCAAAATATTTGAGAAACCTCAGCCACATCTCCACGCAAACCTTCGGCAGTGAAAACCTCCCAAAGATCTCTGGTTATCGTCTGCAGACTTTTGGGGGTCTCAACCAGCGCCAAAGGTTTCACTTTGCTTTGGGGTTTTTACTTAGATATAAGTTGCTCTACACTGCTGCCTAGGCCTAAACTCAGACTAGAGCTGGGAGTGCTGAACCAAAGGATATTTATGTATGTATATATGTTCTGGTCCGTTGCGGAATTGCAGGGCCGTTCCGGAATGGCATATATGTGTCTGGGCATATGTATGAAGGCAGACTAAGAGTCTATCGTTTTATACATAATATATACGTAAGAAATGCTCAATCCTCCATCCTGTGCTTCCCCAATGCGAGTAATTCCAAAATACTTCACATTAATAGTACCGCAGGCTGTTCTTTCTTGAATGTAGTAAAGCATCATGAACATGTGCGATAACATCGAATACATTACACTTCAAAACCATTTGTTTCACATTAGTATGCCTGCTAGCAATGAAATACATTGCATCATTGCACAGCTCATATTCATTCCATCGCAGCTTAATTGCTGCTAAATCACCTGCTGGGGCCCTCAAATTTGGATCTCGGCCGGAAATATGCTTTAATCTTGCGATACCTACCCCCGGTTAGCCACCGTGTACTTGAATTACTTTTAGGGAATTGCTTGCCAAAGGCCAATGGAGATTTATTGCTTATTGTATGCAAGCACTCCCCAAACTTGGTACGGGCAGCACCAGAGAATGCGTCAAGTGCGCTTGCGGACGGAGCGGAACCTAGGGATGAAACTGGTCTATATCGATACCGCCATTATCTTCTGCAACTGACATAGCACTAGTGAGAATTGTGATATTGCGGAGCGGTGAGAACTGTGATGTCGCATGAGAATTGTAATGTTGCCAAAAAATTGCATTCCGTAGTGGCCTGGTCCGAATGCTGCCCATCGGTTAGCCTGAAGTAGTTTGGCTGCATGCATACCCGCGCCATAACATTGCTAGTGCTTACATACGGAGGGAGTGTACGAGCCAAGGATGCGGTGGTTGCCTCAAGCGCTGGGTTGTCAAGGATGCGGTCTGATCAAGGCGGGCCGGACCGTACCGACTGCCGAGAAACGTGGGTACCATGTCTCGCCTGGAACATCTACGATTGAACGCTTATTGGTCAGAACTAGGATACACGCAGATACGCATACACGTGCAAAACATACCTATCGGTACCAACTACTCTGGTTGCACTCTTATACCGTATACGTGCGAGTTCGGGGGTTCGGGTTAATGAACGCTACAGGTATTTTCGTGCTTCCTCTTATTCTAGATTTTAAGTAGCAACGTCTGGCTTCAGATCTGCTTTAGTCTAGGGCACAAGGGCCACTTGGCTGATGTACGAAAATGCAAAAGTAAGGCCTATTTCGTACGAAACCAAACTCCCTCCACCTTGCTATTTATTTCCTATACCTACATCCTATTGCTGAATTCCAGTATTAGAGGTGAGAGTTCAGGCTAGTAAGAGAGCACTTCTTGCTAATTATGATTCCTCCAGTATTGGTAAATGACCTCACTATTCAGGTCTAATGTGAAAGTGTGGGGGTGCGGAGAGCATAGTCTTGCTGAAGTGATCAGGCCTGTGTCATCATACCGCTGGCTTCGATATGTGTACTATACGACTACGTCCCATTAGATGGAAAGTGAAAGCGCTATAACTGCCTACCCCCCAAAGGGAATAAATACCGGTAATGGGACCGAAGACTGCATCTTGTGGTTTGGATCCGGGTATTGATCTCAAAGGAATTTATTTTATCTTCGAATCCTTGTTCATATTCGAATATAATACATGATCAAGGTTGTGCTAATATAGTTTGTGTAACGTGAAACATCCCCCTGTCACGGCGGCTGTCACTTCGCTGCTTTCCGTGTACTAAATATGTACGTGTGTCGATCTGTCTTGTGCTCCAAGGGATGGCATGAGTCCCGGTGGCTGTTGCTAATTATCGCTCCATTACACACGGGAATTCTGGTCCGGTACTCTTCTACAAATTGCCTGGGCTTATGGTGTACTCGCAACGTAGGCCATGACCCCTCTCCAATTTCATCCTGCTGTTCCATCAGACCAAGACCCCTATCCATCTCGTACTCCTCTGCTTCCTATTTTTTCGTTTCGTGCATACGTAAACGACTTTTGCTCCCGTAGTTCCAATTGTCTTTGCAATGCACATCATTCGTCCAGCATTTGATCAAATGGCCAGAGTACGGTGCTACCTCTGTATTCCCAATGCAAAGACCCCCGACTCGGTCATCACACGAACTGAGGAAGCAATCACCGAATTCGAATTCAAGCTCTCTGTGGACGACTCCTTGAAGGGCCGGTTCAATAAGATGGTCTCAACGTCTTCCTCCAGGCGAGCTACTTCGGCGACTTCGTTAATGCGGAAGGCCACAGACACTGTCTGAATAAAATCCAGGGAACCGGTGGAGTAGTGAAGGTTTCTATGTATCACCAGTCCATAACGATGGAGGAGGACCTGGAAGTGAAGAGCAAAGAGGTTGCGGATTTCCTTGCCCTTGATTATATCCAAGGTGACTTTGTAGCACATGTCGTGGGTAGTACCGCCACAGCATCGGCAGTCGTGAGGGGAGAGCCGATACCATCACGGCGTTGGAAGCAAGGCTGGCAGCCTAGCAGCTAAGATTGAGGTCACGGGAAAGGGAACAAATAATAAAAAGAACCATGATTTAGACTACCCCGGTTACAAGCTTGAGGTCAGCATTGACAGTGATGTGTTGCCTAACTAGGCCATGATACCCACAACCCTTGAGGGTGCCTACAGGATTCTCAATAAGGTTCCACAGTACATCTCTAAGGGCGACAAGAGGAAATGGAAAACCGGTGACGTACATCATTACCGCAAATTGGCCCTGCAATACTGCCAACAAGTGTCATGATACTTCAACTTATGGGAGTTGAGATATACTTTCACCAGCGGGGAGTTATAATTAAAGCATGTAGATAAGAAAATTAAAATGGGAATATGCTGCGGGTGAAGCTATTTTGCCTACTCTCAGCATTGCTCCCTAGGCCTGCAGCTCCAGGTTACCGCTCCCATTGTAGCACCCTCACCATAGGGAATTGTACACCATAATTTCAGGGCATAAATATACCGGTAAATCAAGCCCAGATAATCAAGCTGGCCGGCTGCATTCCCGACTAACATGTCCGTAGCCTGGCAGGCATCTCATAGAAAAGCTTGGCGTTAGGTAGTCTACTGTACTAGTAGAACGTGACTATGGCCGTCAGGTGACACTGCTCACAAATAGATCAGCACCACTACCTATGCACATGATATCGGCTGGTTCAATCGCCACCACGGTCAAGGTCTGGTTGCCTATGATTTACCAATATCAATCAATTAGCTTATGTAACAAGTTACGAAGGCCAGGCGGTATTACTTCAATGCCTCCACAACGAAATGCTTCTAATATACAACTACCTCCGCCCATTCCCCTGCCTAACCTTCAACAAGCTCCTCCTCACTTGCGTCTACCACAACCATAGTACCAACCACAATCCCTAACCTTCAACGACTATATTAATGACCCCCGCGGAACATGCCCCCGCGTAGGTGGCGACCCGTTGATTCAGATTGAATCTATACTCATCACGACCATATCCTCCCTGACCCCTGACATTTTTATCCGCCACGCGCAGGAGCTGGATAACTTCCCTCTGACAAATGCCGTAGATGACTTTCGCGCTAGGTTTGGGTTCGATAGGGAGGGGATTGTGTGGTTTCCGCGGTGTTGGTGCTAGTCAATGGTTGGGGGAAATATGAAACTTGTTTTCACGGGGAAACTCGAAGGGGGAGTCTAAAAACTAAGCAATCTCGCGCGGTCGGCGCGTGGTATATCTTCCCTGGTGTCCGCGGCTCACCTGGAGTTCGCCACCATTTACCACTACCCCAGCCTGCAGACCACATACCAGTTCCTAGACCCCCTCGGAACAGCATTTGCATACCCCCCCGGCATCTGTCATCTAATCAATCTCCTAGTAACATACGGCCACCCCCTCCCGAGGCCAATTCCACTTCGAGCGCTACCACCCAAATATCCTTACAGGCCTAATATTCCGAAACATAACCCCGCAGCCCCATTGCTGCACACTGACCCGACAATTTAGCCCCCCTGTGCCACAAGGGACGTGGTTTTGCTGGCATAAGTATATCTCTATGCCATTGGCAATTGGGAGGGAAGACAGGCTATCTAAATCTTATAAGTATATACTCAATTGTGCGATACATATACTTGCGATAATTAATTTACACAAGCGATCACAGGGCTTCCGAAAGCTTTCAACTGAAGAATCTTGTGATGTAATAGTTTCATCATCGCCCAATCATTCACGTAATAACCATTCCGAAATAGCTTCGGGCTGCTTCCGGAAGGAATATGTACTGGAAGATGAATAGGGCCCAACTGGGCCCTTATATTCAGGGTTCGGATTACTAAAATATCAAATAACATCGGGTGGTAGATAGGTAATTCAGTCTTTCCCTGGTATTCACCTACAGGGCCGCTGGCAGGGACGTTCTTCCTAATCCATTGAGGTTCGGATATTCAACGAGCCCGGAATAGTCTCGGCCTTCGTAATTGCGGGGGTATGAAAATGAATAATAGGTAGCTTTCTTTAATGCAATTAATTACTGATACCTGGCGCACATACAAAAGTTATAGCTATAGAATCATCACCATGAACAACGCCCAAATATGCCTGGGAAACTCGGAAATACACAAAGAGCCTGAGGCAGCAATGCTCAAATCTCCTCAACCTCAGAAGCTGCACTCTGGTCCTCGCAATAATTCTCTTTGTAGATTTGAGTTCGCAAACACACCAGGCTTATTAGGTAGGTTGATCCCTCCCCAGATTCTAATAGTAACACGGTCTCGACCCTATTTCGACCAACAGCAAAGAATCACCTCACGGGGCTGGCTCGACACATGTAGGGCTGTGCCTAAACTTTTCAGCTCATTCCTAGCTAGTACCGTATCCACCAAAACCCCTCATTCTCCCTGACAAGCTTTTCTTTTCTTTTCTTTTTTTTGGAAGTTCGGACCTATACCTGAAGAATCCTAGGGAAATTTGAGCTATGTTACAAATACACCATGGGGGGATACGTAGTTGGCAGTGCGCAGCTGGTGTGAATAAGGAGGGTATACCCGGGATTTATGTAAAGTTGTTCTGTCCTAAGTACAGCATTTGACTGCTCAACGAGATAGCCTAGCCCATGAGGGTTGGTTAGCTGCAGGTGGGCTGGTAGACAAAGAGGCGAAGCGAGTTGCAAAGGCTGGTCAAAACGCTCGGCCCCTGAACCCCTGTCTGATACCCTGTGGCTTACACCTGAGAGGCCTGTATTTAGTACACTTAATCCTAATATATTCTAGTCGCTCGCATCTCGTTGAGCAGTCCATCTCGCTGAAATGCTGTATGTATGTAAGTAGTTAGTATAGCCCTTGCAACTTCTGCTGCTGACTGTAACCACAGCTGCACCTACAGGGATTGGCTCAAACACAAAGATGGGCAGTTGGCACATGTAGATTGATTGGCGCATCAGGCGCCTGACCTTAGTTACCGCCGAATGTCCGAAAAAAACAACTAAAAACGTCATACGCCATGTCTCATTCATCCGTTGTGTGTTGAGAGAGAGTGGCAATGTCCATGACCGCCAACAAATTTTGATTTGCTCGGCCACACCGCAGTGACACAGGTCGTTGGCGTCTGGTACGTAGTGTTTCCGGCAAAGATATAAGATTGGCTCAATGCCGGGTATTACAAACCTCAATAACCGTGCACTACACGTGATTGCTACATCTCAAGACGACAGTTTTCCTCGATCAGCGTTAACTACTACATCGCCCAGGCCCCACCACGCGAGGCGGGCTGGATTTTTCAAAGATCTAGATCATACATTTAGTGCATCAGCGGAGTCCCGGTACTCACAATCTATTGGGAGTTCAGGTCGAAGTTATATCTAGCTAACCGGTAAATGTACACAGATCTCACGTCAAACCTTGCGGTATTCATCACACTGAACTGAGTCTATTGCTTGGGAAATGGGGAATGATTTATCAGTAGGTGTGCTGGAGATACTATTCATGATATCTTATGCTCATGGTTTCCGCATAAAAGAATATAGGAGAACTAGGGTGGGCGCCGGGCTTAGAGGCTACTATCATGGGATTACAGATGCTAGTAGAAGCAACACCAGAGAGTCACCCTGGCCGGGCAGTAATGTTGGGCCAGCTTGCAATGTATTTGAGCAACCGATATGAAAGAACTGGAAATCTGCAGGACTTGGAGACCGCCATTGCCCAATCAGAGGCAGCAGTGGAGGGAACACCAGAGGATCACCCCAATCGAGCTGAACAGTTAAATACTCTTGCAATGAGTTTGAGCAGGCGATATAAACGAACTGGAAATTTGGAGGACTTGGAGGCCGCCATCGCGCGATCAGAAGCAGCAGTGGAGGCTACACCAGAGGATCACCCGGGCCGAGCAACTTGGTTAGGCGCACTTGGGCATCGTTTGGGCTGCAGATATGAACGCACTGGACGTCTGCAGGATTTGGAGGCCGCCATCGCTCGATCAGAGGCAGCAGTGGAGGCAACGCCAGAGTATAACCCGAACCGGGCATCCTGGTTGAACAATCTTGGGAATCAATTACGCATCCGATATCAACGTACTGGAGATTTGCTGGATCTGGAAGCCGCCATCGGGCATGCAGAGGCAGCAGTAGAGGCAACACCAAAGGATCACACGCATCGAGGAGGACGGCTAAGCAATATTGGGCTTTATTTGATGGAGCGATATTCACGGACCAGAAATCTACACGATTTGGACGCTGCCATCCTCAAATCAGAGGCAGCAGTGGAGGCGACACCAGAGGGCCACCCCGGCCGACCAGGCTGGTTATACAATCTTGGGATTCAATTGGGCAGGCGATATGCACGAACTGGAAATCTAGGGGACTTGGAGGCCGCCATCGCCCGATTACAGGCAGCAGTAGAGATCACACCAGACGACCATCCTGATCGAGCAGTGATGTTGACTAGTCTTGGGAGCAATTTGAGGAGGCGATATGAACGAACGGGATCCCTGCTGGACTTAGAGGCTGCTCTTGCTGCAAATCTTGCCTCCTGGAGTATCACCACCGCCCCTATCTTGACACGAATACAAGCAGCTGAAAGTGCTGCGACGCTGCTGACTTTTAGCCCATCGGTCAAAGATTTGTCAAGAGCGTGCTCTCTCTTACGCGATGCTATTCACCTACTGCCCCAGGCCAGTTCACGATCCTTAGGGCGAGAAGATCAGCAGCATATTCTGCAACAACTCACTGGTCTAGTCTCCCTTGCTGCTTCTGTATCATTGGAAGGCGGAGAGCCACCATTGGAGGCTTTACGGTTGCTGGAGTTGGGCCGCAGTGTCACCAATGGTCAGCTGCTTGACTACCGGAGCGATATATCTGATTTGATGGAACTTCATCCAGCGTTAGCTGAAGAGTTTGATGCCTCACGTCAGGAACTAGACTCCCCCTTTCCTCCAGAATCCTCGGAAATATCGATGAATCAGCGCCTACAGGCCCAGCAATCCACCATTCGCAGAAGGAATAAAGTTGCACAAGACCTTGATAACATACTGCTACAAATTCGTCAGAAACCAGGTTTCGAAAACTTCTTACGGACAGAATCCGAAGGGGATCTATATTCAGCAGCACAAGAAGGGCCAATTGTAGTGCTAAATGCTACACAGCTCTGTAGTGATGCCATCCTTGTTACGACAGCAGGAGTGAGAAACATTGCTTTGCCGCACCTTTCTCATGCTTCAATGGCTAAGTATTGTGGCGCATGTACATGCACTGTTACAGATGACAACGATTTCAGGCGAGAGTTGCTGCAATGGTTATGGAAGGCTGCTGTACAACCAGTACTACAGGAGCTAGGTTTTTACCCCAAGAAAGTTGACCCCTTGCCTCGGATCTGGTGGATTGGAGTAGGCCTAATGGCAAAGGCACCGGTTCATGCAGCTGCGAAATTTAAAAAACGGCGTATTTTGATGGCGACCCTTCAGTATTGCATTCCATCATATACATCTACTATCAGGGCCCTTCAATATTCACGATATCGGCAATGCCGGCAATATTCTGCACCAATGCTAATAGTAACTATGCCCACAACACCAGGGGCAAGCCCTTTGAGTGGTGTTACTAAGGAGGCAGACGAAATCAAACACAGCCTAAGGGATTTCAGTACAGTAGAAACACTCGAAAGGCCACCTGCTGAACGTATACTTCAGCTGCTTCCACGCTATAGTATTGCTCACTTCTCTTGTCATGGGTTTTCTGAACTCAATCCTGCAGATAGTCATCTTTTGCTTCTCAAGGATGGTACAGATGAGGTTGACAAGCTCCGTGTCAAAGATATTGCGGCACTGAAGTTACCGGAAGCGAGGCTTGCCTATCTCTCAGCATGCACTACTGCTACCAATCCTCGCTCAGAGCTGCTTGATGAAGTAACTCATATCGTGAGCTCATTTCATATTGCTGGGTTTGCACATGTCATTGGCACATCATGGAAATCAGAAGATCAGGCTTGTCAGAAGATGGCAGCGGATTTCTATTCCGCACTCAGTAAGACAGATAATATCGCAGGATCTTATCGCACTGCTATTATGGGATTGATGGAACAGAAGCCTCTGCAACCGCTGTATTGGGGGCCGTTCATTCACTTTGGAGCTTAATGGGTACAAAACCGTACCATTTAGCCTTTTATATCCATGCTAACATAGAAACCGGTGCTAAGTATGTAAAGGCTTGGGTGGGAGTGGTGTTTGCTGGATTTTGGCTGGAATGGATTGTGGCTGGAGGCATGAAGTAGAAGGAAGTTTCAATGGCTCGCATGTTTTGTACCTCTTCCAACCTCTATTTCCTATTTTTCTTTATTCTCATCTCATCTTCAATACTTCAAAGGTCAGGATAGTCGAAAGGGTTATAACACTGGGCCTCACTTTGCCAGCTGGTGTAGCTATGTCAGGCTTGTGCGTCCTGGTACTGCAATGTGCAAGCTCGGGGCGGAATGTCTAAGCGGGAGAGGTTCTACGTTAACGAGCATCTGCGGAGGTGGTGGTGGCACGGTTGGAGCAATATTGAAAATGACAAGATTGATGTTTGGGTAGTCTTAAACTTTTTAGGGACAGCAGTCGTTATAAAAAGAACTGCTTCGCTCTCTCTGAATAAATTTATATTACTACAGCGGGGCTCCAGAAGTCCCCGGACAATTGCGAATTTAGGGCAAAACTGGCCTGCTTTTAACGATAATCACAAACGCAGAAGGGAGGCAATCACACTATTACATTTACCCATTCCCCAACATATTGTTAACCCTGGTGGGGGATCCGATTCAGTAGTATATGCGGGAAGGTGCGAGCAACAGGTATGGGTAGATTGAATAGGACGGCGATAGCTAATTACACCCGCTGTGAGGAGAACATATTGGCATGGGGGAAAACAAGTTGAATAAAGCTCGAGAATACGTACTGCAAGGTATTCGGGAGAGAGGGAGCCAGAGACGATTTGCTAGTTGGGAAGAAGCTGACGACCCAAGAAGGGTCTTCCCGAGAGGAAAGTGGTGGGTGGGGGTTGACCGGCAGAGACGACTTGGCGGAAGCTACCGGTAGCTTCTCAGGAGCCAGTGGGGTTGGAGGCGGCTGGACTATCTCTTGGCCGGTAAGAATGGAATTACAGGGGTTATTCTATTATTCGTGAACAATTGGAGCAATATCATTTATACACGAAGGTTTCTACGGTACCCCGCTAAGGGATAACCCGTCATTTGTCTTTTCATTGGCTTTGGAGGTGGCTATGCTGTGTGCCTGTATTGCTTGCTCACAGGTCAGCCTTGTCCTTCCACCCCTGAAATATTGATTTGACAACGGCGGGCACCGCTGCAAACGTTATTGGATGGTTCGAGAATAAGTCTGTCTTGTAGCCCGTTGCGATTCGAACTGCATGGTTGGCGCGGTCAGCTATGCTTGAGATGAATTGCTCGCCGATCCTCTAGGCTCATTTCCATCGTGGCTTGGGATCTCACGCGGAAAAATCATTTCCAGGCCACACCCTAGTACGCTATCCGCCTACAAAGTGCAGAGAACATAATGCGGGGAGGGTAGCTGGCCGACTTTGCTATTTTAAACAACCGCTGCGGCAAGATGGGGGAACTTCAAGGTAACGCTTTCAATATATAATTCCCAAGTCAACCACATGTAATTGTGAATCTAGGGTCAACTAGAGTGTGCAATGTTAAAGACTCAATTAACTATGCTACGCCTTTGTTAGGCCATAGCTATGTATGTAGGGAAATTTGCGCCATGTTACTCATACATCATGCAGAGATATTAGGGAAGCGACAACGTCGTAGGCTATGCAGCATGACGTCACGATTTTGATTCCAAAGCTGTTTTGTAGCCTTATTGATGCTGGTTTGCGATCTAGCCCTAGAGCACAGGCATTGAAAAATAAATGAAAACTGGCCTCTGGCTGGAGGCGAGTGCACACTAAAAAAAAATAGCTGATGGTCGGGGGATTAGGTAGCGAGCAAGAGCAAAAGTATAAAATAGGTCTGGTCGAACGGTCCCATGTCCGAGTATTACAAAAGTACAACCCAAATATACCTCAAGTGATTGCTACTTCTCGGATGTCATGAAGTCAATTGCCCTCCATCAGTGTCATAATTAAAAAACAACCCCAGATCCCATCGTGCTAGCTTTGTCTAAGATCAGACATTTATTACATCAACAGGGTATATACATTTGTAGCAAGATCTATCGGTACTTAATTCCAGTTGAAGTTATAGGTAACTAACTATGAATTGGATGTAGAGCTCACACAAAACCCCGCCATACTGACAACAGTGAGCTGAGTGTATTGCTCCTGATACAGGGAAACCGAGGAGCCCTTTTATCCGCAGGTAAGCATTTTTCTAAGCGTAGAATATGCTATCTATGGCTAAAGTTTATGTTCATATTATGTGCATGTAGGGATATAAGACGAGAGACGATGGCAGACTTTGAGGCCGCTATATTAGAGGCCGCTATGATGTTCTTGCAAACAGCAGTGGAAGCAACACCAGAGGATGACTCCGCCCGGGAATTAGTGCATATGCTGGGCAACCTTGTGAGCAGCGAATGTGAGCTCACTGGAACCCTGGCAGGCTTGGACGCCACCATTGCCGATTTAGAGGCAGCGCTGGAGGCAACACCTCAGAGTCACCCTGACCGAGCACCAATTTTGAGCAATCTTGGGAGCCATTTCAGCAGCAGATATGAACGAACCGGAAACCTGCAGGACTTGGAGGCCGCAATCGCTCGAATAGAGGCAGCACTGGAGGCAACCCCAGAGGATCACACTGACCGAGCAATCCGGTTGAACAATCTTGGGACCTGTTTGAGTACTCGGTATGAACGAACTGGGAATCTGCAGGACTTAGAAGCCGCTATCGTGCGATCAGAAGCGGCACTGGAGGCAACCCCAGTGGATCACCCTTCCCGAGGGGCCCGGTTGAGCAATCTCGGGAGCCATTTGAGCAGCCGATATGAGCGGACCGGAAATCTGCAGGACTTGGTAACCGCAATTGCTCGATCAGAGGCATCACTAGAAGCAACCCCAGGTAATCACCCTGACCGAGCAGACAGGTTGAGCAAGCTTGGGAGCTATTTGAGTAGCCGGTATAAACGAACTGGAAATCTGCAGGACTTGGAGGCCGCCATTGCCAGATCAGAAGGAGCAGTGAAGGCAACACCAGAGGGTCATCCTACCCTAGCACCAATGTTGAACAATCTTGCGAATCATTTGAGCAGCCGATATGAACGAACTGGAAATCTGCAGGACTTGGACCTTGCCATCAACCGATCAGAGGCAGCCGTAGCCGCAACACCAGAGGACCACCCTAACCGAGCAGCCCAAATGAGTAATCTTGGGAGCCATTTGAGCTGCCGATATACAGTAAACTCTCGTTATAAGCATACGGTCGGGACCGGAGGTGGTATGCTTATAACAAATGTATGCATATATCAAGAGAA
>Ga0307511_10002656_pt1 | contig 18636 bp, 13 predicted proteins | sample 13_EM_MG_FD_200266 | JGI IMG/M metagenome (GOLD analysis project Ga0307511, IMG submission 200266) | Populus trichocarpa ectomycorrhiza microbial communities from riparian zone in the Pacific Northwest, United States - 13_EM | ecosystem: Host-associated > Plants > Roots > Unclassified | place... | reverse complement strand
CTGGAGAGGTAGACATTGTGGGGGCCTTGGAGGGTGAAATGGGTGTCTTCTCCTGGTGGTTGTGAAGCATCCTGTTGTGTGTAAATACTACAAATAAATGGCCAGGCTGTCCCTATGTGCGACAACGCGTCATCTTCAAACCCGGCGTTTGCGGGTCCACATATACGGGCAGGCCCCAAAATGAACACGTCCCAGCCTACTTGCTGGAACACCGTAGATTTGAACTCCCGGGTGGATTCGTAGTACGTGTCTTTACAGGTACTCTTCGATCCGTGCTATGTCTGCTCACTCACATTGTCGAGGCCGGTAGATCAACGCGTTGTTGGGACTCGCCAACCAAATCCTCTCCCCACTCGCCTCCTAGCCTACTCATAATCGCTACCATGATGGCACCAACAACACCCGATGCGGCTTCCACTCAACCTACGCCACCGCTCGAACGCTTGCAATCCGTCAGCCAACATTGACACCCACGAGCCCGCGGCAGACCAGCGCGCCCAACGGGTGGCCATCGGGCGATACCGAAGGCGACTCCGATGATAGTCCCCCAGAAAACTCGGGTTTCGGTCTCAATCGCTCGAACAGCCCAACCTCGCCTCGAGGGGAATACGACAAACTCGAATGGCTCCAGCGATACCAGCTCGACTAGCTTCAGTCCGAATTCTCATCAAGCCGGTCTAGGAATGCCTCAGGCGCAGCGAATGGTGTGAGGGTTGTAAAGGTTGTTCGGGCATCTTTTGTCTTACTTCGTATGTGGGCGCTATGAAACCCCCTGTCTGGTCCTGTTCAAGGCTATCCATTCTCGCAATTTACATACAACCCGCCATTACTGTGCAAAATACCCATCTCTCATATAATAGCGAGCGATCCATTGCGGTATTCGTGAACAGTGACCTGCCCCCTCTCCGAAACGCACGCGAAATTGACAGGAGTCAGAACCGAGCGAACGTGCCTCAATTTCATCGGTTCTCCCCAGGGCACGACGAGAATCACGTGACCGCTCAGGGGACCTTTTGGTGATGTGTGCGGCGGGGCATGAATTTGCCAGTGGAGGATGAGTCCGATCGACCTTGTCACCAACGATCATGTCTGCCCCCACCACTAGTCGGGGCTCTTCTATATCTCATCACTTACGCGCAATCAAGGAGATCATACAACATGTGGCTTTTGATGCGAGATGCGTCTTGACCAGTGAGAGTTGTTGTGTCAGGGCGCTGAATGAAATTCGTGTATGCAGGAACGTGGCAGCCCCTGACGAGACTGAGGTTAGATAAACGAACGGAATTGGCGCATGTATCACAACTGACGGGTGTTTTTGTTTAGTTCCATGTTCTCGAGCGAGGTGCTCTCGAGGTCCTCCAGTTGGTTCGGTCCTGGAGGAACGGAAATGCGCCAATCAATCGGATCCCTCCCGAAATCCTGTCTCTCCTTCCGGACTTTTGGTGTGGGCGGTCCAAGGATGAAGACTTACAGCGCGTTTCATTTCGATAGACCGTTCTCTGTAGGATACAGCCCCAAAACGTTGTTTACTTTTTGATCGCATTGGGGCTCGGCACCCCGGCATCGCGGCATCGACGCTGAGTCCCAGCAGACCGGTAAACTTGGCTGTTCACCTGTCCTTCGACCTGTTGGGGCCTTGTCAATCTGCGGTTCATGGTGGGGGCGCGTCATGGAGTTTGCGAGTGACCTTCGTGCGAGAAAGCCAGTTTTCGCAAGGGGACTCTTCGACCTCGGCATCATACCCGGGCCGGGATGCCGAACTCCACCCGGGTGTCAGTGGCATAATCTGTTCTCATGTCGGCCTCAGCGGGTCAACAACTGGGATTTCCCTCCCATTCTTCCGCCAGTAGGGTCGTCGGCAACCCACGATGCATGAGTGGACATATTGTTGTCTTCCGTGGGTTGGAACGGGGGCAGGGGGCGGGTTGGGCGCGGGGTCCTGGCTCCGGTATCGTGCGTCATGCCGGGATGCCGAACCCCAATGCGATCAAAAAGTAAACAACATTTTGGGGCTGTATCCTATACAGAACGGTCTATCGAAATGAAACGCGCTGTAATCACCCTAACTCACGTATGCCAGGCTTGGAGGGAGATATTCGTGTCGCGTCCCTCTTTGTGGACCAACCTTGATTGCATGAACCTGGAAAAAACCTCGAACGCTCGAAGTCCTCCCCGATCAACCTATCACTCATAATTGACCGCCTGTCTCTCTCCGATCCTTTTTTCAACTTTATCCCCCACGTTACTGGACGGCTCAGATCTCTGAACCTCGATGGGGATACACGAGCCATCAGCGCCTACCTGTCCCGTCCCGCTCCTATTCTTGAAGCGTTGGCGATATCCGGTGCTGGTCGCAACTCGGTGCTCCCATCTGCATTCCTCAAAGGAGATCTCTCTTCGTTACGCAAGTTGCACCTGAGTAGCGTTCGCACCGACTTACCTTTGAAGAACATAGTCAACCTCACGTCGTTCACGCTCTTTTATGGGTCCACGGCCCCTACGGGACATCTTCTCGACTTCTTTGAAAGTGCTCCCCACCTCTGTGAAGTCCGCATCTTCTCCGAAACCCTAACTACCGATGCTCAAAACGGGCGGTTGGTGTCACTGGCATGTCTGAAGACCATGGACACCGGTTCTCCTCTATCTCACCACTTGTTTGACCACCTGTTGATTCCGGTTGGCGCACGATTAAGTATGAAGCTTGACCCATGCACCCTCCTCGATGAAGGCCGCCCCGGGTTTATCGATAACCTCAAGAATCTCTCCGACTTCACCGCAGTCAAACTAGACCACCACCCGGCGAGCCTGCGATTCAGTGGACCGAACGGGGAGGTCAACATGGCTACCCACGTCGATGCTAAAATCTCTCGCCCATTTTGACACCTCGAAAACCCAACGACTGGAAATCGTCGGTGGCCAATCTCTGACCAGCGATCCCCTATACCAAGTGCTTCTTCCCATGAAAGACCTACGAACTCTTATACTTGCTAATTGCAAAGACTCGCACATCTTCGTCCACGCCTTTAACCCCGGCATGAGTTCGTCAGGGACCGTAGTATGTCCCGAGTTGGAGGAACTTGCTATCAGGCATTTGGGGACGTTTGACATCAAGGACATTGTTGGAATGGCGATGGCGAGGGCGTTTAGAGGGGCAAAACTGAAGACCGTCAGGATTATTCGCTGGGGTTCAAGTGAGCATGCCCAGCTCGACGTGTCGGAGCTCAAGCAATATGTCTTACATGTGGAAACCCGATGAAGTTAACCACGACGGCATTGATAGCAATGAGAGAGTTCGAGGAGAGAAGGGGGAGGGTCTCTGTGCGTCCTCCAGTGAGTGGGATCGCCCTTTTCTTGGGGCGGTGTCGATTCTCAACGAGTCGTCGGTGTGGCGCGTCCTACCGACCCTGGGTCGTACAGCGGTACCTAGCGGGTAGTCACGCGCCGCACAATTATCCTGTTGTTGTTTCCTACGTTCAATCACTCCATATACTCAAACGCGATGCCCATGTACCCCAAATAGTTTGGACCCCGGCTATGGTGTTGCCTCGTATCGCCCAAAGTCTTTCCTGTGCTTCCGTCTTCTGGCGTTTGAGTGGGCGTTTGTCTTCCCGACATATGACATAACCCCCTAAGCGCGCCCATGGGCCTCGGGTTTACCGTCATGATGATACATTGAGTGTCGTGAACGTTGATCTGTACGATTTGGTGTCGCCGGGCCGCGCGTTTGAACAGGAGGGCGCCGGGTCAGCGAGGGATGATATCACCCGTGCCTCGAAGATGTCATGAGCGGCCAATTTTGCGGGGGGGGGGCTGTTCTGCCAATGGTATAACTCTACCTCCGAGCCCTCGAATATCGGAATTGATCCCAAAGCCGGAGTCGGTTTCCACCACAACGAAACCCCGGCGGAATCTCGCGTACTTGAAGGGGGATAGGGATTGCGAGACCGACGGCGTCTGATCTAGTTCCAACGGCCGCCTGAAACTTGCCCCGGCGCTAGACTCCAGGAACTGATCCTTGGTTCGCAAGACAAGGTCCTGAGCGAGGCAGTGGAGACGGTTCAGACGAAAGCGGTGGTGGTGAAGATCGTGAACCAGGTGGAGAACATTGAGAATGCAACAGTCTCGTTAAATCGCCGGAGGGGTGGTTTGGTTGGCAGAACTAAAACCCGTCCTGTGGCTGGGGTATAGCATATACCCGTCGCCGTCTATCGTGATCACGAATCGAATCTCAACAGCTTCTGGATTGAGTCGAGTGTGAAGGTTGAAGACTTAGCACGCTGGTTGCGTACCCGTACGCTCTCTTATGGTTTAGTGGAGTCGATATAGGTGTCGGGGGCCTGTGTATTGGGTTGCCGTATCGTAGGCTCGTCTCGTGGATGCGCGGGCGAGGTCGGACACTTCGGAGATCCACACCACAATGGGGGTAAGGAGCCGTTTTGTCGACGAGAAGCTTTTCGGGTAATAACCCCCATAGCGTCGGGGGGCAGCAAGAGAAGCGGTCGGGCTCCCCGGGGTGGCGCCGAATGAAACGGTGGTCGTCTGAGCACAAAATCCCGAACTCAGCCGATCAAGCTTTAAAATTTCAAGCGCCGCACCCCCTATCCAGACCCCCATCCTGCGGGGAACTCGCCTCTCCCTAGAGCGGCAAGGTAAGTAAACCTCCGAGCGCAAGAACCAGCGGCGGTTCAGGTTAACCCGACGTGGTGGGCCGGCCTTATTCTGCTAGCCCCTTATCGGCCTACAGAAGCAGCTTCCACTCATCCCCCAAACAGCCCTTCAAACCGCTGGGCGGCTCAGGACCAACAACTCTCGTTCCGAACTCTCCGCGGCCTGTTGGGAGGAACCCGGTGACTTTGACAGAGACTAGGCGAAGGTATGATGGGGGTCTGAAGTGTCTCTCGTGAGTACTCTCGTGAGTACTCTCGTTCGTGGCTCAACGGAAGGCAGACCTGTTCTCCAGTCAGCCCAGTGTTCATCGTCAATGTCCACTCGAAGCTCAAGCCAGACCTCAACGATATGGCTGCCGTATGGATCCAACCCCCTATCCACACTGTGAACCCCTATTCCCCGATGTGGGGTCCAGCCACTGTCTGGGTTAGTTCTCCCCTTGAGACCGTTACTACGAAGTCACCGGTCGTGCTAGCCCCGCGACTTTTCCCTGTTCGGGATTTCTCGGGATACTCGGGAAACAGTGGGTCGGGCGATATCTCCGGAACTGCGGCTCCATTGCCGACGGGGGCCGGGTCGGCAACAGAAGTAGGACGCAACCGAGAAGTCCCCGTAGTTGGCAGCCTTCCTGTGATGCTCCACCACCTTGCTATTGTTCGGTTACAACTATGCCTCACCGCAAGCAGCCATTAATTGTAACACCGCAGAGGCAATTACCGCCGTCATGCTCTTCGGGTCACGCCTCACTTCTTCAGTCCCCGGAGACATTCTTCGTACCACACTGTCCCTTAGGCTTCCACCCGTACTCTCGTCGGACACTCCATACACCCGCTGTGATCTCTTGGGACGCTCATGGCTAGTACTTCCCCTTCCCCACCGAGAGCTTTGCCCGCTCCCTGGAGCCTCTTGGTCTGGGAGGTCTGATCGCGCTGGGCTCTTCGGGTTCCCTTGCACACACACACTGTTCGCAGTCGTGACATCGCCAATCTGGATCGTTGGGGAGCTTCCCATCAACTGTGGTGTCTTCAAGGCGGGCGTGCGCTGCATCGGTTAAGTGCTCTGTTTCGTTGCGGACAAGTAATATTTACCACCTTTCGGTTCGCCGCCGTAGACGCGATCCATTAGCCTGGGTCGCAGGACCCCCTCGCCTCACCCCAATGGTCTTCTTTTTCCGTGTGTACGGCGGGGGATTCCTGACGAGTCGCAGCATCCAACTTCAGTGCGTTTACATCAGTTTTTCGTCTTCACCTAAGCGTAGGATATGAAAGGTAAGGCCTCTGCGAAAGCCGTGTACATATATGGTGAGTGACATCTGTCAGGGTGGTCGCGAGGGTGTGGGATTTGTCCGCAGCTTGCACACGAAGGTGTGGGCAAATTCCACTTACCGCGTCCCACGCATCCACCATGCAACCTCTCAGCTCACCGGTCGTCCCGACTACACGTCGACGTTGTCGCCGACCTACCTGCTATAATCATGCGGGTTGGCCCTCAAGGTAAGTCAACGGTTTAGTTCCTCGTGAACTTCCTCGCGCATGCAAAATCGAACTGCTATTACGCCACGTTCTTCCACACGGTTGGGGCCCATCAGGATTCAGCCCGGATCCCCTTCCCTGTGGTCGGCAACCAAGTTTTACACTTGGCTAGAATCCCTGGAACTTGAAGCTTGACCAGCTGCACCCTTTTTGACTGACTTCATGCTACCGGGTTTACGGCGGGGTTACTAGCTACCACCCGAACAGTAACTTTCCGCTGAGGAAGGTAGGAGCCTCACTTTCGATCAGCATTCGGGACGGCAGAGATTGGACATGAGACGTCTGTTCTGTCGCCCACGGAGTACGACTCATAGATACCCCTCCACGGCGTATGAAAGGCACACATGCACACTCCTGATCAGCTTGGAATTTTTGATTTGGAACCCTCTGCAGAATAGAGGGGGTTCGACCACAGGCTCGCGCCGGTAAGGAGGGGAGAAACTGACTATTTTTATTTATGTGGCGTGACGGTTGGGGTTGCTACTGACTCTTCGGGTATAACTACATGGCACAGAAAGGGGTGGCAGCAGCCGCGAGGGCGAACGATGTGGTGTCGTGTTCAAATAGATTCTTCCGACAGGGGGGTTGGGCTGCATCCCCATGTGTTTCTCGAATAGGGTGATCACGCTGCGCGCGTCGATATGGGTGCTGCAGGGCGAAAGGGGGGCGGCGGTAGTCGGGCGGTTCCCTCAGGAACTGCCATGGAAGTATCCGTGGATCACAACGCCGCTTTCCGTTCCACCACTCCACCACCCTCCCGACTGTCTCTGCTAATTTCGTCGATGTACGGGCTATTCGTTTCACGGGAGGCATAGGCTGGTGCAATGCTCGGTCCTTCCTCAGCCCTGACTACCCCAGACGCTAACCGTGTCCTGGTTCCTATGCCAAACTTTATCGGTATCCTGATCCAACGATCAACATGACCAACCACCCGCCAAATCCCCTTAAGGATTAGGCAGTACCGGCCCAGTGGTGCGTATGTGCTCGTCACGAATGCCAGAGCTAGACTACGAGCGGCAACGCGGTGGCCATGACTCCGGCATGCCACCCCAATGGTCAGACCTCCTAGCGGATTTTGAGCTTGCATTCTTGGACGTATTATGCTCCGCAGCGGAGATGGAGAAGATCAGAGGACTGGATGCGCACGGGTTCCGAGATGTTCCGGGTGTCCTCAAGCTTGGTTATATAAGCACACTGCATCAGGAAAAAGTGATGACCTTTTCCTGATGCTGTTCGATCCGGCGCTCGTGGTTTTAATTTTACGCTGTCCATCAGTACTCGAAGCTTTAGGACAGAGATCGCGATAAACAGACTCAGGACCTGTCTGCTACTGCGGAGCCCGTGTGGTGTTACCCATACCATACTCCCTGAAACCCGGCGATCTCCACCGATCAGGAGTCCTGGACTAGAGGAGAGGGTTTAGAGTAACATCTAGAGGGAGGTGTAATGAAACTATTGACATGATCATTCGCAGCCGGTGAAAATGAAGGTCCGTCGCTTAGCCGAAGTGGCGTGTCGGAGGAGCTAAGATCAATTACATGTTTCACCGCGATGTACAGTGCCGGACACCAGATCTCGACACCCGATCGCGGGCGCTAGGGCCCCTCGAAAGAAAATCTCTCCCCCCCTTGACAACACAACCTGGAGGGACGAAAACAGCACGAATCAATAGCTACGTCCGCCTAGTTTCCGACTCCTGGTAGTTTGGTTCGAGAAATCCAGTATCTTCAATTTTTGACCCCGAAGCGAACGCAACATTTCCTTATATGGTAATATTATTAGGTAATATTGGCGCCCGCATCACCCAACCCCACGAATCCGGCCTTCCAATAAGATGGAATGAGACGGCTGTTCCTCCTGGTATGCCTTATGGACTCGGAGTCAACGACTACGTTCCAATGCTACCAATAAGGAATAAACTGGGCAGTATTTCGACCTGAATGTCTGGTGTTTTTCGAGTGTGAACCGGCCAGCCAATGGCAGAACTCATGAACCTTTGCGTTGAGGGCCTAACACCACTGGTGCACTCCTTACGCACTGCTGTTGTCCCTCATTGCTCGAAAAGAATGTCCCAGACGAAACCCCGATCAAGGCGCCGATTCCTACAACCTGCCCACGGCCCCGCATGGAAACGGGGGCATCTAGATCTGATTTTGCAAACACAGCAGGTCTGGTACGGCTTTTGGATTCGAAACTTCAGCTCTCTTGCCTAAAACTTAACTCACATTCATGGATTTCGTGCGGATTTCAAGCCATATTTGGAAATTTTTCGGGTCCAGAGCAACGCAACGTGGGAGACCGTGGGAAAAAGATTTTTATCGCTGCAAACGCATTCTTTTGATCAACTTCTCTCCTCAAAAAATCTCACAAAATTTATTTCGGGGGCCGATCTTCTCCCACGGGGGTTGTAGGGAAGTGGTGTCCGGCACTGTAGTGATGCGGAAGGAGATTTCTGACTCCAACGTCACACCTTTCATTGGCACGTACGTAGTACGAATGCCGTCCATGGGGAACCGAAAGTGGCATGCAAACGACTATTCCTTCTGGAGATAATGGCGCTGGTGTAGATAAGCGTCCTCGTGACACCTCGTGGGCTAAGGTCTCACGTCAACCCTCCTCGTCACGCAAACACCGGGACGCACCAGTACCGATGTTTTTCGTTGAAGGTAGTATGGGTGATCAAGCACTCTCCGAGGGGGCTGGAGATGGGGCTAATAATGAGGACCGTGATGGGCCGTTACTCGTGGAGAGGTACTCCAAACCTAAGCGGTTAATCAGGCGCTGGCAATGCTTGGTAACCATACGTAGTCCTTTAGTGTATCCGACATACAAAAGAACAAGAGATGAGGACAGGGAATGACGAATAAGCGTGGGATTGTCGGTTCTCCTATCGAGTCAGAATTCCCTCGCATGCCAGAACCACGCTGCGGTGGTTAGACGAGGAGGGATGTTCTCTGCCTCAGGACGTCCATTACGATCCTCCCGCCAGCATAGTTCAACAGTCTCCCACAGCTCGTCACTGAATCCGAGCCGTTTCGCCCCCTCCGGTTTCCTCGGTCGAACTCCTTCCGTGATCGCATGGGCGACTAGAATATCCGACGGGATCTCGAGGTAGGGGTGGTGTCCGCACAAAACCTAGGGAAATCACTGGGTAAGTTTTCGCAATAGCAAATTCGTTCACGTGAACGCCCACCTCGTAGATGACCATCCCGAGAGCGTAGCAATCAGATTGCCTGGTCGGTTTATTTTCTTCTGATTTAGGAACTCCAAACCTGTCCGGATCCAAGAGCTCGGGACTCATCCACCGACGGGTTGCCCCACTGGTGAATGACACGAGCGTGTCATTCGAGATCAACGACGTCCGAGAAGCCCCGGAAGTGGTTGCGATTCCAGTGATGGTCGAGAGACCGAAATCGGCGATACATGCTCGCCGGTATCTGTTGATTAATATGTTCGCCTACGTAGATGAGGGGGGCGTGAGTGTGGAGAATCCTGATTTGAGAAAAAATTGTACCCCCTTAAGATCTCCGTGGACCACGCGGAGGTAGTGAATGTACTCCAAGCCGTTCGCAACATCAAGCAACTAGGCAGTAAATCAGTGGGGCTCTAGCAGGGTCAAGTGGTGACGTACGAGCTCAGCGCGGTTAACTTTGTGATCCGTCTTGACGAAGTCGTTGATGTTTCCGTATTCCATCCACTCTGAAACAAGAGTGAACTGGCGTTCACTCACTGTCACTCCAAGGAGTGGTAAGACGTTGGGATGCCGGAAGTGTTTCCAAGCAACTCCCTCGCGACAGAATCTCTGCAGTCCATTCGTTCAGACGGGCGCGACAGCGCAGGTGGGACGCTCACACTGAGGATAACCTCCAGGTCGTTGGTGGTGTACGCACGTACAACCTTGAGAGCCACAGGACGCCCTTCATATGTGCTCTGTGAGATATTAACAAGCCCTCCTCGTTCAACTTCCACAGAGCCTTTCGAACAGTCCGGAATGTTCATGGACTCTGGGATCACACGATATTGGTTGCATATTTTGCAAAGTTTATTGAACAACTTCGACCGTTCCCGTTCCAGCATTGTGTGATCTTCCAGACGCTGCAGCTTAAGTTAGCCTAGGGAATGGGAGAAGTGCAAAGTAGGAGGGCCTCCCTTATCCGTCTCATTAACGCGCCTCTGGATTCCAGACTCTGAACCCCGCAGAAACTGGAAGAGAGAGGCGATCCGGGGGATGATATTTCCACGTTGCTGGCCCCGTGTTTCTATTGCTGGAACTTTCAGCTATATTGAGGTTCCAGTTGGTCTTAGCACTGAATTCACCTGTTTCAACTTGCTGTTGACTTGCTGTCAAAAATACACTGTCCACAGCGGGGAGTTTACACCGCCGCCCTGGTACCCGGCGCCAACTAGTTGTGATCACGTTCCATACGGGGTCTTGCAACCACTGATTCTGACTCGGGTCGGTCGGGCGGGATGGCCGCACACCGCCCGTAATATCTTTGTATATCTCTGAAGGGGTACGACTATCATATGGCAATACACCCGTGAGGACCTGATCGGGGTATTATATCAAGTAGGAGGGTGGCTCGCGACAGAGGAACATACCGAGAAGGAAGTCATCGCAAGGCAGTATATATCGCTCTCTTTTGTGCCCAGGCCCTCAAGGCCCAACGAAAAACATTCTGGGGCCATATACCGAAGGTTTGCTACTTCGTAGACCCTGGTCCTGAAACGCGGGAATGATCCTGTAATCCCAAATTCCCCAAGACACGCTTGGCCATGCTGAGTAATTAAGATGTTGTTCTGGGTGTTGTCGGACATCAACGTGGGTTCTTTAATCCCTTCAGTTTGCTTACCGGAGTGATATTACCGTGGACGATATCCAATCCGTGGAGGTACATTAGGCCACGGCACACTTGTGAGATCTGCCGTGCCCATAGTCAGTGGGTTATCCTCACCGATCTTCGGGGTCGGCGGGCACATACCAGTACCAGCCGATTCGCGCCCGGCTTCGTCTGGGTGTACTGGGTGATGTTCCCGTCTGGCATCCATGGGTTCATGATGCAAAGTGGGAACAATGTGTCCGAAACCTCGATGACGGGGAGAATGTTCGGATGGGGATCGAGCTTCCCCCCTTGGTTTATGCGACGGTATATCTGGGATGAAGCATACTGAGTATGTCATTGATGGAGTAGAAGAGCCGCACACCTTTTCGATGTTCGTCAGGGGGATCCGAGCCCGCGACCGAATCACCTTAATACACACCCGCTGTCCACGATAGTCCCCCTTCCAAATATCCGCGAACCCGTCGCGCGAGTAGTCCGGGGATTTATCACATAGCCCTACGCCAGGGAATATCCGTGATTCACGGAGGAGGGCGTGGGCATAAAGTCTGAGCCATAAGTCGAACGTGGGATAGTGCCGTGGCAAAGAAGATAAGTCTGGTACAGCCTACCCGTTAGAGCCGTCAGAGACTGAGGGAAGCATCGGTTGGAAGATGTACCTTGCGAAACGATTCCGCCAACGCTGCCGCTTCCGCTAGGGACAGGCCCGTCGGAGAAGTTCTATCCTTTGTTATTAGATCGGAGATTGGCAATAAATATTGGCTGTCTTGTACTGTCGCGACAGTGAGGTAGTTATTCTTGGTGTAAATTGAGAATGCGTGCAACAAATCTTCCCCGAGTCGGAGGAGGTTCTGGGGACGAATCTGGGGGAATTCAACTAACCAATTTACTCGTCAGCTACCACTTCTCGGGCTCGGTTTGGTCGGCGACTCACTCTCGAAAGGCTCTGTGTTTGACATGGCTGCCATCTCAGTGGGAAGATGGAGGTGACAGGGAGGGGGACACTAGGGTTAAGAGGGGAGTGGACTGCCACCCTCACGGAAATTGCCGGCCGTTAGGCCGCATTCCACTCATGACACTCGTTATCTGAATTGCCCAGGTGGTGGGACACCGGACACCCATGGGATTTCTGCCATGACGCTGTCAATCACGATCATGCCAAGCCGTTGCACCCCCTTTCTACTTACAGTTATTTCGGGGTCCGCGCACGGTTTTCAACTCGCGACCTCGTCTCCTGTCCCTGTCCGAGCCCTTGTTCGGTTGATGGTCCCGTGCTGCCCAGTAATCATGCGTACGACGGGTTCAGAGAACCAATGCACAGGCGATCATATGCACTTGCATCAACTTGTAAATCCAATCCCACCATTATGCGGTGGTAGGGTTGGCTCAAAAATGGATCGTAGGGTTAGTACAAACTCTCTCTCGTGCATTGTGTGTCGAAGCGAGAGTCACGATGAAGGATAGGGTAGCTAGTAACCCGGCAAACGTGGGACGTCATACTATAACTGTTGCTCTCTCCAACGTGAGCCACAACGACGCAGATCCACGTGGAATACCGATCTGTGTCCGATCCATCTGCCCGCAGGATTGTTACACGATACCGTGCTAACATAGTTGGGGTCTGCTTTACGCGGTCTAGTGGTGAGCCTCGGCCTTTGGGACAAGAGCCATTCCAGGGGCAACGTGACCGACGTTAGCGGTAGCGGCAAAATGAAAAATGCGTCGAATTGTGCTGGGGGGGGGAAGGAGCGATTTCTCCTATGAAGCCGGTGCTGTCGTTGACAGACTGAGATGCTAGTGAGCGCCTGAGTTTGGATGAAGACTCAAGATGCGGTATGTACCTACCATTTTCCAACGCAGCTTCAAAGGACGCCGAGTCTGGTGTTGAATTCGGGTCCAGCGGGTGAGTCAACAAGGAGGCAGGATGCCGGCTTCCATCTGTGTCGTCGACCCACAATCTTGTTTCCCCTCAGATCCTCCGCTGAGGACGAGCAGACCCCGAGGTCTGCTTTACGTGGTCTGGTGGCGAGACGCCAGCCGCTCTGGGCGCGACGCAGGAGGCATCGGCGGAAGGAGTGGAAGGAGTGAGGCCTGCGTAGAGGGTGGTATTATGGTGGGCCGGGAGCGGAGAACACTTTTGCGAAATTGGCGTGGTCATGCTGGCAGCCTGAGGACGAAATCGCGGACGAGCACTATGGTTTTGAGATTGGACAATGACGGGGAATCACAAGGGACCTCGTCCATGGCCTATAAGACACGTATATCTTGCGTTCCTTGGGGTACAAGTCATCGGCGAAAACGATGCGGACAGAGCAAGTTGAAGGTCGCCGGGTGGCGCCGAACGAATTCTCCGCGTGCCACGCCGGAGCTTGAAGCTCAAAGCCGGATCGTTATCGTGACAGGGTCACTCGACGGCTTGTCCTGGGCCGGCACAGAGATAGAGGATATGAGTGAGTGCTCACCCTCCAACTGCCGAGGCTGAGGGACTGGACGTTTGAACCTCGACGGTCCTTATGCCTATCCACAGACTCAGATTCGACTAGTTGAGCTCGATCGTGACACCTCCAATGACCACAGATGTTCCGACCCCTTTGTTGAAAGTACACGATCAGTGAGGATCAACCTCGGGTGTTTATCGGACGCTTGCCAACAACCCCGTCTTCACGCTTCATAGTTATTTCGTTTTCTTATGACACTGTTTCTCCCATCGCTTTTTCCCTCCTCAGTCTCCTTCCTTCGACTGAGGAGTAGGTCCCACCTGATCTCCCTTTCCATTCGCTGTACTAACTAGATTGTAGTTTGTTATCACAGAATCTGTCTAGATTCGAACACACTTCACCGTAGAGATAGCCTTACGCGACTCACCTCCAGTCCACCTTCGAGTCCCGTGGGCACGGAAGGGCGCGTCGAACACCTCGACCCATTCTAAGCCAATCCAAGATGCATCTCTACTCCCCGTAGTCTCCTACGAGCCTGGTGGGGTGACAATTCGGTTAACCTCGAAGGGCCGTAAAGAAGGTTTACGAGATACGAGCGTCAGATCGTTGACACTGAGCATCGAAGAACTGTCGTAGCTTCTGGCAGCACTCATTCCACGGAATGTTCTAAGTTGTTGTCGAGACCTGGCCCCCACCTTTCCTTTTTCACGAGTCCCCAACCCTTTTCGTCGTTTCCTGATTCCAAGTTAGTCTCGGATCCAGCCGTTCCGCGATCAAATTTACCCACCCGGTGCAGGGAACTCTCTGCAGCAATCGACACAGATCTCAGTACCAGATCCTCTGATGATCGATCAGAAGTTTTCAACTCCGCTCGGCATTACCCCGCCAGTCAGACGACGCCGCTGGAGAATGCTCCCAACCGGCTTGGGACTAGACTAATTCCAAGTGGTGTTACTTTGCGTACGCGATCTCACATTGTTCGCCCTCGCGACCACCACACAGGTCAACGTGAGTCCTCGTCACGCAGTGGGACGCATACCAGCATGTCTCATTGAAGGCGCTATTGGAGATCAAGTTCTCCCCAAAGCGTCTCCAAGTCATTGGGGAGGTCCCGGATTGGTTGCAGATAGGTAAACGCCGCCAAGAGCGATCGGCTGGTTCCGCGTCGAGGGTTGTACGCAGCCGTCATTCGTAGACGGCCACCCCCTCTCTAAGCGTTTAATCAGGTATCGGTGATATTTTATAAACATCCATAATCCTGTTGTGTACATAATATACAAACGTAACAAGGGAGGCAGATAGGAGAAGTGGAGAGTCAAGATAGGATTACCGATGTGCGTAGTGTTCGGCGCCTTGTCGCGAGCTAGTAGTAGTCTCTCCTATACCAAAACGACACAGCATCGTTTAAGCAAGAGAGTATACCCTCTATCCCGGGCCGCGCATCGCGGTTCTCCTTCCAGCATAACCCAACCATCTCCCACAGTTCGTCGCTGAATCCAAGCCGTTTCGCCCGCTCTGGTTTCTTCGGTCGAGTCCCCTTTACAATGGCAGGCTTGACTAGATCATCCGAGTGAATCTCGAGGTAGGGGTGGTGGCCACATAATACCTAGGGTACCTCTGGTTAACTGTTTGCGGTGGCTGATTGACTCGCATGAGGACTTACTTCATAGATGACCATTCCGAGGGCGTAACAATCAGATCCCCTGGTCGGCCGATTGTTTTCCAATTCTGGCATCCCAAACCATTCCGGAACCAGAAGTTCAGGACTCATCCACCGATGGGTGCTCCAAATGAGCGTCTCGTTTGGGATCACTGATGCCTTCGAAGCCCCAGTAGCAGTGTGAGTTGCAATGTCAGTGATGGTCGAGAAACCGAAGTCGGCGATACAGGCTCGCCGGTCCCCGTTGATCAGTATGTTTGCCTGCGTAGACAAAAGGGACATGAGTACGGAGACATTTTGTTCGAAAAAGAATCGTACCCCTTTCAGATATCCGTGGACTACGCAAAGGTGGTGCATATACTTCAAGCCGTTCCCAACATCAACCAACTAAACATTGCATGAGCTAGACTCCTGCGGGGTTAATTGGTAGTATACCAGTTCAGCACGGTTAACGGAAGGATCCCTCTTGATGAAGTCGTTGATGTTTCCATTTTCCATCCACTCCGAAACCAGAGCGAACCGGTGTTCACTCATTGTCACTCCAAGGAGTGGCAGGATGTTGGGATTCCGTAGGTGTTTCCAAACAACAGCCTCCCGGCAAAACCTCTGTGATTCGCCCATTCAGACGGGTGTGGCGGCGTGGACAGAACACTTACACTGAGGATGACAAAGTGACTCATGCATACATTCAGAACCTTGATTGCCACCAGACGCCCTTCGTATGTGCCCCGCGATATGTTCACAATGCTCCCATGTTTGACTTCTACAGAGCCTTCCGAACAGTCGGGGATGTGCATGGACCTTGGGATCACGCGATGTTGGCTGCATGTTTCGCGAAGCTCATTGAACAACTTTAGTCGTTCCCCATCTGGTACAACACGATTCTCTAGACGCTGGGGCTCGTGTCAGTCTAGGGATAAGAGAAGGGGAATGTTAAATGAACTACCTCGTCAATCTCATTGACACTCCTCTGGATTTTTGACTCCGAACCACGCCAAAACGGGAGGTGAGAGGCGATCCGCGAGAGAGAACTTCCCTGTTGCTGTCGCCCCGTTCTGGTGCCTGGGGTCTTGTCGCTTGGGGCGCTTGATTCACCTGTTTTGACGGTGTGGATCTTCTGTTGACTAGCCTTCAAAAATACGCGATACAAAATGGGGGGTGTACATCGTTGTTTCGGTTCCTGGTGCCAACCAGCCACGATCACGTCCCACACGGGGTCTTGTAGCCATTGGTTTTGGCGTGGGCGCGCTGGACGGCATATGAGTTCACCGTCGACCTCGCGCATCTCCTCGGGGGTACTTTCGACCTTTGGCAATAGCCCAGCGAGGACCTGATCGTAATGGGTGGATTGTCTCAGGCGGTACCGTATGGTAGTCCGTGATGGATGAACGTACCGAGAAGGAAGTCAGCGCAAGGGAGTAAACGTCGCTCTCTTCTGAGGGGTCGCTGCGTTTCGGAGCCTGAAACCCCAGGGGGTCACATTCCGGGGCGATATATCGGATAATACCTAATTGATGGTCACGGCTATCAAAGTGCAGGAACGTTCCTGTGATCCCAAATTCTCCAAGACACGCCTGGCCATTCGGAGTGATCAAGATGTTTTCCTGGGCGTTGTCAGGCATCAACGCGCGCTCACTCATTCACTTGGTTTACTCACCGGAGTAATGTTACCATGTATAATGCCTAGCCCATGAAGATGCATCAGGCCGCGGGATGCTTGTGTGAGCTGATGTGGGCACGGTCAACGGGTCACCCTCGTTAATCTTCCGGTAAACGCCGACATACCAGTATAAACCGATCGGCACCCGGGTTTTCCCGTGTGTACCGGGTGATGTCCCCATTCTGCATCCATGGACTCATGATGCAAAGCGGAAACAATGTTTCCGAAATCTCGATAACGGGGAGCACGTTTGGATGAGGTTCGAGCTTGCCTTCTTCGCTTACACGACGATATATCTGGTACGAAGTGCGCTGAGTACGTGTTTCATGGAACAAAAGAGTCGCACCTCTTTAATTTTCACCAGGGGAGCCCGATCTCTTGTCCGAATCACTTTGACACAAACAGGCTCCCTACGATAATCTCCCTTCCAGATATCCGCAATCCTAAAGTACGTGTAGCTTGGGGATTTATCATACAGTTCTATGTTGGGGAAGATTCTCGATTCACGGAGGAGGGCGTGGGCATAGAGTCTGGACCATAGGTGCAACATTGGTTGACCCAACTGCGAGGAGGATAAGCTCGATACAGCCTAACAGACAGAGGCGTCAGAGACTGAGAGAACATCCGGTTGGGGGTTGTACCTCGCGAAACGTTTTCTCTAATGTTGCAGCTTCCATTGGAGATTTTCCACCCCTTGATATCAATTCGAAGATCGACGATAGATATTGTTCGCACTCCTCCGTGATATTGTCACGCACTCTCGGGGGGAGAATCGAGGTTGTGATCCGCAAATCTTCGCCCAGTATAATGAGGTTCTTGGGACGAATCGGGGGGAATTCAACTAAATCATCCACGCATCAGCCATCACAGTTCGGGTTTAGTTTGGTTGACGAATCACTCTTGACAGGATCTGTGTCGGACATGGTTGCTCGAGTGGAAAGATCGTGGGGGCGGAGAGGGAGAGTAGCAAGGGGTTATGTGGAGAGTGCCTTCAAGACTCGTGGAAACCGCGTTGATCCCCCGTTCCAGTCACGAGTGTAGGCCACATGAGAACACTGACGATCATGATCATCGATGGATGAGGGATGTTATGCCATTAACTTATTTACCTGATCATAAATTGCTCGTACCCATCCGGATGGAGTCGACGGTTGTGTGCCACCTCCCATCGTGTGGATGGTGGGATCAAAGACCCCCGGGGCACTGGCGATCGTGTCTACCTATACCACAGCAGTCCACGACTATGAGGTGATAGAACAGACTTTCGCACCTTGCCCGTCGAAGTGAGCCAAGCGTGAACTTCACCATGTAGGATGGCTAGTAAAACACTTCGTCCTAGTATCGATGACTGGTCACCATCATGGTTTGGCTCTCCTGTTCTCTCCAATCAAACACCAAACAACGCGAATCCGGTGAATAATTCCACGGGGGCACACAGTGCCCATTTATATTCGCTGTCAACCTGCGAAATTATTACACAATACATCGACGGAGCTGGGGTCTGTTTTACATGGTTTAGTTATAAGCCTCGTCCTTGGGAGACCAGCCGTTCCCGAAGCGACGTGACCGGCACCGGTGGTGATGAAAAAAGATTCGGTTGCGTCGTACCGGAAGGGTTCCGAAGCGATGTCAGAGAGGTCGGGGTGAAACAGGAGTGGAGAACCCTTTTATGGAACCTGCGCGGTTGTTGGTAGCCTAGGAGAGGTACGCGGTCGTGAACGTCAATGAGTTTTGAAACCTCGGCTTGCGTGATGACGCGAGACGTGGTACCTTGATTCGATGCGGCATCGAGGGGCATGGAGTCTGAGATTGGACGAGGATCCAGGGGACGAGTCGA
>Ga0307511_10002655_pt1 | contig 18646 bp, 23 predicted proteins | sample 13_EM_MG_FD_200266 | JGI IMG/M metagenome (GOLD analysis project Ga0307511, IMG submission 200266) | Populus trichocarpa ectomycorrhiza microbial communities from riparian zone in the Pacific Northwest, United States - 13_EM | ecosystem: Host-associated > Plants > Roots > Unclassified | place... | reverse complement strand
ATGTTCCAGATTATGATGCTGAGCCTGTAAATACGCAATCTGACCTATATTGTTTGATATTGCGTAGAGGAGGGACCGGGATATATCTTCTTGCCGGAAGCGTTTACGGCGGTCGACGGCGGTGATGGGTGGGGTGGGTTCTGGAGTATTTCCATCGGTAAGCATGTTGTCCTTGCTAGCGATAGAGTTAGGGTCTTCGTGAGATTTCTTGAAGACTTTCCCAAAGCTGCTGGCAATAGTGGTGCTCTTAAGACCGATACGTCCGTAGTCCGTGCCGTAGATATCACCAACGAGCATGTCTACGGCGGTGTTGTCGCCACCTTCGGCCATTCCTAGCATTTCATCGAAGGAGCTGGCTTCAGTGAGGAGAGATAGAAGGCCCCATAAGGTTCCACCTCCGAGCTAGTAACATGTTAGCATGCAAGGCATCTATTGTCTGGGACTTGGAGAACCCACTGAAGAACCGCCTATTCGCTCAAATTGTTGTGGTCCGGAAACCTTGATCATCGAGACACCGGACCCAATGTTTACCAATAGGTAGGGGTATATAGCTGCTCGTGATTCGGCAAACTGCATAGGGTCGGCTTCACTATATGTAAACACCTCTTCGGGAATCTCCGTTATGAAGAAGTCGAGGCCTATATTTTCTTGTAGTTAGCATGGGCTGTCACGGAGTTTTCTTACCCTCCCCATCCAGCAGACTTCCTCTTCCTGCACTCTACATAGGATCCAAACAGATAGGAACGGAATCAGGCTGACCAACTATTAAACATTCCATCTCATCCTCCCTGTATATCTCCACACCAAGCCTATTCCTAAGCTTATCATAAAACTTGTGCGCCCCTCCACCAGTCGCCATGACATGTAGTCCATCCCGTCGCCTCTTTCGCTTGATCTCCTCTTTCGTAGACTCATCCTGTTCTGGCAGCAACACCGACTCACTCCCATTCATCAGCCTGTCCATAAAGTCGATCAACTCATCGATACGTTCAGTCTCAAAGTTCTTGAAGTTGAGCTTCCCGCCGTTGTTGCCATGAGGGTCGCGGGAGAAGTAGACCAGTTTGGCGAGAGATCCTCCAATCTGCCTCTTGAGTTAGTTGATGCGCAAAGTCAGAGGATGGTTGTCACTCACATCGACTGCAATATGCGAGACCTGGGTCTTGTGGTATGGGAGCCGAATGTCTTTGGTCTCAGAATGCTGGCGGGGCGGTGAGCCGGGAGTATCATCGTCGACTATAAATGCTCCTTGCACATTGATCTATAAGGCATGCTATTAGCTCAATTGCCCCATAGATGATAACGGAGATTGGGTTTCCCCGTACTCGCACCGAGCCCGGTCGCTCAAAGGTTCCCGTCCTGGGTCGGTTTGTATTTATGTTTGGTAACGAGGGAACAGCAGCTGTCGCTGGCGGTTGCATCGTCGACATCTTTGATATCGAATACGGAATCAAACTATATAATGTAGAGATAGGAATCCAAAACAAGGTGCAGTGTTAATTATGAGGTGTTTTGTTGCCCGTCAGACGGTAAGCCAGAAAGTATACTTTTCCCTGTCCTGACACCGACGGAACGTTGTTTCCCCTACCTCCGACTTGTCGCTTCAAACGAACGCAATACAGAGCTATTACTCAAACGCCGTAGATTGTTGAGAGAATGACTGGGCCGGCAGCAGCAGTTTTCTGGGGAAGCTGAGTACTAACAGCGCTCTCCTGGGCTAGAGGACCCACACCGAGGAACGAGACCCAGCTAGTAATAAATGTCAAGCACACAGAGGGATACGACCGGTGGGCCCGCGGCCGGCTAGCAATACCTAGGGACTGGCAAGGTAAAAGGTATCCGCCTTATTTTCCCGTGAAGTGATGAGGCCACAAGCAAAGCTCCAGAAAAAAAATATTGGCTCATGCATCATTACGCACCTGCCTCGTCGCTGCCGAGATTGAGACTCCTTCGGTCCGGGCCTATCGGCCTTGGGCCAGCATTGGGAAAAGGGGAAGGGGAAGCATCACGAGATCAGACTGAGTCGTGATTCATCCAATGTGAGTTAGTTGTTTGCATCTCAGGATTCGGTCGATGGCCATGGGTTCGGCCTGCAGCCCGCGTTTTACCTTGGACCAGACCATGCAGATATATGATCGTGCATGCATGATGTGTGACGTGACGGGGGGGAATGCCAAGATGCCGCCGCCTCAACAAACTTCAGCCACGGGGGCTGGCGCACGTGACCTACCTAGGTACTCCTGTTTGCTCCCTGAGGGCACAACCCTCTCGCCCACTCGGACGTAATGTCAACCTCGAATTTTTGCCAAGCCCCCGTCACACACACTGCCGGAGGAGCTATTCCACCAAAAGAACAATCACCAAAGTTAGCAATTTGAGAGGTAACCGACGACGACACTATCCGCCCAACGACGATCCCAGCCACAACACCAACAACTAAAAATCCAAGATGACCAAGGGTACCAGCTCTTTCGGTAAACGCCACGTGAGTATCTCTCGACCTGAAACTCTGCCGGTTTTTCAAGAGGAGGTTTGAGTCAGCACAGTTGCGGGAGGGCATAGGCAATCGGTTGAGCCGAGAGGATACAGGGGATTGGTTATGTTGAAAAATTGCCGTCGTGGGCAGAATTGCTGATGGGTTGATTTTTGGGGGGAATATAGAACAAGTCGCACGTCTTGTGCCGTCGTTGTGGTCGTCGATCCCTCCACGTCCAGAAGCACACCTGTGCTTCTTGTGGATACCCAGCTGCTAAGACCAGGAAGTGTATGTACTATCCAAGCCCCGCCCAGTTTGCACCCATCACCCAGAAAGCGGAGGAAACCGAGGGCAGGGACAGGACTAGATTGTGGCATTGGGAGGAATGGTGAAGAGGTGGGCGTCGGGGAACGAGATCAAGAATTTGAAACACCAGGGGGCAATGATATGGGTTTCGGGGGCACGAATTTGGGGACTACATTTGTAAAAATGGGATCTCAGGCTTACACGACCCCCCCACAGACAACTGGTCCGAGAAGGCCAAGCGAAGAAAGACCACCGGTACCGGCCGCATGCAATACCTCAAGCATGTCACCCGACGATTCCACAACGGCTTCCGTGTCGGCAACCCCAAGAACGCCCGAGGCCCCGAGGCCGCTGCGGCCGCTGCAGCCACCCCGGTCGCGTAAATAGCCTTCGTTCATGTTGCGCTGTCGTGTTGTTGTGGGGACAAATTCAAAAAATTCAACCAGCTTCTTCGGGTTCTCATACGGATTTCTTTCATCTCTTGTTCCTTGTTTCTTCCACGGTGTTATTACAGTTATTCTTTTTCCATTTACTGGGCGTGGGGATGGGATGCGTGGTGCTGTGTTTCATTCAAATTAGAGAGAATATCTGTCGACCGAGCTCGCACGTAACCTGGGACAAAGTTCGGTTAATTTATTCGCAATTTTTAACAGTTGTGTCCAACGTTCAAGCCAGAGGGTCTGGTCACTGCGATTGACATGTACATGAGGTTACCACAAAGTGGAAAACCAGGTTTACAAAGTACGCACAGCTGCTATAGATGCTCACCAAAGTTTGGTTTTCCGTCGTGAGGAGCGGTCGTGCCAACCAGACTAACTTAGAATTATATTACGCACCAACACATGAAACTTACAATCCCACAATACGATTTATACATAGGTACAGGATTTTCCTCCATTCATCAGCATCTATAAATCTCACCCCCTCAATCCTACATCCCATTCCTTCCCATCAACAAAGGATTCTAACCATGGGAATATCCTGAATTTTTCGAGCCAGCTCAGGAATTTAGTGAGCAGCAGGTGGAGCCTTGGCAGGCCTCTGGCCAGACTTGACAGCTGGGTGGCGAGGGTCGTTCCTCCACTCGTCGGCTATTGAAGTGGTAGGGGGGAATTTGTCAGTAGGAGCTGTATTTGGTGTTGTAGCCGCCACCTCATCTTGCCAGGTATTTCTCCCCGCGCTCGAGAGTGCGGTTGGGAAAAGAGAGAATCCCCAAGGCGCGTAGGGCATTCTACAATGGCTGGAGGAAGAAGCAAGCGGGGAATAGGGTTACTCACTATCCATAAGTACACCAGCGAACTTGTAGACACCGGTGGCCACGATGATACCTATAGCACCCCCCAAGGCCAAAGTTAGCTACTCCCGATGGACAAGTATCATAACGCTCCCTGGCCCTTTCTGACCCCATTCTCTGTTGCCACACAGAAGAAATCAGATTTCTTGTCCCCACCTCCCTTTCCTGATTTCAGACCCTGGACATCCCACCAGCAGTCCAGTGATTGCAGTGGTAGTCTTCGCCTTGAAGTTCCCAGATACTCCCTTTCTACGCGCTAGGCATGTCCATCGTAGAACTCACTCTCTCCACCCTTCACCGCCTAAGCACAGTACCTCCCCTCCTCCCTGCCCTCCCTCATTATCTACCCCCTCCTTCCACTTCAAGAATTTCGGAATCTCTCTTACCGGCAGCAAAGAAAGGAGCCATTGGCTTCACTAAATCCTCACAATCAATCAGCATCGATTCTGAAAAAATCCCCCACTCTCTTCCGGTTGAACGGTTATATCTCCCGGACCCGATCAGAGCCCCAATAAATACGTACAGACAGGCGCAGGCCACGCGCGGCCAAGCATAGTACCGATGGGACCGGACATCTTGACGTTCGTGAGCGGAATTTAGGTGTAAGCGAGGGATTGGGTGTAATTCGTTTGTTCAACGGTTATTTGGTGGGGGGGGTTGCGATGGGGTGAGGTTGAATTGCGGACTAGGTTTTTCGCTGTTCCCGGGAATTGCCTACATCGGAATAGAGTGGGGCCTGGTTGGCGTCATACGTCAACACCAATAGTCATGTAGTCATTTAGATTAAATTAACTTCTAAAGCTATGATTATGCTCAAAATGAAAAAGCTCAATGAATGAATACTCTGAAATATCGAAAATTGGCATCCAGTATATGACTGTATCTATAAACCAATTGCATGCAACACACAGTATCCCCCGCTATCTAGACTTCTCGCAGTAAATTCAACCAATTCAACACCATCCTAAAGAATTAGAACTAGTTAGCACAATCATGACCTATTATATGGGATAGATTAAAAGGGTGATCAACTACATTGTCTTGAGTAGATTTCCTCGCAGATCAACATGTCTATACATGTGCATTCTTCGGTTAGCCGGAGCAACTCTAATACTTGTACCCCATCATTAGGACATCGCTTACACTCCATCATATTTATTCATTTGTATGGTAGCATTCCATGTCCCCAATACCTCCATTCCCTCTCTTTCCCGAGCTATCCGCCTTATGCTCTCTTCATATAGCATCAAGGCCCTATTTCCCTGGCTCTGCTCCCATTCATCCAGTTTCTCCTTGCCAGATGCGGACGGCGTAACAAATAAACGCGGGAAAAAGGGTGGTACACCAGAAAGAGTTGGGCGGAGATGGGGTAACTGCTCAATTATACTATTTTCAACTGTCGTGAGAAAGTTTGCGGCTGCATGGATATCAAGGTTCTGCGAAGTGGATGTGAGTATGGTTGAGATGGGGGGGATGATAATCCTACATTCCACAAACCCATCCCGTAGATGAATGCCAGTGGCTTAGTGGCTTTTTCGGTACCCAGAGCAGCAGAAAGCCGCTCAAGTTCTTCTGGAGCAATTGGATACCTCACCTAGGATAGTGTCAGCAACTGATTAGGTTGAACTAGGGTAATCAATAGGTACCATCTCCTCAACTGTACGTGTCCTAGCATTAGCCATTTATATTCTTGAACTTTTTGAATTCCAAAAGGGAGAGGTACCAAAGACATTCACCGATTGTGCCGGACAAGCAAGAGATTGTGGGTCATGCAGTTCCACATCAGCTGTCTTAAAAATGCCTTGAACCGAACATGTTTTAACCTATTCTGCTCCTTAGCACACTGCTTGCCTACTTTTTAGATCGAAGTTATACTCACATTGAATTGTGTCAAGCAAAAGCAGTCCCTTTTCTCCTGCTGGCTAAAATTCCAATCGGTTCTATTCTCTGATTAGAAGGGCGCTGAGGATGAGTGTTCCAAATTCAGGGTAACGCTTACACAGCACCATAACCCAAATCCTTCCTTAAGAAGACATTTAAGGCCCCAACAATATGCCTAATCATACTATCGCCCAAAAATACCACCTTGTCAAACCTTCCTAAAATTTCACATATTTCTTCTGTGGTGAACCACCTCATATTGCACCCCCTGGGTGTATATGGTGCGTCAAAGCCAATCCTCCCCCCGCCGGACATTGCTTCCAACATTTGTGTTCTAGAGCTGCATAGGGGGAAGTGTGGAACATGGAGGTCCAGAGAGGAAATATTACATTCTGGCCGGTACTTGTAGTCTGAAAATGAATCTACTGTGTCTGGAGTGCGGTACAACGATAGGTCTGCTGATGCAAATGAAAGGCTCGGCAAAGAAGCAGTATCGATTGTCTATAACCGGTATTGTCAGTAATTGGCTCACATTCTATACTGGGTTTAGCTTACAACTTGAGCACCTATTCCAAGCTCTCGAACCATAACTGTGTCACGGAGTACCACGTAGGGTGGTAAACTCATGTAGAGGATAATGAGAGTGATTGCTAGGAGAGCTATCAAGAGTCGTCTCGCGTTACAGGCAAAAGAATGTCGCGCACGATACATCTTTGCTGGGGAAAGAGGGTATGGCTTTCCAGCGATGTATTGGCCGTTCATTTAGTGGTGATGGTGAAGCCAGAACTTCCAGAGAACTTCCAGAGATAAGAAAATCTCCGATAGACTTTGAGTAGTCCGGCGATTACAAAACTTGTATGCTCTCGTAGGCATAGCCAAATTCCAGATTAGGGAACCGGCACTAGGTAATATTGATATTGAATACATTGCTACGCTGTTAGTCTAGCTCAATGCTGTGATATAAGTGGATATAGGGACAGTGATATCACACCTACTATTAAATACATATGTACTTAGTATTATATCCTGTGAGCACGGTTGAGATGGAGGTGCATGATATTCATAAAGCAGAAGTGTGGTTCATACGAGGCGATCGTGCTTAGGTATCGCTTGAAATTGATTTCATTCCACCATGTCAAACATCTGTTTCATCCCCTCTATAACCGCCTTATTCCACCTCCCTTCAACATTCCTATCCTCCTGCCCCTTCTCCCTCACCTGCTCCCTCAACTCCTTCTCCTGCTTTACTACCCCCACCAGTTCTGCATAATCCAGCTCCATCGGCTCCAACTCCCTCCCCAGCTTCTCCATCTGCCGTTTTCCCCCGAGTATCACATTATTATCAAGATGTCTGATCTCAGTATTCAGCGCCGACTTCTCCAGTTCCAACTTGCGAATCAACGCCTCCGTTTCATTTAATGGCAAATGCATCGTCTCATCTTCACCTTCAAACCTTGCTATTTCCTCTTTTATAGCCATATCAAGCTCGCTTAAATCCTGCGGTAGCTTCTCTAGCTCACTGAAGTTCTTTTGGTTTTCTTCCCACCCTTTTGAGACCCTTTGTACTGTTCCTTCAATCTCCTCAAGAAGTACTCTGATCTCATCTTTCAACTCCCTCAACTCAGTTTTATATTCCTTCAAATACTTCTCTTCAGCCTCGATATCGCCCATTTCCATATTTTCTATGTCGAAGACATCCCGGAGATAGAGCAACTTCGCCTCTTGCTCCAAATACTTAAACCGAAGCTTTGGATAGAGCTCTAGTGAGGCTGCTAATTCATCTGTGACTGCAGTAAGGGTAATATCTGAGTCGATTTCTAGGCCATCAGAGTTCCTTGGCCGGGATTTATCGTTGGAGGAGGTGTCGTCTGAGACCTTTGCTGTAAGGACGAAGGCGCGGAATTTGAAGGCGTATTTATCAAAGATGTCATTGAGCTCGGTGAGTGCAGTCTCGGTTGTTGCAATCGCTAATGGGACGCCAACAGTACTGGGATTTTCAGTATCCAGGCTCATTGAGGTTTCTGCCATCGTGAAGAGCTTTTGTTTGTTGTAGAAAGAGATCTCGGTTCGTTTCTTGACGTCTCAAGGATGTCTTGGCATCTAAACATTGGAGCGCGTGAAATTACAGATCTTGGCGGGGCGGGACTCGATATTATATTTTAAGCCAAAAATGAGCATCGTGCTAGTTTATGAATACAACCGCAGGGAATCATTATCACGGGACCGAGTTCTTTCATAGTGCATGAGATCTACTATGTACTTGCCTTGATGCAAATATCCTTCATGAGTGACATCTATTAAGCATATGGAGCATAAAATCACTAGCTGCCTAACATCGTTCTACGGAAATCCGCCCTCATACCCACAAGCTATCTTCACTACACTCTGATTACATGTCAGTCACTGCGTTTGACATTTCGGGGAATGAGTTTCGAAGTCTACTCACATTTAGCCAAGGTAGACAGCTTCACAAGATCCCCATGACTAAAAAGTCTATCCTAAGCTTTACCAATCATTGCTTGGACAGCGGTTAAGGTATTCTCATCGTCATTCACGTCACCAATGAAGCCCAACCATCCATCCCCAATCCTCGTAAATGCAATTCCAGCTTCTGTGGGATTGCAGGATTCCGGTGCATAGTAGATCTTGCTGGAAGGTTCGACAAACTGGAGTCTACCAGCCTTCATCGAATAGCTAGCTGGCATGCCCGGTTCACGACAGAGATTCACTCCTTGTCGGTTGAGATAGAAGTCATCGCGACTGTAGGACCCATACCTCCAAGGGAGATCCCATTCAGTTTGCATATATTGATCGAAGTCCGGAAATTTGACGAAGGATGCAAAGTAGTGACACAAGATAACCCTTCCGCCAGTCTTTGCGAACGTAGTAACTTGTCGCCGGAGATGTGGTACCTCTTCTACTATGATAGGGTCCGCAACTAGAACAGCTGTAAAACGTTGGGACTGGAGATAGGTGGATGCTTCAGACTCGGTGGTGGCAAAGGTTACATCCGCCTTGTGCTTGAGAAAGTCAAGGGACATGTTTTGCGTGCGTTCATCTAGGGCAAGCACAAGGACCGTGGGAAGTGCCTGGGAGGAAGCCATGATTGAGGGTAACTTGCGGGTTTGTTTCTAGATGCTTTCGGAGGTGGGGTTCGCTGCGAAAGTTGCGGACACTCTTAACTACTTAACGCCTGACTTAGTAGGCTAGGGGGCTATTTTCCAAATTCTAACAATGGACAAAGTTGAGGGTAATTCTAGCCTAGTTGGGAAGCCTCTTCGACACAATAAATCAACGAGAAATGGCCACTGTGCTGCACTGGGCACTAGAACAGTACTGTATAAGTACTTCTTATTCAGACTAGGAAGTGCAAACAAAACCCCAAATGCGCATAATGAATAACTAGTTAACAAATAGCCTTCCCGCTTCCAAAGGTTGCCCACAACCAAGTTACTTAACTCCAATTACGACGAAAGAGCTAGCAGATCATCTTGCTCTCCCTTTGCAAAACCTAGTATATATAGGACATCCTTAAGAGTGGGGCTGTTGAGCCTACAAGGCGCCTCAGCCTGCACTTTCGGCTTAGCATTGAATGCAATTCCCAATCCTGCTTTCCACATAACGATAAGGTCATTAGCCCCGTCACCTATAGCAACGGTTTGCTTAAGATGAATGCCCTCTTTCTGAGCAATCTCCTCGAGAAGCTGTGCTTTGCGCTCCGCGTGAACGATAGGCCCAGTAAGCTCGCCAGTCAGTTCTGTGCCATCCTCACTGATTACCAACTGCAACATCACAGATTTGTTAGAGTAGGCTGGTATGAGTTTCAATGGGAGGGCACGAACCTGGTTGGCGTAAGCGTAATCCAGCCCCAGCTCGCTCTTTACATGATTTGCAAAGGGAATAAACCCTCCACTTAACACCGCAAGCTTAAAGCCCAAAGATTTGAGGGCCTTGCATAGTTCTCGTGCACCAGGGGTGAATGTGATAACAGGTTTCAGCTTTTCAAATACATCGGATGGTATGCCTTTGAGCAATGCTACTCGCGCTTGCAGGGATTGGGTGAAGTCGAGCTCTCCACTCATAGCACGGGCTGTGATGGCCTGTAGAATTGGAGTCAGGGAATGCCCCAAATATGAGGGTTCTTGTGGCACTTACAGAAACCTCCTTTTCTACTCCTCCGAACCTAGCAATTTCATCAATAACCTCCTGCTCGATCAGCGTTGAGTCCAGATCGAACACAGCGAGCCTCTTGTGTCGTCGAAACACATCGTGTGGTTGTAGGATGACTTCAATACTCCATTTGGCTTCATATTCCGCTAGCTCCTCATGACGTCGAAGATCCTCCAGGCTCAGCATTTCAGGCATGAGCAGAACTAACTGAACAACCCTAGCCTCCTCAGATCTTTCCAGACACGTATGGGAAGAGTCCCATCTCCGCCACGGAACCATCAATTTGTCCCATGTAGAGATGAAGTCGAACAACGCAGCTTGCGAAATGAATTGACCATACTGTGCAACCTCATCCGTTGTGTTCTTGCTGGTGTGGGCTGTATAGAACAAGGTCGCAATAATTTGCTTATAACTTTCGGCTGACGACTGACAGTTTTTGTGGTTGATTGAGTGAACAACGCCGCTATCTATCACGGTCACAACCTGACCATCCTCAGTAGGACCGACCTTGGCTTGGAACTTGTCGGTGTCACCACCCGTGTTCACATGTGCGTCATGTGCTGCGGGGTTCCTGAAACAGCCTGCATGGCTGTCCTTTAGAGATAAATTCCTTTGGGGTTTTGGGCGTGTGGGATTGATGGACATATCTGAAACGAGTGTTTTGGTCTGATCTGCAGTTGGGCATTCGATGAATGATTGATTAGATGCGATGCAGATAAGTATCTATTATGTGTCTGCTCTAGTCACCCTTTTAACGAAATCTTCTAAGTAGTCTCCTTTAAGAGAGAGAATTCGTAAACTTTTTGTTATTGTTATGCATTACTAAGTAGAAATAGAAAAAGTTAACAAGGAAAAAAAGTTAGCGTTCAAGTTCTATCCATGCTCTCAATTTACTACAACCCAGATAAGCCTAGTTATCCGATTTGACCAGTTTGCCAGTCCATGGCAGTACTTGTTCATGCTCGTTATGGCTCACGAGGTGGCACTCTGAATGTAAGGAAGATCTTGATTGTGGGAAGCCATAGTACACCATAGTACATAGCCATCAGTGTGAAATGGTGTAACATCGGAAGTTGTCGGGTTGCCATGGTACAAGAAAGTAATCCCTCTAAAAAAAATCTCCAAGTCTTACCTCCTGACCAGACAGGGATACAAACCAGACAAAGGAATACCGGTACCTACCGTCCGATACTGTACACCGATTGAAAACTATGTACAGTGCGTGGGGGAAAGTATCCGCAACCACCCTGCATAATCTGAGCGTGAGACATACAGCTGTGCTAAGAAAATGACCAGCCAATCGCTGCATAAAAAGAGGGGTCGCTGGAGAGTGTAACCGCTACCTAGGACAAAACGTAATCAGACACCGATGGTATATTGTACGCTCACAGTTACTTTCCCCCAGGCATTGTACAGTGCCAAGGAGAAAGTTATAACGCACTCATATTTTTTTCTTTTTTTGTCTCAGGCCAAGCTTCTAGCGTGAATGATGTACAAGGCATAAGATTGCATAAACCCACCAAAATAAAGCTTTTAAGGGCTATTAAATTGCGGAGGAGGGCTTCACATTACGGGGACTATATCGAAACCTTTTGAGGGCTATTGAACCTGAAATATAGTTGCTATGCAGAGGTATAGGAAGGGCCCTTATTGCATATCTGAGCCTGGGCATGCATATCTCATGCATGTCTGAGGTGCGTTATAACTTTCTCCTTGGCACTGTATGTACTAGGTAGGTATAGATTGCAGATCTCTCCAAACAAGGCTTTCTATCAAAGTTGTGTTGCAGCAAAGCTTGTCCGCATCTGCGGACATAGCATCGCGGCGCTCGTTACTTTTGGCCACAATTCTCTGGTCTTTTCAAAACAGCTTTAAGTTGCTCTACGCTATTTTGAGGTTAAAGCACCACGTAACTTTTATCTCCAAGCCAAATCGATATCTAAAACGGAACTCAAGAAATCCTTGCTCATAACGAGATCTATGTCGGTGTTTACTGAATCGGATGTGAAAAAAATCCTGTTGGCGGTCACTGGAAGATCAGTGCTCCCAAGCTCCTCCGAGTTGGGACATGTCAAGCCACAAACTACTACATTCCCACCTACGCTTGAACTGGTGTCAGGCGGTCTGATACTAGAGCACCATGCAAGGTCCCTGATAGAGAAAGCAATATTGTCCGATGGAGACTCTAGTAAGTCAAGCATGACAATGAGCCCTTGAAGGCCGGAGTTTTGTATATATACTGACTCTTGTGTCCAGGCCGAATCACACTCCTTGAGTTGGCTTCGCTTGCAAACCTTGAGGTCAAAAAAGTTGAAGCACTTCTCCCACCCAACGATGAACCTTTTTGGGGCAGAGTAGGAAATTCAACTGTGATACGGAAGAAGGAATATATTACCTTGCAAGAAGACTTGCAACGGCGGATGAAGGACCAAGTCTTGATTATATCCGTATATTGCAAAGTGAAAACGATAGACACACAGTTTTTCAGGAAGCTCTTAGGAGAATCACTACGCACCTCTGATATTGAATGGATTGGTTATGATCGGGATATGGTATGTGCAAAGGCTTTCTACGAAGAGTGTGAATCTGCACTTAGAGCAGACCTTGCACAGCTTTCGACGTAGGGATCCCTCATAGACCTTCCATCTTACTTTACTGACAGGCAAGAAGGCCAATTGAAATATCTACACTACTTCCGGAAAGACAACTACCAGTCACATTTATATCCTCTCTATTGAAAAATATGTTGAAGAAGGACGGAAATCCTCTTGGGGCACTTAAAGGAATGACCTACATACCTCATAGCTTTGTTGAGGCTAGGAGGAATGGTATTATTGAGCAGCTGCATCGTGATGGTATTCTAGGTATTGAACCCATTAAGTCAGCCTTCGAGTGCGGGAGGATTAACACTATGTTTATAGGGTTAGAAACTTTTCGAGCAGAAGGCCTGGAAAATATTCCGGACTTACATATTCTCGAAAAACACGTCATTACTGAAGGTTATATAGCCCAGCTGAAAATTATGGTAGTGGAGAGATTGAGGACGGAAGGCTGGGCTGAAGTTAAGGTTTGTGATCGTGATCCAATAATTTAGCCTTCTATCGCAAAGCTCACAGTCCAGGATACCCGCTATCCATTAAGTTCTGGTGATGAGAACGCCTTGCGACTGATGCTGCGAAGTCGCCAAGGAGATTATGATATGCATGCAGGACGACTGGTGTCCAGGACACTGAAACAGTCTCTGGTGGAAGAGGGTGTTAATTTTGCTGTGCAGCAAGCCCAGCTTGCATCGAAGTCGAAGTCGAAGGGAGATATTCTTTCTAAAACACTCAAACTACATGATGTGAGTCTGGACTCTGCACCATTCCAAAAGAGGGAAATTTAATAGTAACTGATTGTGCGGGGTTCCGGCAAAGCTACTACAATTCTTATCTGAATCAAGTTCAGTCCCATCGCCCGCATTAACATCCATGCTTGACACAATTTACCCAATAGCACTTGATTCTTTCAACGGCCGCATCGCAATTGTGCAGGAAGAAGCCGCAAAGAACATCCGAGATGTGATTTGGGAGAAGGGTTATGCCCGATTCCAAATACACTATGTTGCTTTACAAGGGCTTGAAGAAGGCCCTCTTCGTTCCAAACTGGCAGCTGACTTGGTAGACTATGCCCGTGAGCTAGTTCTGGGCCATCTTGACAGATATGAAACCTTTATGGAACCAGATGTCATTCCGAGTGGTATCCTCGACTTTAGGATAGCTCTTCAGCAGACTGCTAACAGCACTGCTAAACCTGAGCAGGTCCTCAAAGATATTGATATGGGCTTGCAGGATGTCATCATGAAACTGGTGGTAGTCTCCGCTACGTCGGATGCCATGTTAGCGCACCAGAAGAAGAGGTTTACCAGCGACCTGAGGGCACAGCTCCAGAAGACCAACGACGCCTCCGTAGCCCTGACTTTAACTCTGATACTGCTACATGCGGACCTTGGCCCAGGGGTCCTAAAAGCTTCAGGGTAACACCACCCCACCTCGCTTCAACTTCCCCACTAATGAGACTGGCAATAGGAAATATGTACCCAAGCTTTTGAAGCTGCTCCAGGGCAAAATAGACCAGCAGACAATGGACGATTTAGTTAGGCTCAAAGATGCGGTCCTATCTCGCAAGAAATTCACGCAAGGAGATTTCAACCGCCTCCGGCAAATTGGAGAGTGATCGGACCGATTCGCAAATTAAGTCAAGAGGGTCGGTCATCCCTCAATGCCTGTTCGTCGCAATAATGGACCAACTTTATACCCCTCTTTTTTTTAATCGCAGAGTCCGTTCTACTAAGCCGTCTTGTAAATGCTTTTTTGAGTCTATGATGCACCAGTACTGTCTCCTTACTAAGAACTCACCAGCACATTCTTTCTATGGTCACGACTTCCCAATATGGAATATTTGGCCCTGCCAAGAAAGCTTACCTAAGCGAGTCAAGATTCTGGTGCAGATACAGCGAAAGAGTATCACCTGTACGATCTATCAATCTGCCCCAGCTGTTTAATCAGAGTGGGCAGATGGAGCTTATTCGACTTAGAAATACAAAGGTTGGGCTACAGCTTGATTCATAATCACGCCTTATCGATGATGTCTTGGCCAACCACATTAGTTGCTTTTGGCGTCTCGCACGCCATTCTCGCATGAAATTTTATCATCGAACCCCAGCAAAACGAAATAAATGAACTACGGGGGATCGGATGCCAGAGCAAAATGGAGAAAGAGAGGCATCGCATCGTAAGCCTTTCACCATGTATGGCTCTCCCCCAGACTACGCTCTCTCCTCATATACCCCATATGCCCACCCATCCCCCCGATTGTTATTTATTCCTGCATCATTCATCCGAACTCAATCAATTTGTATCAGAATTTTCAGTCCTTTTGCATTCATTCTTCCTCATTATCAGAAATATCGGATAGACTCCCTGTTCTGGTTTCTACATACATACTAGAAAAAAATGGAAAGGTCTCGCTCTCTCTCCATGGACAAGCTCCAGGACTCAGGCTATGCCACAGCCTACGGCTCCCATACCCTCCCTGAAGTTTACTTCACTCCTCCCCATCTCAAATACCTCAACAACAAGTTGAAGGATCTCGAGCCAGAAGGTGAGCTATAGACCGTAGTCCCATCACCATCAGAAATTGATCTAATATTTGGTGAATAGATATCTTGAAATGGTGCCTTATTACTCTACCTGGCCTTTTCCAAACCACTGCCTTTGGCCTCACTGGTCTTGTCACGATCGATATACTGTCAAAGATTACCGCCGGCACCAACCAAAAGATTGATCTCATCTTCCTCGACACCTTGTATCACTTCAAAGAAACACTTGACTTAGTGGAACGTGTACGAGCTAGGTACCCAGATGTCAACCTCCATGTCTACAAGCCCGATGGAGTCGAAACCGCCGAGGAGTTCGAGAGGATTCACGGGCAGAAGCTCTGGGAAACCAGTGACAACCTTTATGATTACCTGGCAAAGGTTGAGCCTGGTCAGCGAGCTTATGCCGAGCTCGAAGTTAAGGCAGTTCTCACTGGAAGGAGGAGGAGTCAAGGGGGTCAGCGTGGTGACCTTGATATCATTGAGGTGGATGAGGCTGGACTGATTAAGATCAACCCACTTGCCAATTGGTCATTCCCTAAAGTCAAAGAATATATCACCAAGCACAATGTTCCATACAATGTTTTGCTTGACCGGGGTTACAAGAGTGTAGGAGATTGGCACAGCACAAGGTGAGTTCGCAGTGAATAAACCCATCCTTCTACATGCTAATTCTTTTATACAGCCCTGTGAAAGAAGGGGAAGACGAGCGGGCCGGCAGATGGAAGGGTCAGAAGAAGACCGAGTGCGGTATCCACAACCCTCGCTCAAAGTACGTCGAATTCCTGAAACAGCAAGAGATGAAGAAGCAGGAGGAAGAACTCAAGAAGATGTTGGAGATCATTCAACTTTCTCAAACTGAAGCGGTCCAGGCCGAGGCGGCATAGATGTGAAAATGTCCTTTTTTCTGCATGCAGGGGTTGGGGAGCTTCTAGCTTTTGCTATACGTGGGGTGGCTCCCCTTCGTTATGCCAGGTGTTGGGCTATTTCATTTAATTTTTTTCTTGTTTGGGAGCTTGTTTACATGTTTGGGTGGTCAATTGGCGTTAATTGTCGTTTATAATATCTCTTGGGTTGGCTTTCGTTAATGCTCATCATGTCTGGGGGGAAAGGATGGTGCCGAAGAGCGGAGGAATAGGTATGGCTGTTATGGGAATTTAAAATGGCTGGGATGGATCTATATATGCTGTACAGCAGGTAGTTATTCTCTAATTAGACAGCATAGATCAAAATATAGGACTTTGAGTCTTGATGCATTTACATCTTTGACGAAGTGAAGTCAAAAACCCATTGATTTGGGAGCTGCAAGCTGCAAGCTGCAAGTGTCAGCGCTGATCCAATGCAAAGTGCGGGCCGATCGACGCGCCCCACCAAACTGACGTCGTGTGCTGTAGGAGGCCTTATTTTCCCCCCAATACTCCATGCAACACCCGACGTCCTACACAAACAACACAAAACAAACGGGCGATAAGCAAATAGGTGGCCATCAGGCCAGCAGTGCAACGGGGCCTATAATTACTAGCTATTCTCTAACAGCTCCTACTTCTTCATTCTACAACCTACTAGTCTGGTTGGCACAAGCTCTCGTAGACAACCTACACCAAACTGCACCAACCAACAAAGAACCCTAAAGCTACCGGCAAAGCTGGGATCACAAAGTTAGAGAACAGGAAGTTAAGCGAAACACAAAAAACAAGATGTTTGTTCGGCGCCGCAGAGACGTTGTTGAGCAGGAATTTCCAGAGGACTTGAAGGAGTTGGGGTATATACTTCCCCAGTTTCATATTCATTGCCATTGCGCTTTGGATGATGGCAAATTACGGGGAACAATATGGAATTTTGGAAACTTGGGCTAACTTTACACTATAGGTTATTCTTTAACGACAAGGATGAGCTCAGGCAGATTGAGAAGCCAGACGAGAAGTTCGAGTACAAAGTGTTCAAAAACCCAAGGCTTAATGAACGACGCAGGGAGGCAGTTGTTGGTACGTATATACGAATCCCATTGATCTTGGGATAAGGATATGCAGAATCGCAGTTTCTATATTGCCCACGTCCTTCTAGGAGGACCCTTCAATAAAATATACAAACCTCGGCACGAGGGCAAAGGCATCCCCACTAACACTCCATCCTACCTTTAGGATGTTTCCGCAAGCTCATCCACGAGCGCCTCTCCGCCCTAGGCCTCCGCACCCTCAAGCTCTCCCAGGGCACCCACCACACTCATATCTCCATCCTCCATTCTTCCGACCTTCCCCAGAACCCAGATAAATGCCTTATCCTCATCCCTGACGACAATAATAGCCTAGGCATCTGGTCTATCCGTGCTATCGACGGGGACAATGGAGGCCTCCGCACGGGTTCAATGGAAGCTATGGTCTCCCGTGCAATATCTGAGGGTTACTCGGTTATCATCGCAAACTCTGGCGCGTTGATTTACGACCCGGAGCTCAACACTACCGTGTCATCATACTCGTGGGCTGCGAGAGAGAAACCGTGGAAACTCGGAGGAAGAATTAGGCAGTATGATCCTACGTGGAACGTGGTAGCCGGCAGCGAAGACCCGGAGGCGCATATAGAAATGATCTTTGAAAGAGTCGTCAAGAACCTGGTTCCCAAGACTACAAAGATATTTATCGCGGCAGCTGGCACCGGCGCAGGGGGACTCATTCAGTACCTCGATAGAACCTACTCCACCTGGGCTTCCCAGCTGCAAGCCTGCGCGTTCTCGGAACCTGCATACTCCGTCTTAGCACTCACATCCCCTCTACTCAGGCTCTTCCTAAACAAACTCTGCAGAACATATATCGTAAATAGTGAGCCTACAGGAACTCAGGTTGCGGATTTGAGATTTGGCTGTAGTACTTTCTCAGCGGGTACGATGTATTCAGAGTGTATCATCCCGATTTTGTGGGGCGAGATCATGGATTACTTTGTGCTTGCATTGAAGGATCCAGAGTGGTGTAACCCGAATATAGTGATTGAGAGTCAAGTTAGGGGGGAGGAGGGGGTGAAGGAGGCATTGGAGAAGGTGAAGTTGGCGGAGGGTGGGGGGAGGGTGTGGGGGGATGGAAGTGCGCCGGGTTGTGGGTGGTGAAGAAAAGTGGGCAAAGCCATACTTTAGGTCTGGCATTTACCTACAGTGTTATAGTGCTATGGTGTCATGGTTTTATCTGATCTATTACTTTTAGTGGGATGGGATGGGATAGGCAGGATATACTATCAAAGTCTTTTTTTTTTTTGCTTCACAGATATGCTCTATGGACCCCAATTGCTTGAGATAGCCATGCAAGGACGAGCAAATAGTGAAACTTTTATATACCAAACCCAAAGTATCAATATACTCCAACAAAAATACCCAAGGAGATATATCGTACAGCTCCCA
>Ga0307511_10002654_pt1 | contig 18649 bp, 18 predicted proteins | sample 13_EM_MG_FD_200266 | JGI IMG/M metagenome (GOLD analysis project Ga0307511, IMG submission 200266) | Populus trichocarpa ectomycorrhiza microbial communities from riparian zone in the Pacific Northwest, United States - 13_EM | ecosystem: Host-associated > Plants > Roots > Unclassified | place... | reverse complement strand
ATCCATTCCGCTACTCGTGCGCCAGCCTCATACATCGCGTTGCTGATATCTGTCCATATCCTTTGTTCCACCTCGTATTGTTGGTGGGATGTGCGTGGTCCTTTTCCTGGTTGTGGTCCCTTCCCTAATGCCGGCTTCTTTTTCCCTTTCGCTGGCATGATTCGTTGTCGTTATGGAGGGGCCCGATATTGAAAACCCGACTGGTGTGCTAATTATCAATTCGTTGATTGGGCCGTTGTTACTGTTCGTTGAGCCTGCAGTTCCGAGTTGTGACCGTTATTTCTGATACGTTGTCGTGAGGTGTGGGAGTTACTGTTCGTCTGGTTGGGTATTGTGGCCGCGATGTTGATGAGTTGGCCTCTTCGTTGATACAGGTGTTGCCGGAAGTCGTGCAGGATATCGTGGGATTCACGAACTTCAAGCTCGGGGGAGAGGGACGTATCGTTGGTTCCCCCGATATCTGTGTTGATGATGTCATTGCCGCTATCGCGGGCTTTCCTATGCCGTTGTCCGTTCGTTCGTAGCTCCTCTGGGCGTCCCGTGCTCTTCGTTTCTGCTGTTTCTCCAGACTTCTACGCAGCCCTAGATGCCGTTCTGGAGCAGAGGTTGGTTTTTGTTCTTTTGAATACTCAGTGCTCTTGTGCAGCCCGAATAGATCAGCACACGAAACATTATGTGAAGAGTTGATATAATAGAGTCCCATACAGGGCCAATGTATGGGAACTTAAGGTTCATAACCCCAAAGCCACTGTTGCTGCCTCTTGCTATTTCAGAAATCCATTGCAACACCGTACAGGTACTCTGGTCACTAGTGCTTTGTATTGTGCTATTTCCGGAATTTCTCTAGATTGGCTATAACGACACTTTAGGAAATAGAACCTTCACCTTGTTTCGCTCCAAGGACCCCCTCGCACCACCCGTCCCTCCCTCCCTCCTGTACCTATACACTCTGAGAACGAGCGGTAGCGAGACGAGCAAGGCAGCACTGAGACGAGCAAGGCAGCACTGAGACGTGCAAGGCAGCACTGAGACGAGCAAGGCAGCACTGAGACGAGCAAGGCAGCACTGAGACGTGCAAGGCAGCACTGAGACGAGCAAGGCAGCACTGAGACGTGCAAGGCAGCACTGAGACGTGCAAGGCAGCACTGAGACGTGCAAGGCAGCACTGAGACGAGCAAGGCAGCACTGAGACGAGCAAGGCAGCACTGAGACGTGCAAGGCAGCACTGAGACGAGCAAGGCAGCACTGAGACGAGCAAGGCAGCACAGAGACGAGCAAGGCAGCACTGAGACGTGCAAGGCAGCACTGAGACGAGCAAGGCAGCACTGAGACGAGCAAGGCAGCACTGAGACGAGCAAGGCAGCATGTGCTTCCCGTGTTCGCTGCGGCATACAACCTTCTTCCACCATACTGGCATAGTCCTGGTCCTGAGGGCTCCAGTTCGCAGCCAAGGTGCGGTATTATTCTCCACCCCCACATTAAACACTAGCTCACTACCCCACAGGAATGCCGCGGCATTGTATCTCATAATAAGCCGCATACGCTTGGGACTAGCGGGGTATCTTCTAATCGCCTACCTAGTGAATAACAATTTCTCTCTGTAGTCGCATCGCTACTAGTGATCGTGGTATACGTTTTACGAGGGCGGATGGTCACTGAGGAAAGTGAACAGGTGTCTCCATCCGTCCATTTTATCCGCCTTTCCTGTCGAATGGCAGGGAGTTTGACGACATGGTTGATGTACCGAGCTATCGAACGCAGAGGTAGCGCGATAAGCAGAAGCAATTAATAGAAAGATAAGACATTCGGTACCGAATCCGGGCTCATAACCTGTGGGTAATAGTGGAGGTTGTGGAGTGCACAGCGGAGAGGAATGACACCATCGTCTAAGAGATGTACGTAGCTGTCGGAGAATCCTGTCTTTTCTTTTTTTATCAACACATTAGTCGCGTGCATGGAGAATCGAGTCGGTTGCCTGATTTAAGGAACTACATATCAAGGGAACACGAGCTGTATAAGTACATGAATATGTGATGGTAACAGCGAGTAGCGAATGTAGAGAATAACACGGATATCGGATTATCGGGAAATCGGCCGAAGGGACTGAAGAAAAAATAAAGGAAGTCGGAACGAGGTTCTGGGTTTTTGTGGGCTCACTAGTAGAAGCTAACGCTTAGTCGACTTCCACGATATCCGAGATGCCAGGGTTTTGAGCGTCTAGTTTTGTAATTCCCTGTGCCTATCTTTACCAATGAATTGAGGGATATTTCTATCACCTGCAACGTAGGTCATGGCTATACTATGCCAGGTTTTAAGTTTGATATCACCTGCACTGCAGGTGATGCCAGAACTTTTAATATCTACTGCCTGTAACCTAGTGTCGGCACAAATGTTTACTTTTACACATACATATTCGTTTCTTGCCTTTTATCTTGGTTGTAGTAATTGGCAGTTCGGTTTAATGATTCAGCTATAGATTTATGCTGCATTCGTCAGCTATTGTAGTCTGGCTGCATGCACTTATTGGTGGTTCGGTTGAACGATTCCGCAATATTGGTGTCTGTGTGCAATTGGTATTTCGGTCAACCGAACTGTAACTAGCGCTCGATTGGCCAATCGGTCAGAACATATACATCTCCACATGACTTGTGCTAATTATGTATAGGCTCTGCCTCCACCGCAACATAATGCAGAAGACGTATTGTGTTCTGACCAATTGAGCAATGGGGCCTAGTGAGCAACGGGCCCAGCCCATCAACCAATCTGCACAATATTCTAGTAACATTACTTCGTACGACACTGGAATAATTAAGCTCGAGATCGCCAGCCAAGTAGAGGTATGAAAAATATAACTTGAATAAAATACTAGAAATTAAATCGCCCAGAGGTATAAAAATATATAACATAAATAAAATACGAGAAATAGCACACGAAAACTATAACAAATAAAATATAACAAATACAATGGTAGAAATTAAGTTCTTTTCTGCAACACTATAGAATGCAATGTACTATCTAAATCAGAGGCCCCGGCAGAAGGTGAATGCGAAAAGAGCCTCGTAAGAAGTAAGAATACTAGAATATTGTGCAGATTGATGGATGGGCTGGGCCCATTGCAAACTGGGCCGCATTGCTGAATGGGTGAATGGGTCAGAACAGCCCCACCTTATGCCGAATATCAGGCACGTAAGCCTACAAGCATTAGTTGACCTCTATCAAGGATCTATATGCATGTAATAACAACAAATTTCTAGCTGAAATCCTCTTAACTACAGGTACTAACGTACGCAACTTGGGCAATTCCACGGCTTCTGATTTTATCACCGATATCCATAGTATCGGTGCCCATCGCGGCCTTACCTCCACCAATGTATCCTAGTGACCTATTAGGTTCACGTTTTTAAAGTGGAGGTGACATCGTCTTCAATAGCCTCCTATGAAGACTAGTAATTGTCAAATCCCTTCCTTCTTAGCTAGTCATGATTGTAGATTTATTACGCTACGATAACTTTGTGGTAAGCTTCACAGAGTCCTGTCCGCAGCGGATTATATAACCCGTAATCAGGAGTAAATCACTAACTCCAACAAAGGAAATACATAACTTGGCGGGGCGGCTGTGACTCGAACTAGGGCTTTCCTCCAAAGAGACAACACAAGGCCCGAGTACAAACCACTCGGCCAAGCCACAGGTGTACTTAGGACTACCACCCACTTGTCGCTTAGCACTTTCAATTTGGTAGTTATAACTCAACTGGGGCCTCACAAGCAACTATTTCGTTTTCTAAATGAGACTGGAGTATTCCTATGAAATACTTGTAATTGATAATTCAAGAACCAGCTAAAATATGAACAACTAACGGGGGGCATTTTGCGACATGTACAAATTGCTCTGGTAGTACACGCAGCATAACGGTTAAACTATATTTTTAAAGTCTGTATGTTGATTTAACCTAAGCCTCGTGGCCTCCCTTTTGAATGTTCGGCACCCACGTAACAGTGGGTTACATACACGCCGTGCCTGCCTAGAATTGACAAAGAAAAACTCAGTGGGTGAGCGCAAATCTCCACCACAATACCCTATTCCGGCCCTTTTCAGAAATAACCCAACGCGGCAAAACGCGGTACTTGAAGGTTCAGCTTGGTAAACAAATCATCCACCAACTCTGTAATGGTCTCCTTGTCCCTGTCCCTCCCCCTTCTCTCCATATCCTCCTGTCATTCGCCCGCTCCCTTGAGCTCCATCTTCTGCTTAGCCATTCCCTGGAAGTGCATACCATAGCTGTCCACCATCCCGGTCCCCCGTTCCCGGTTCGACATTGGGTGTAATTAAATAACGCGCTCAGATCCCACTGGAGTGTCCTACCCGTCCTTGTTCCCTTGACTGCTCTCTCTGCTTGCCTCTTCCGTACCCAACCTGTTTCAAGTCTCCACCCGTGATCTAGGTTTTAGTTTAGATCAACTCACACTTGCCGCACAGTGCCGACATATTCATCCTTCTTTAACTTTATCGGCGAGTTGCACATATTGGAGAATGTGAGAAATGGTGTGTGCCTGTGAATCAGCGCTGATGGGATACGGCCGTGTAGTTGTTTTGAGACATTGACGAATCCTCTTGGAGCGAAGAGTAGGGTTTGCGTCTCCGGAAATCTGGCGGATATGATAACCGGGATTACAACATCAGAGTGGGGGGGTATCACCATGTCCATTGCCAGAGTAACAACATTGTGTATTGTCATTCGCGCGTTGTGCGAGAACCAATCCGCAATAGGAAACTGAAATCCGCCAATGCGAGCTATCCCCTCACTTTCTATGAAATCGATTCCGTACGCCTTGATGGCATCTCTCCCGATGAGGAAGTTGCAGTTTAAATCTTGCACAACTTGGAACTCGATATCTAACTTCACTACTTTCCCAAACGGAATATTGCCCCCGAGGGCTTCCTCGTCGGGAATGTAAACCGGAACAACGGCAAAACCCAGCGAATACGAAATGCCACCTCCGATCCCTCTGAAGTATGGTTTGCATTGGGAATTCTGCTTAATCTGAACGCCCGAAGCTCTGGACTTCAGCACATCGTATCGGATGAGGCATTGGCCTCCGGTGTCTCCGCACCCCATCACAGTTGGGGTGTTTCCCTTTGGGGATGAAAGCCACACTTCTAATGGTAGTGGATGACCGTAAAGATAGCCTAACCCATCTCCCACCGATGGGGGTGTGGGTAGTTGCGTCATATCGAGGTACTCGGCTCCGGGGATAGCTCTGAATGTTCGAAAAGATACAAAGGACTCGACCTTTACCATATATGTACCTGACAGGTGGGTGACTGAGCATGAATGATCTGGCTCACCCTCCTCAGAAGTGTTAACTTCGTTGGTTATCGGATGATCACCCACTCCGTTCGTATCATCCTCCTTTGGCAGGTCTCTCTTCCCCCCCCCTGAAGAACCCCCCGTTGCCATTGTGGACTCTTGATCTCCTCTTATACTGTTAGCAGATTTCGAATGTGGATCCCACTGATTGTCTCCAGAGTCGCTCCCATTGTAACAGTTCCTCTCATTGGCGTATGACAGTATGACTGACCCGGTACATTCGTCGACCAGTGGACACTGGTGGCGGGCATATAGGTGTTCCGAGGAGGGGTAGCATGGGCCCCTAATGGCGGGACATGGGGCTAATATTGCTTGTTCTTCCAATTGACAAATTCTTCTCTTAACAGTCTCTAACCTTGCCTCCATCTGTTGGAGCTTGATAAGCATCCGGCTACCCTCCTTCTTCATATCCATCATTATGTTTCTCAGTTTTTCCAATTCCTCCTGGCAGTGGTTTGCGCCTTTATTCTCTCTTAAATCTGAATTGTCTGCCGTTTTAGGCGCTTTTCGTTGGGCGGATCCTGGGGTTTGCCGTTGTTGCCTTTCGCTGGCTCCTTGATCTTGAGGAGGGGGGGATTGGTCCTCCTCTTGATCTTTGACCGTGTGTGAGTGGTCATCTTCTACGCTAATTTCCTTCATCTGTGGGCTATCTGGGTCTGTTTCTCAGGAAGGCACCGGGTGTCAGGAGACGTAATGGTCTTTCTGCGGTAAGGGAAAAAGCTGTCCTTTTGAACGAGGTGACCCGTATTGTAGTTTCGCAGTCTGTCATGCTCCCGTCACTCAAACTCTGTCGCAAACCTGGAAGCTCGGCTCCAGAATACGTAGGTGTAACGCGATGTCATTGCAACTGACGTGTCCTCATCGTCTAAACTTTATCACCTTTGCCTTTCGCTGGCTAATGTGTGAGGCTTATCTTAGGACTTCGCTGCTTGTTCCGCACGACTTTATGTGTGAATATTAGATAAGATCTAGAACGTCACTCACCGATAGTGCCGAGGTGCAAGTGTAAGATTTACTTCCCGCGTGCAATTACTGACGAGGCATACTTTTAGTTTGCACCATCTATTCGTGGCGTGCCATGTAGGTACTTGCCTAGGTTTTAGGTGCGTTCTAGCTACATCATCATGCGGTGTACTGTCAGGAATCCTCAGTGTGCCCTCTTGGCCGAGTTGTTTGTTTTTGGAGGGAAGACCTAGTTCGAGTCACAGCCGCCCGGCCAAGTTATGTATTTCCTTTGTTGGGGCTACATGATTTGCTCTTGGTTACGCGTTATGTAGTTCGCTGCGGGTAGGACTATGTGTAAACGTTATTGTAGCGTAATAAATCCACAATCGCCCCAGCCCTTTGATTCACACGGGGCCCGCCCACATTGGCCATGTGTACTTAGTATTCAACTTGCCCTCTCGACACCCCAAATTAAAAGGAGTCAAGGAATGTTCATCATTCGGTCACAAGAAACACCACGTTTTAATCACGGTCGCATCTGTTCTCCTTTCCGCCACTCTAACCTGATCTTCGTATCTGCGATTTAAAAATTACGCGACAAAAAGAGTCTTGGCACGAGACCACGTCACATCAACCTTCAATTCCGTGATTTGTCCCGGGTATATGGATCAACCCAATTTGTTCGACCCTGGCGCCGGACAACACCAACAAGCCCCTGGTAATCATGCTTTTACAAATCAACAATTCCGAAGTACCTACCTCAACTACAGTGCAATTAACAAATGGCTCGCCTGTCTCTCACTTGTCTTGCTCGGTATCCTGCTGGTGGCAGACGCAACAAAGTCCCAAATCAACTATAACTACCTATTCACGAGAGAGCAGTGGCAAGAGATCATAGCTGCCTTGGAGGATCCTACCGTGATTCCCGTGCTGTCACAGGGCAACTACGGTGACATCCCTCGCACCGATGCTGCACAAAATGACTTTGTATTTGGAAACTGTCTCGTTCGTATGTGGGTCCACCCGCAAAACACGCAGTACCTTGAGGCGTCACCGTTGAAAACGATACTAGGCCTGGGAGTATGTCTTGTGATGTTTATTTGGATTTTAGTGCAGGCAGTCATTGGGGTGTAAGTTATTGCCATTGTGTATGAATTATGGACACCCCTGTGTGCGTTCGCTTAGTGACTGTTGAGAGGACTTTCCAGAATGCCGGTGCAGTGCACTCCACTCTGATATCCTATAGACTGCGCTATGTCCACAGTGAGCTCTACTCCAGCAACAGTACCTTGATGGGATATTATGTAATGGAGCACATTTGAGGGATATAAATTAAATTGTAGATTCCACTCGGTACAGAGTGACCGATTGCAAACAATGATGAAACTCTGACGCACAACATGTCCACTAACACCGAATCAATTCCCTAATGATTTGCCAACACGCCAGGCCTATGCAAACTAAGTCACACAGGAAAAGATACATATGTCATTGGCATATGCAGCTGTTACTCTAAATCCCGGGATAGGTATCTTATTACTGTGCTAGCGTGTAGTCTCACTAATATGCAACCTACTCTTCAATTTTAGACTTTGGTCCTTTTTGGTGGTGGAACCGTTTTTTTTAATCGGATTCACTAGTTTCTCGGTCTTAAAGTCAGCTTACGGTCTATGTTTCTTCGATGTATTTCCTCTTTGAGTGCGACAGGAATCCTGATTTTGTTTGGCGCTTAGCTCGATCCATCTTGCTCCCTTGTTCTGTGAATAGGCACAGTTTGGTCTTCTCTCCATCTCGCTCTGACAGAAGCACCTCATCTTATCATTCCCTAATACCAACTAGTAAACTCTGCTAGTAATGTATTATTACGAATTTACGAGCGAAGGAGAGATATGTATTCGTCAGGGCTATGTAGAGATAGCTATAGTCATGAAAGCTGTTGTTCTAGTGTCCTTGTTTCCTCCTATTCCTTCGGCCATTTTCCAGCTCTTTTATCCTTTTCGCGGAATGTCCAATTGGCCTCATGGGTTTTTCTGCATCTCCCGTTATCCTTATGCCTGCTTACTCCGCGTGAGAGTATATTCCAACAATTAACTCCAATGTACTACCTCTTCTACGCTCCCAATCGTCCTTTTCTACTAGATCTCAGGCCAACATAGCCTACTGCCCTGTATAACAAGTTACCCATATACCTTCTTGGATATGCTACAATATACAAATAGAACTTTTCCCTCTGTTGCTTGTTGATAAATGTCGCAAAAACACTTCTGCCACTATCACTGAAGGGGTAATAGGAGGAATAAAAGTCACAAGTTCCACCTTGGGTACAATTGACTACAAAGATTTGACCGACTTTTGTAATATGACCGGGGTTACTAGCCATTTCCGGTTATGCTGTGATGCTAGGCAAGCAAAATGGTAGCAGGCCATTCCGGCTAAAGTCATATCAATACGCTCTACAACATGGCAGCCTTCACGTCCTGCCAAAATCAACCTAATTGCCACTAGCTCCAGTTTACGATATGACCTCCCGGTCGAAACCCCCACCCCCCTTTACCCCACCATATAGACCGAATATCAGGCAGGTAAGCCTATGAGCACTAGGTGGCCATTACCAACTCTACTACCCCCATAGGCCTAATATTGCACGAAGAGTCCTGTAACCCAACTAGACTAACTATAAACACTAATATCCTGAATTACCGTCGAACTAGATATTCTAGATCTAACCCAGCATCAAATCTAGCGTCTAACCTTGTTTCTCACCTAGTCCCAACCCATATATCTCTCCCACGGATATCAACTATGCTTGGGCTAAGCACATGGCTGTTTTAAGGGAGATATAACGCCCCAGAAAATCACCGTATACTCCCATGGCCGACGCGATGCATGAAGTCCAAAAATGTGGTTCATTGGGGCTTCTAGAGCCTTTGGATGCCTCCCCACAGGCATTGTAGATGCTCTATCGGAGGGGCGTGAAGGGGAGGTTGAAGAAGCCATAGTTGGGATGGGTTTTGCTAATTCAATGATATGAGAGCGGCTTGTGCCAACCAGACTAATTCAATGAGAACCCTGGGATAGGGCATTTTGAAGGTTAGTACCCCGAGTTGAGGTACTTCAATTTTGCCGCTCCTTCTTCCTTACTAATTTAAGATAAATATAAAAGTTAGATAAAGGCTTCGTAGTGGGTATAGAACTCTTTGTGCAATAGTCGGCCTATGGGGTTCGTAGAGGGGGGTTCCGTTGAGGACGCGTTGTGGGCGGTAGCCTTTAATGCAGGTACATATTGGTGCTATTGGAAGCCTCTCAATGGTGGTTGAGAATACTGAGAATGAGTATTTTGTTACAGATTGTTAGCAGGAGGTTCAGGGTAGCATAAATGAAGGAAAATTAATGAATTCTCAACCTAGCACATTTGGCAATAACGTATTTGACGGTCATCCGGCGCACTACGGGGATCCGGCGCACTTCCGGATCAGCATAAAATGACCTCTACCAACCCCAAATTTATTCCTATAGACCTGAAACTTGATACAGATGAAATGGACTATGTAGAAACCTATTCCGCGCCTTAGTTTCATATTTGGAAAAATTTAAACAACAAGATATTGGAGGATATACCTATTCAGGTAGGACTAGTACGCCACAATCCAAGTCAACCAATATCACTTCCTAGACCTTGACGCTCGTTGGGAAGGTGTTCTGGAGGGTGTAGTTGGTTCTGGCGAACTGGGAAAAAACTGGTGCCGAACTGGAAGCTGTGGCGCGTCCAGAACAATAGTATCTGACCAGATACTTATTATAGAGTGGGAGCTATCAGACTCCTCTGAGTCTGACCATTCCTCTGGGGACTCAGATGCAATGTGGACTTGTTTTTTTGGTAGCAGAGGTTGTCTGCTTGGTTTCTGGGCCTCTCCTGACTTCTGTTTACCCTTCTGAGTAATCTAAACATAACATATCACCAGTCCATCCTTTTGGAGACTAAGCAAATCGAACTTGTGCATCTTCATCTCCTTTGACTCCTGCATACAATCCCATCAAATATGATCTTTTATATATAATATATGAAGGAAGTATATGACCCGCAGCACTAACTATCTTAATATCAGTAACCATTTCTCTATTTCCATCCTGCTTAAGATGAGGATATCTACGCCCTGCTCTGCAAAGAACCTTACACTTGGCTGCTTGACATAACATACATCCCTTCCTATCCATATTCCCTATATTTCGAGTAGGCATCTTGTGCTTATATACAGTTCTTTGAACTACTGTACAAAGCTTTTTCACAACTGCTGGATTATTAGCTGTAACACGCTGCTTGTCTAAAGATGAAGACATTCTACTTGCCACATCTGGGTTTCGTTTCAGGTATCTCTCAACCCAATGAACCCACAGATCAAAATTTTCTTTTGCTGCTTAGTAGCAATTAAACTAGTTGCAATAGAAGCCACCATTTTCACCTTTAAAGGAAACCCACAATCATACCTCACCCCTTAGTTGTTTTCTTAACAACTCGAACAACGATAACTCTTCAATCTCACCATTGCCATTAACCACCGGCCTCCGTACTACTGTGTGTCTTCCAACAATTCAGGCTTTCCTTCTCTTGAGAATTGTAGTCTTCCCACCACTTCTTTGCATCTCCTTCTAGCTCAGTAGCTAATCGCGCACATAATCTTCTCCCAATAATGTAGTTTGACTTGCTATATCTGCCTTCAGGAGATATATATACGTATTCACTGTCCGGATCTCCCCTAACATACCCACCGTAATATAATGGAAGGTTTTAGCGAAGGAGCTCGCGTGTGATACCCTTATCAAAACCCTTTAAGTCTGCTGGAGTTCCGTTAAATGGCTTAAGCTCCTTGAGCTTTATATCTCGAGGAAATGTAATAGGCATTGTTGCTTGTAGAGGTTGTACCTATGGTGGTGTACTGGGTGGTGGACTGGGTGGTGGTGGAGCTGATGGAGGATGTACTTCTCGATATGGACGTGCTCGCCTACGTGAACTTGCTTGTAGAGGTGGAGGACTTGATGGTATATCAGCAGGTTCTCGCACCTTAACTCTACTTATTGGACGACGTTTCTCGTCTTCTGAGTCTTCTCCATTTACCTGATCTTGTGATGTCTCCCTATATTCTTGCCAATCGCTCACTGATACTTCTTGTTCGACTTCCTCTTCTTCTGCTTCGTTGGGGTTAAGAATTGACCTTTTATCTGTAGATAAGTAGATACAGGGGAGAACCCGCTTTCAATGACTTGAATGGCTTCCTCTCTCGGAATGAAACTCTCTAATAAACCGATAGATGGAGTAGACAGAATGGAAGAAACAATAGGTATAGATGGAGTGGAAAGGACGCAAGGAACAACAGGTATCTGTACTTGACGAACAGGAGTTCTTGGAGTATCCTGCTCTGGGTCGTCTTGCCTCTGGCTTGGGGATCTCTGCACAGTCTCGGGTCTTGGGAACAATACTTTACGGGACGAGGTCAGTACACCAAGCTCTTCTGGAGTAGGAAGGACTGCCTTACCTTTCACAGGCTTATCCACCACCCTATCTGTAGACTCTGAGTCCTCATGGGATGCTACTGAGAAGCTCTTGGACACTGATCTTCTCTTACCGTCACCTCTCTCAGCCCAAGCAAGTCCGTCGATAGCCGATTGCAAGTGTTTAACGGAGTTGGTATTAGGAGAATCCAGGATGGCTAGAAGGACTAGAAAGACTAGAATCTTTTGAAAAACCCTGCTCTAGCTTGCAGAAAACGAAATATTTGCTGCTACACGATTCTGACGTCTGCGTGGTGGATGCCAATACTCTTCCCAGTGGCTAGCTACTTAACATAACTATATATCTATGAGCTGCCGGGCCAGGGTTACATAAGCACCCACACTAAGGCTGGCATATGTGACCTGTACCACCATTTTAGATACTTGAACTGCTATGCAAACGACACTGACATTAGTCAATGCGGTTCACCAGGCCTTTAGAGCTACTCGTGTTTCTACCGATGAATGATTATTTTATCGAATCCGAAAATGGCAAAGGGTCATGAAGGCGGTAATCTCTTAGATATAGGTTAATGACCACAAATTAGGCTATAGAGGAGAAATTGACTTGGAATGATATTGATTTAGAGCAGTGCTCTAGGTAGGTATAGCTTTATTAATACTCTTTTATATTTTTTAATTCGGCACACAGGAAGCTTTGTCAATTCAAGTACGTTCCGAGGTATTCCGCCCAGAACATATATGCGTCCCAACAATCAGGCTAGCGCACTCTGCAAAGGAATGCCAAGATGGTAGTAATGGAGCGGGATTGGAAGTAATATCCACAAAGGACATTATTCCTCTACATCAAGATTCAGTACAATCTATTGGGTAGTATGAAGACTTGCATCCTAACCATTGCACCAATAGGAGTTATATGTAAAGGGCCCCAAGTTGGAGTAATCGGGACTTGGGTGTTTGGTGGGTTGGTCCTATTGATGCGGCTACCAACTAGAAGCGATACTTTGCTGGGGCAAGCAACTTAGATTTATATGGTCCTTGTGAACGTTATCTTCAAAGTGCGCATTCTATTGCTAAAATACATATCTGCATTAGGTATTTGATATTGGGTTTCACAGTCCTCCCTAACATACTGCCACCAATAGGAGGACAAGTCAATTTGATATAGATATATTGCAGCCACTTTGGTGCATTCTTGGTAGAGCGCGCCTTCAGACTTTTACGAAAGAACATATGATCCTCGTGTGGTTAGGGCACTCTGAATACTCCCGAATGCAAGAATTATTCTACCCGTTAGTAACTCCAGACTCAAACCACACCATCCCATTCCCAACTACCTCTAATTGCGCTACATTCATTCCCTATTCACCCCAGGCGAAGATTCTATTCAGAACGACCGCCAGTCAACAACATGAGGACCCACATGGGTTGACAGATTTCGTGGAAGGATTTGCTATTAATGAGGTTGTCCTGACCTCCTAGGTAATGTATAAGTAATATTCTTTAGTAGACCTGGCCGCATTGGCACGGGTATATGTGATTAGCGAATGTGGGAATTTTAGGAGCAACAACTACAGCGCAAATACATACATGGATCGGTGCCTAACGTCGGGGACCATGAACTGTACTACAGTCGAACTTGTCTTGCTGCATGACGTCTGTCGGGACACTTCTTATTCCTTAACGGAGGTTATGCGGTATGTGTGAAAATGAGAAAACTAGTTTATTATCCATTAGATATAGGGTAGGTAACTCGAGCCGTTCATGGCCCCAAACTCTCACGCTACTTCAATCTGCTTCTCAATAGCATAAATATAACATACTTCGTCCCCTGACCAACAGATATAGCGAGAGCGCTCGGCTGATCGATATCCTGATGTCTGATGGTCTATTTTTGGGTGATCGGAGGTCACTAGAGCCACGCCCTCCATCTCTTTCTCATACTCCGACAAGTCCTTATAAGGGGAGTACCTGCCGGCATCCAACATAATCTCATCCTCCTGTCCCTCCAGTCCACTGCCCTTAGCCCTATCATCCCCTCTCGCTCTTTACTTCTTCTCCTCCATCCGCTTCCCCCCCTTTTACCTTTCTCCTGCTCCAACTAACGCCTCCTCCCGTGGCTCAGCTGAGGCATCTACCATATTCAAAGATACCTGTATGCCAACTTCTGCTACCTCCACTTGCCTAATGCTGGTGCTGGGGTTGAGGTATTCTCCCTCTGCTTCAGCTCCGACCTCAGTAAGAAAATAACCTCGCTCGCTCCGTCTTCTCTTCAAGCTTCCCCAACTTCTCTGCCTTCCTATTTTTCTCAAACTGGAGATTTTTAATTCTAGGGTCTTCTCTGACCCTTCATTCAAGCTTCTCCAAACGGTCTTTGATAACTCCAATTAGTGTTTCAATCAGTCTTCCTCTTGAATATCCTTTAGCAATTGCGAGGTAATTCCCTAGCCTCACCAAGTTTGTTTTCTGCTGTAGTATTCCTCTTGTCCTCCATTAACCCTTCATTAGCTGTTGCCAGTTCATTATTCTGCTTGCTCTCCCTTTCCAGCGTTTCCTTCAACTCATCAACCTCATCCTCGAATTCGTAGACTCCATTGCCATTATGCTGAATTGCTGTCAGCCGTTCGAAATACGATTTTTGCCTCTGGCCTCCTCTCCCCTATCTAACTGTCCTAGGATCTCATCCATTACACATATATCATCTGCTAAGTGAATGGCTCCTAAGAGTACGCCCGTCCAGTAGAGGAGAAACTCCCCAATCTCCCTCCACTGCTGCGAGGATATATAATCGCCTTTCCTCTTAAACTCGCGCCAACCGGCCTCTTCCATCTCTGCCTCATCCTCTGAGTCTAAGAACATCGGAGGGTTTCCCTTTGCGACCCATGGAGCTATCAAACCTGCTCTAGAAAATTCCTCTTCTGCTTGGACATCCTTTGTTTTACCCTAAGAGTCCTCACTATAACTTTCTTCAGCAACAACATCCCTAAATTCCTCATCTTCATCCGCATCCTCTACCATCCCCACTCACTCCTGTTTTATATAAAGGTCCCAGTGTAACCCTTGCTGCACCCGGAGTGGCATCCGGTGTAGCATGTTACCTGGGTTTTGGGGTGGTTGGCCTTTTTGATTGGTTCAGCCAGGTGTGATAAGCTGGCGTTTGGACTTGCCTGCTTTCCGGCCTTTTCCCTTCCCTGGACTCGGCATGGCGGTTGCTGCCTCAATGGTGCGAGTCTGATCGTCATGTTGCAATGTGCCGATTTTGTACCCTTTAGTATTAGAACTTTTATTTTTATGTTTATTTTTTTAAAAAAAAGTCTATACGCCGATTCGAGCATGTATAGCGGCTTGTGCCAACCAGACTAAGCATGTGCTAGAACTGAGCTGCAGCCAATAGCTAGGGGTCACGCTTGCAGAGTCCAAAATCCTTGACAAGTCGCCAGTCAAGGTGAACAGCAGTCAAAACTTGACTCTCGAGGGGATTTTGTAGCTCTCAGGAATTAATGGCAAGAGTCAGATTTTCTTTCTCAGCTTGTCTCTCTGTGTCGAATGCTGTAGATTCCGACGTCGGAAACCCACTGGTTGTCGGGATCGACCAAGCGGGCTCTCCCTACACGGTGTTGTCGGTTGTTGTAGGAATTGGAGTACAGCATGCGACGGGGTAGTGCAACACCACCTGGTAATGCAACACTTCCGGACTACCGACGAGAGCGCCTAGATCTAGTTACACTGATGGTAGGAGATGCAGAAGAGGATACAGGATACCTCAGTGATGTTTTTGTGGGCTTCGGACCGGCGTTAGAGGGTTCTGGGGGGCGAGGAGTCGCCAAAATGATGGTAGAACGGGGAAATAAGGAGGAAATTTGTGAAATTTCTGAGGTCCATGAATCCAACCGTAGCCATTCTTCTGCATCAATTTATCAATATGATCAAACTGCACCACCTTCTTGCCCTTCTGTCGCCTCTTACCCTTCACCTGACCTTTCCGCTTTTCCTGCTTTTTCGCTTCTGCCGTTTCCCGCTCTTCATACAACTCCTTCAAGACCGACCCATCTAATACCTGACCTCCAAAGCGAGATATGAGTTCCCTCCGATCTGTAGGAGCTTTTAGAGCCTGGGCTGCTTGCCACTTTTGATTGATATCCCGCTCCAACTGCAAATCCTTATCCTTATTGATAGCGAACCGTTCCTAGGAATCTATCAACTCAGCAAGCTCCTTATCATGTGAATTGCGGGATTTCTTGAGAGGACCTTTGCCTGCCTTGCTCGATGAAGGAGTGCAGCGGAATCGGATGGGGTTGGTGGAGTGGTAGGGGGGTAGGGGGGTAGGAGCTGGTGCTTCAGAGTCTCGATATAAGGGCAGTTGTGTGAGAACTACTCTTGCATTGGGTGGAATTAGGCCTGCACCCCGCAATGCTGACAGTATATTCTCTTGGGTGAAGGTTTTGAGCCGTTCTTAGACAAGCATTGGAAGGAAGTTGCCTTTAGTAACTGCAATTCGTCCATATCTGATCATCTTATCAACCTGTTGACCATAACACTTTTGTAGGTGACTATAAAGTCCGACATCCAATGGCTGAAGCAGATGCGTTGAGTGTGCAGGAAGAAAATATGGAACAATGCAAGCGTTGATGCAATATTCCACAAGAGCAATATGGATATGGATTTCACATCCATCTAATATCAGAAGTCTAGGTATATTGCGCTAGAACATGAAGGCGAATTTTTGTTATGGCATCAAACTGCTTGAGCCACTCTATACACAAGCTTCGATTATTCCACCCAGTCGCACTGTAAGTGAACTTCCAATTACAACACTGGACAGGGCTCAAGTGCTGATACCATCCCATGTAGTGTGCAGCCCCTTTATAAATCACAAAGGGTGGGAGAACAATACCATCGCCTGAGGTAGTCTCCGCCACGGTAATCAATTCCCGATTGGTATCACTTGCTACCTTGCCACTCCTGCCTTTGATTAAACGCTTGCAAAGGACCTTAGCTCAATTGGTAATCCCCTGTCGAAAATCTTTTTCGTCCATATTATACGTATTTTTATCCTTAATCTCATATTGACTCCGAGTCTATAAATTTTAATTAGTACAAGTCTGCTAAATTTTCAGGGGATATACTTTTTTAACTTCCGGATGTTTATCCAATCGAGATATATAATGTGCTCCAATCTCATGATATGTCTCCATGGATTCAGGCCCATATTTCAATAAGGCAATAGCCTCCTTCACATGAGCTAAACGCGGAGGGAAAACCCACTCATCTAGTCTAAAAATCCATCATACAATAGCTTTTTCCTCCTGTGGAGATAGCAACATTTGATCGATATGAGCCGCTTGGCGGGATGTGGCACCTGGGGGTCTTAGCACCTGCTATTTCAAATCTTAAGTGATGATACCTTTCAATCGACGGCTTAAGGTGCTATAATGAAGTCCATGTACCTCTGATCGACTGGAACTTCCTTGTTTGAAAGGCCTTTATAGCATTCGTGATATTAGTCTCCCGCTTCCTCTCTTCCAATTCCTTCTTCTGGCCCTTCACCAAATTGATTTTCCACATATCTGTAGCTTTGGTCGAGTTGTCGGAACCTCCGTGTTGAGCGTTGGTTGTGTTGGTTGTGTTGTTGTCCCGCAAATAGCCCCGCAATTGACCTAAGCACTGGCGCGACAGGGGTGTTGCATATCCCTGTCGTGTTGCACTACCCCGTCGCATCCTGTATGTATGGACTAAAGAATGAGGTGATTGAATTATGGCCTCAAATTACTTGTGGGGATCAATATCCGTTGTACGTGATGTATAATAAATGTGGACGCAGTATCAGGACGAATGGCCTACCATGGGAACGGAAGTACTAGACATAGGGGATTATATTAAATATCTACGCTCCTACACCTACTTTGATCATTAATTACCCTAGAATGGTATTAGCCGTTAGTCAAGAGCTGTATTCATTAATAGGCAAGCGATGAAGCGACAGAAATGAACCCCTGAATAGTTGGCACTGCCCAGCATTCACCACGCATGAGGTAAATGAAAATATTCCACAGAGGGTAGTGCAACCGGCTTTACAAAGACCACATTATTACTTTACATGAGCCTAGAATTACTTTTGACGGGCTTGAATTTGAGGTGCCTTTGGAGCACCTGAGACATGTGAAGTATAGTTAGTGACGTACATCTAGAAAAACAAGAAAACCTGATTTTGGGAATAGGCTGGAATCCATTGCCGGTTGGAACCTTGAAAACGCGTCAATAGAGACACCCCAGGAGAAATTTGAGGCATGAGGATACCACTCCCACCGAATTCATCTATTTCCAAGTCGATCGGATTCTGCCTGCTGCCTTCAACCGCAAAAATTGAGAAAACCCGCTGTCTGCCATACAAAATTCCGTTGCTACGGTGGGAGACAGCGTGTCTTACTTCTCAATTTTTGCAGTACACCATATCACTCAAATCCAAAATTTCCGTAATATATGAATTTTGTTGGTAGTTGCAAGACTACTTGAGATGGGCCCTTCGCTAGATAAATCAAGAAAATAATACATATGAACCATACTTCGCCAAATTTTTTGCCTATTTAGTCTATGACTATTCAGAAAACCCGCGAAAGCCCAGCGTGTGCGCCAGCTCCAGGTGATTCGCCGCTTATGGTAGTCACGAGATCGGGCCCTAAGAACCCAGTATCGCCAAGACCGGGTGTTGGAAGGGCGAGGAGAAATCGATCTAAATCAGTGGGTTGAGCGGCACTGGCTAGAGCAGCTTTTCTGCGGGAAAGAGCTCTGGAGCGAATCTTTTTGTTGTTTTAAATACTCATTACTCG